>JGI20283J13201_100189_pt1 | contig 43685 bp, 56 predicted proteins | sample Plalitdecfosmids_FD_13201 | JGI IMG/M metagenome (IMG submission 13201)
CATCGATGGCGGATTCACCGACGTAACGGTAGACGATCACACCATAACACCGAATTAATGAAGCAGTATACACAGAAGACCATTGAAAATAGTGTGCGCGACGTGGACGACGCCTCCCGCAGGGTCAAGGTTGCGATTTCTCAAATGGGATCCAAAGACCATGACGAGGATATTATCGACCACAAAGCGTATGAAAGAACAATTATACACCGTGGCCCGGCGGGTAAAAATCTCGTTTGGCACCTCACCGATCACAACGCCAGCCTGAAGTCAGCGGTGGGCAAGTTCTCGGAACTGTATACCGAATCGGACTACTTGATCGGCGTGACTAACATCCCGCAAACGTCTTGGGGTAATGATGTGTTGGAATTCTATAAGACCGGCACGATCAACCAGCATTCGGTCGGCTTTAAGACCCTCGACTCGGAAATGTTGAACAAAGGGACACGGAACGAATACCGGTTGATTAAGGAAATATTCCTATATGAGGGGTCGGCAGTGCTATGGGGCGCCAACGAAAACACCCCAACGCTTTCAGTGAGCAAGTCCATGACCCCGCAAGAGATCGAGGAAGAATATTTTGCCACATTGAAAGAAGTCAATAACTTAGCTAAGACGATGAAGTCAGGACATTTCACGGATGACACTTACGAGCTCCTTGAAATCAGAATGACACAGACCACAGATAAACTCAAACAACTTTTCGAACAAGCCACGCAGCCCGCCCTTAAAGCACCTGACTCGGTAAACGGAAGTTTGTTAGATGTATTCAAAGCATTTAATAACACTTTAATTACAAACAGTCATGGACTTAACCCCGGAACAACTCACGGCGGAGCTTAAAACCCTGAAGGATAACCTCGCGACCGAAACCGATGCCAACGCTAAGAAGCTCATCGAAAAGCAACTCAAGGAACTGGAATCAAAGCTGCCGACTACGGAGCAAGTAAAGGCGCTGAAGGACGAACTCACTCAGATGAAGTCTGACGCAGCCGCCAACCAGAAAGCCCTCAACGAACTCATCAAGAAATCAAACGACCGCGCTGTAGACAACGCTCCACAGGACTTCTCTACACAGGGAATGCTGGGCAAGGCGCTTACTGAAAGCAAGGACAAGCTCACTGCCTACAAAGCCGCTCCCGGTAGCAACGGTTTCTCCATCGACATCAAAGCGGTGGGAAACTTCGCGTCTGCAACGTCCCTCACTGGCTCATACTTCGTTCCCCCTACCGTCGTACCGGGCGTAATTGCCAAGCTGTACGAGGAAACGCACTTGCGCGACATCCTGCCTGTAGGACAGACCAACTCCAACGTAATCCGGTATATCCGCGATAACGGGGGTGAAGGTGCTCCGGGTATGGTTGCGGAAGGTGGTACTAAACCACAAATGGACAGGGATCTGGCGATCCTCGATGCACCCGTTCGTAAGATCGCGGTGTACATGAGGCTGCCGGAAGAAATGGTTGAGGATATTCCTTACCTCCAATCGTTCCTGTCACAAATCGGTATCGAGGAAGTAATGATCGTGGAAGACGCCCAGATCCTTTACGGTGATGGCACAGGTAACAACCTGTCAGGCCTGTTCACGAACGCTACGGCCTTCGCTGCTGGCACATCGATTGTTGGCGCTCCTAACCAGTACGACGTATTGCGTGCGGCACGCAAACAGGGCCGTGTTGCCAAGCACCTGCCGACAGTAGCATTGGTATCGCCGATCGACTACTACGACATGACCTCCAAGAAAGACACGACCAATAACTACCTGTTCCTCGGTGGTGGCAACGGCATCAACCCCGGCTACCAAGTGGACGGCATGCGGATCGTGGAGCACACGGCGATCACCGCTGGTGACTTCCTCGTAATGGACCCGCGCTCTGCTGCAATCTTCGACCGAGCAGGGATTTCGGTAAGGTTCTACGACCAGGATCAGGACAACGCCATCAAGAACCTCATCACCATCGTGATTGAGAAAAGGCTTGCCCTCCCGATCTACCGGACTACCGGACTGATCAAGGGTACGTTTGCTACTGGTATCACTGACCTGACATCATAATTTATCACGGAGGGGTCAGCAATGGCCCCTTTAATACTTTATACCATGTACGTAGAATTTATTAAAGATTCCGCAACCAAGGAAACCGACAAGAAGAAGCTGCTGAAGCACATCCAAGACACCAAGGGGTTGGACTTCACCAAAGGCGAGGTGCGTTACGAAACGCGCGGCGCTGAACTGGTAGAGTCTGGTTATGCCAAGGAGATCAAGGATTACGAGGCGCATATCGGCGCACAAAAGGACGAGAAGCTCGTGAAGGCTCCCAAGGCTGAAGAAAAGAAATGATTACGCTCACCTATAACGGCACACAAGTAAACTCTCTTAGCGAAATCGACAACGTGAACGTATACCGTAACAATTATATTATCAGCGTTGAAGATCTTTCCGAAGATAGTGGTGTTGTGGAAGAACCCGCAAGCCTTGACGATGCCAAGCAATACCTGCGGCTCGAAGGTTTCACGGGAAACATTCCTGATGAGGAGTTCACTTACGATGACAGCCTGATCGAAGACCTGATTACGGAGGGACGGTTATGGGTAGAGAAATACACGGGCATTCACTGCGTACCCAAGCTATTGCATGTAGTTTTCTGCAACGGCAACGGGTACATCGAATTACCCGGGCCCGTTACAGGGGCAATGACCGGAGGAACGGACGAACTTACTTTATTGGGAACACAGTTCCCGAAGGTGAAGACGCCGACCAGCGCGGAGATTACCACACAGTATAAAGCGGGGTACAATGCGGGCAACGCGCCACGGTGGATCAAAAACGCGATACTGGCGTATGTGGCAGATCATTACGAAAACCGGGGAGACGAATCTGTAACGGCCCCCAATCAGCGGGCGATCAGTATTTGCCGCCCTCATAGGAGGGTAATGCAATGGGTATAGGGCAACGCCGCCAGGTCCAACTGGTACAGGTAATTAACGCGAAGGGCACTCATGGCGAGTGGATCGAGCAAGCAACGGATGTGGTCTTTGGCGTATGGGCGGAAATAACCAGCCCATCAGGATCACGCAGCTACGAACACGGCCAGACGCAACTAGTAAATACGAAGTTCTTTCAAATTCGATTCAGGTTTGACAAATACCCCGGCGCGGATTGGAAGATACGCTACGAAGGCAAGGACTGGACGATCAGCCAGCTAACCCGGGTAGATGAGAAACGGTTCTATTGGTCCATGACGGCAACAAGTAAAGGGAATGTTTGATGTAAAAAGCAATACAGAAGCGGCGAAAGCCTTTTGGTCATCACATGATCTACGCCAGCGTAAAGTCATGGCTTTTTTTATGCCCAAGATTGCCGTTATTATCCGCAACCAAATTCGTTCCTTCCTGCGTTCTATTGAGCGGGACGGCTACCCGGTTGCTAAGGCCAACATCCGGCAGACCATTGAACTGGAGCCGGTCGTTAAAGTGCTGAAGCAAATGTACCTGCGAGGGGCGTACATCGAAAGTAATTACGTGCTGAACTACCTGTTAGGGGGTCGCAAATCGGCACCGGTTAACATGGAACAGAAGCGCGTGCGTCCACGGACGGCTAGCTTTGGATTGTCGCTGGACGACCTATCCGGAACCATCGAAGACTATTTCCGCATCAGGGTATTAAACGATTCGGCGTTGCCGATCAACGAAAGCACACGTAAGTATATCAAGACCTACCTACTGGATAAAGTGGATAACGGCATGCCGCTGGATCAGGCGATAGCGGAGTTCAGGGAATTGGCGCTAACGAAAACGCCGAACCCTTACGCAGCACAGCGGGCACGAAGGATTGCACTGACAGAAACCACTAAGGTGATGAGCTTCGGCGGACTGATCGGGGCGTATATGTCGGGCCTGGATGTGGAGAAGGTATGGGTTACGTCGTTTGATAGATCTGTACGTGGATTACCCAATTATGGGGCTGACTATTCTCATGTTGCATTAGATGGCGTGTCACAAACCTTGTTGGGGGCTTTTTATAATAACGAAGAAATACGCTTTCCGGGAGACCCACAGGCGAGTATAGAAAATATTGCTAACTGCAGGTGTTGCCTGTATTACCGCGAGAAGCCGAAGCCACGGGGTCAAGTACGACGTGGCGGAAGGGTGAGACGCAACTTACGACAGTTCTTAATTGACTTCCTGGCAAGGACAGCACTGGCGGCAGTTATTAACAATCTAACGGACGACGATGGCGAAGGCCTTTAAAGTACAGGTAGAGGGGTTGTCTGCGGTCATTAAAAAGATCGATGCCTACAGCAAGAAGTTAGGCGATCAGGTGGTGGCGGAACTGGATACAGGGGTAAAGAACATGGCAGACCGGGCGCGGGCATTGGCCCCCAACGGTCGGAACGGGTTACTGAAAGCGTCCATCGGTTACTTATCCGTAGAGCGGTATCAGAAAGAGTTCTTTGCATTAGCTCCATACGCGGCTTACGTCGAGTTTGGGACAGGGGCAAGAGTCTTTGAAACATCATTCCAGTTTAGCCCAGAGGCGCGGGAATTCGCAAAGGAGTTTTATGTGAACGGGATGGGCCGAATGCCAGCGAGTCCGTTTATGTTTCCGGCCTTTGAGGCCGAGAAGGTGGAGATATTAAAGCGGGTGCGTAAAGTATTATTAGACGGTAAAACAGTATGAGAAACGTTACGAACCTTATTATGAATGCGTGGTATGAGTTGCTGGATGGCAATATCAGTGTGCCCGTTTACCGCGTGGACGCGCCACCACAGGATGTTGGTGACTATGTGCTGCTAAGGATCGAATCAGAAACCGAGAACACGAACAACGCCCGCTATGCCTCCAATATTGTGCTGATAACGGATGTGGTGACGAAGAACAAGGCAAGGATCAATGACGCGAGGGCGGGGGACATTGACAATGAAATTTACCAGTTATTGTTCTCGGCTCCAGGTGCGGGACTATTACCGGTAGATAGCAGTATTCAGGTTTCAGACGTCCGGCGCGCTGATGCAACTTATTTAGCTGAAGACGACGGAACATATAGGTATTATCGAATAGTTACACGAAATTTACACCGCGTGGTGCAATTAACCTCTTAAACAACATATCATGGAAGTATCAGGATCACTCGTAAATCTATGGGTTCGCCCTTCGGGAACACTCGCAGCATTCCGCGCGGTGGTTTGTACCGAAAGCTCCACCTTCGACATTACCTCTGAAACATCGGAGCGCCGCACGAACTGCGGGGTAAAGACCGGTATCTCGGAGCCATCGTTCACCGCAAACGTAACGGCAGTACAGGAGGCGAATCCTACCGCCCTTCAGGTGAGTTACGCCCAGCTAAAGCAGTGGATGAAGGATAAAACAAAGCTGGATTTCAACTACCGCAATAACGCGGATATTCCCAACGGACTGGACATCGGCGAGGGTATTCAGAACTACGGCTCGGCGTATGTGACGTCGCTGTCTGCTTCTGCTTCTGCGGATGCTGATGGGTTGCTGGGTTTTGATGCAACCTTCTCCGGATCGGGTACACTCGACAACTACGACGAAAACGCCAACTCATAATGAACGGCTATACCAGCATTGAAATCGCAGGCAAGAAGGTCGGCCTGAAGTTCGCGTTCCCCGCTATCAAGTGGTTTACCGAGGAGGTAATCAAGGATACTGAGGGCGTGTTCTACCTAGACAGCGGCATGACCGATTACGGCTGGGCCAAGATGATGCAATGTGCGTACCGGAACAACTGCCTGCTCAACGAGACGCAGCCGGATTTAAAGTTCCGCGATTTCGTTGAATGGATTGAGTCGGCAATGGAAACCGAGGAAGGCAAGGCGCAGATGGTCGAGGTAATGAAGGTGTACGCGGATAGTTCGATCAACAAGAAGGTGGTAGCGTCGGAGGATGAAAAAAAAAGCCAGGACTCCACGGAACCGACAACGGCATCGACTTCGACCGACTCGAATCCATTGCCTACGGAGAACTCGGATGGAAGCCGTGGGATCTACATCGAACAACCTTCCGAGACCTCGTACTAGCAATCACAGGGCTTCGGGAGCGGGATGAAATGCTGGAATCATGGCACCGAAGGGCTGCATACATACTGGCGGCGGTGCAGGTAGGGGATAAGAATCTGAAGATGGATAAACTCTGGCCTGTAAAGTCTACAAAAAAGAATTCAGGGCTAGACCGGGCTAAAAAAACATTAGAGAAATTCCGGGAAATAGAAGCGTTAGACCGGGCTAAAAAGAAATTAAATGGCTAACGAAGGTCTGAAGCTACTAGTTACGGCGGACGTTACGCAGGCTGAAAAGGCCTTAAAGGATTTTACACAGACCGCGCAGACCCAAGGTGCGAAGGCTGGATCTTCTTTCGGTAAAGGGCTGAATGATGCAAATGGATCACTGGCAAATCTTCCCAAGACTGCCAAGCCCGCTATTAAAGCAATTGCCGACATCGGCGATGCAGCAAGCAACTCGATCATCGAGTTAAAGCAATTACAGAAAAGTTTAAAGGGTGAATTATCGGGGCTGTCCAAAAATCAATTGGGCGGCGTGGGCGGTCTTGCGCTGAAGAAAGAACTTTCCGGCGTCACAGCGGAGTTAAAAACGCTGGAGAAGCAGGCGGGTATATCAGGTAAGGCTACGGCGGGGAGTTTTCAAAAGACCTATGGCGTGGTACGGCAACTGGCGAATATTCTGCCAGGTATTGGCATTGCGGGTATTATAGGGCTTGCGGCAACCGCTGTGGAGGAATTAATTCGGGCATTGGTGAAGCTGGATAAGGCTCCCACGCCGTTCCAGAACCTGAAGGAATCTATTATGGGCGCTAAGGACGAGTTCGTGAGAGCGGCATCGTCAGTGTCTCAACTGGAAAATCAGATACAACTTGCTAAGAAGGGATTTATAGATAAGGATGCTGTTGTAAAACAGTATAACGATACCATAGGTAAGACGACGGGTTTTGTTACCACGCTGGAGGAGGCCGAAAAGGCGCTGCAGCGGAACAAGGATGCTTATATCCAGATGACCCTACAGAAGGCCGTAGCCAATTATGCCTATGGCAAGGCCGCTGAAGAAGCTTTTAAGGCGCAGACGGCGGGGCTGAACGATAATGTATCGAACCTGAATAAGGGTAAGGTAGTGCTCCAGAACTTTTTTCAGACCCTTATTAATCCCGTACAGGGAGCCAAGCGGGCGATACAGGGATTGAATGCGGAGCAGGAGAAAGGCACAGCGAAGGCGGTACAGGCGGCCAAGGTACAGGAGCAACAATATCTCAACATTGCCAAGAATGCGGAAACGGCGGCGGCGGAACTATCCAAGGCCAACGGGTTTAGTTTCTTTGATGCCAAGCCCACAAAGAAAGCTGCAGATAATATTATTGCCGAGGCAAAGCGAGTTGCCGATTATTTTAATGACCGGTCAATCCGGGACGTTAAGGTAGATTTCCTTGCGCCTACCAGTGAGAATGAAGCTAAAAACAAGCAGATCGCTCGCGACTTCCTGAAGAAATTCAATAAGGATTTCAGGTCTGCCATTCAGGAATTCGGCTTTGATTTCAATGTACGACCCGAGGTCAGTATTGATACCGGCGGCGCGGAGTTTCGAAAGAACGTGCAGGTAGAAGGTCAAAAAGCAATTAACGCCACCCAAAAAGAGCTTGACGACCTAAAGAAAAACTCACTCCAGTTACAGTTAGACATATTCTTAAAAACTAATAAAAAGCGCGGAAAAGAGTTTGCCGAGGCTTTAGGGATTAAAGACGTGGATAGTTTGCTTACCAAGACACAAAAGGAATCTATCGGTCTGGCGAAGACAATATCCGGTGTAGTGGCGCCAGCCTTCTCTGATTTATTTAGCTCTATCATTGCTGGGGAAGATCCGCTAAAAGCCTTCTTTCAAAGCATAGGACAATCTGTTTTACAACTCATACAGAAACTTATACAGGCTGCCATTCAAGCGGCTATCCTTTCTGCGCTCGTTCCGGGGGCAGCGGGTGCTGGAGGGTTCAATAGTATTTTCAAAAATCTTGTCGGTTTCGCCTCCGGGGGTATCGTTTCCGGTCCAACGCTGGCAATGGTCGGTGAGGGGCGCGGTACATCACGCAGCAACCCGGAAGTCATTGCGCCGCTGGATCAGCTCCGCGGTATGATACAGGGGATCAATACCGGGGGGCAAGTATCGGGACGATTGAGCGCAAGGATACGCGGTAACGACCTCTTACTATCTAATGCACGCACATCACGGTCGCAGAGGAGGCTTGGCGCACGATGATAACAAACATGAAATCATACTCCGGCGGGTTCGTGAACCAGGAAACGACGCGCCCCGACAATCAGGCTAACCAGCAACTGGTCGAGGTGGTGATCTTTGACGAGGAAGCGCCGGTTACTGATAACGTGTACGGCATTCGCTACAAGATTGTAAACAACTACGACGGGTATGTAGTGGCCTATGTCTCGTGGGATCCATTGCCGGGCGCTATTGGTGCCGCCTTCGGGTGGTACGACGGGGCTAGCTGGAACGACTACGGTATCCCTGTTGCGCCGGGTAAGGCGACGATTAAATTCATTGATACGGCCCTCGATAATTGGGGGTTCTATATCGACTACGCGACGGGTACGGACACAAGGGTGCAGCTGTCGAAGGTGGCCCCGATTGAACTGGAGATGGCAGAAACGCCACTAGTAACCGAAGTCGTGGATAACGACGAGGATAAATTTACCGCGATCCGGTCGAAGCAGGCGGAGATACAGGTCTATTCCTCCACCGTGATCGATATTGACAACTTCACCTCCGGCGGCGATAACCGGTTCTCCGTGTTTATCGATATGCCGTACACGCAGTTCGCGCTATTCCGGGGATTCCTATCTGTATCCGATTTGTCACAGGACTTCCAGCCTGACCCGAATGTCATTAGCCTACTCGCGACGGACGGCCTTGGGTTCCTGAATGATGAGGTACTGGTCAACTTTGACGGGGCGAATCCGTTGAACACGTGGCAGATCATGAACTACTTTGTATGGGCGCTTGCCCGCACGGGTCAGTTATTAGAACTTGACGTGATTATGAACATCAGGGAGGCAACTGCAACTACCGTTAACGAAAATGACGGCGCAGCGGGTCACTTCTATAAACACGAATATCTTGACGCAAAGACATTTGAGGACGAGGTTGACGTATCGATAGATTGCTATGAGGTGCTGACACGCTTGCTGGGTAATATGTGTTTCCTGACGCAATACCGTGGGCGGTGGAGAGTACAGAGGGTCGATGAACTGGAACTGGATACGCCATTGCGGGGTTACCGGTTCGATGCTACCGGCGCGTTTATCGAAGCATTTACCGAATCAGTACAGAAAGAGATTGGCGTAGACTTGCCACTGTCATGGATGAACGACGACGCGTTGAAGTCTGCCCAGCGGGAATACAGGGCCATTACGCTCGACTTTAACTATGACTACCCAATAGAATTGATCTGTAATCAGGAATTTACCAGAGGCGCGGTAACGTCTGCGCCGAATTTAAGCGCCCCAACGAGCACCGGGAGGTATGCCTTGGACTGCTGGACATTTCGGCGTTTATTCGGCCAACCGTTAGAGGTACAATCTTATATTGAAAGAAAGTTTGAATACGGATATGAAAAGGAACGATACGCGGTCATCACCCCAGCTCCCGATGGCGGGACGCCGTGGGAGTTCCTGCAGTCATCGCCTATTATCGTTAATGAGCGAGATAGGGTTACGATGTCGGTTGATTTCCGGTGGGAGCATGATCTAGGATCGGGGGCTGTAGTTACCCATTACCCTATCCGGATTTGGATGGTAGGGAACGATGGCAGAGTATGGCATTGGTGGAACCCGACTTCCAGCAATCTATCGGAGTTCTATTGGATGGACCCCTTTACTAATGGCACTAATCCAACAACGCAGGACGAAAAATCAATGCCTGTGGAATGGATTCTTAGCGATGTGGACGAAACCGAATGGCAGACTATTTCCGCTAACTTGGGCTCGTTGCCAACTGACGGGAAGTTATATCTAGGACTCAATCAAATGAGGCAGGGATCTTCGTCTGGCGACGACGACCAGCCCGCGTATTTCCAGAATATAAATGTTGAGATCACTCCATATATTAATGGGTCTTATCAAAAGTATGACGGCCAGCGCCACAAGGTAACTGGAACGGGTGCGTCGCCTAAAGCGGTTAGAAATGAAGATGTTTATATCTCTGACGCGCCGCGTATCGCCATGAAGGGAGCGCTGCTGAAATATGTAGCCCCTGATTATGTACTTACTGACGGCTTCTATGATGGGGCACGCTTCCCTGACGGTTCAACCGATACCCGCCCGTTCGGGGAGTTACAATCCTTCGACGTCTGGAACCAGTTCAATCGGGTGATGATGCAATTTGAGGGGGTGGTCGATGGGCTGGATAGCAGCGTGGAAGTTCCCGACTTGGTTAACACCTACGTGCTGACGGACGCTGATAAGTCCACCGCCAACCGTTTATTTATGGTGCTGCACTACGAACAGGACCACCACCTATGTGAATTTAACCTATTTTTACAGGAGTTGCAGGATAGCACCCGCCCGAAGGTGTACGAGGGTCACGAATTCAAATATATAACCGCCAATGAGTAACGTCGTTTTTGGATCGAATGCCTTCATGGAGTGCAAGGTCGGCGGCGTCTACAAACCAGTCGGGTGCGCAATTACCGCCCGATTTACTTTCAGCAATGAACTGATCGGGAAGACCGACCGCAATGCGGGCCTGTTCCGCAAGAAACGCGTCCGCATGAGCGATATGTCGGTGAACGTTACGGGGCTGACTACGCTTGTTACTGACACAACTATTTCTATCTTATACTTCCTGCAGGAGGGCGTCCGGCGCACCGAGCAGGATATGCGGTTCAGCTTCACCGATGAGGTGGGCGAGCAGCGGCAGGTGCAGGGGATATTCCTGATCGAAACCATTGAAATCTCCGCTGATACGGCGTCGTTTTCGGAGTCCGACCTATCCCTGGCGGGTACGGGGGGCGTTGCGATTACCTCCGTTGACCCGGATAATCCTACACAGTTCGGGGCTGTAGTGTCTGATTGGTGGAACACTATTCCGGGAACAAACACCGTTAGTGGGTCTAGCGCGCGGAAGGGGGTATCCTTCGCAGGGCATGACATAATTGAAGTTGACAGGGAAGGACAAGAGATCGACCCCGATGACACCCCCGGCAACAGGACCTATACCTATAACGGGACTACTATCACCTTTGACCCTGCCAACCCGTTCAATCCGGGTGAAAGGGTCTTTGTAATATTCCAGATCGTTGAGTCTTAAAAAGATTACCATACCGACCGCTGGCGGGACGTCCGTGACAGAACCGAAGCTGGCGTTCAGTACGCTGATTGCGGCACACCGGTCTGGCGGGCAACATTACTTTACCGATGGCGATCCGGGTAGCGGGGACGTGAAGTTTGAGCCTGCTCTGGCGCGTTTCAGCGTGGACCCGCTATTCCCGTTTGAACCTGGCGAAACGATCTTCGTGATCTATAAGGACGGCGAACCGGGCGAGGTGATTATCACGCCTCCGGTAGAGCCGCCACCCCCGACAGTCTGCGATGCCCCCGGCGCGGTGAGTGTGATCGTTAATCCCGACTTGTCAGTGACGGTGACCATGCCGCAAATGTCTTTCTATGCAGTCAGGATCGTTCCCGCTGGCGGTAGCTGCGATGCTACGCAAGTGGCGGGCGGGTCAACGGGTGGCGGCGATACGTGGACGAGTGGTCCGCTACCGAATGGCACTTATAAGGCTTGCGTGTTGCGGCAGTGCCCGCCATCACTGCTTAGTAGCTTTACTTCATCCGTACCCTTTGAAATAAATTCCATCCCGCCGCCACCGAATAACTTCGGGGCGAGGAAGGTGCCCGCTGATACCGCGATACAGATACTTAGCGTGGGCGGCATTCCGGTAACGATTACCTCCGGCGCGTACCCCCTTGACACCGCATCAGAAATGGTGACCGGCAGGCACGAGGCCTATAGCGGCGTCATTACCGCGACAGTACAGGTGAAGGGCAACCAGCAGGTGGTCGTCGCACTGTACCGCAATGGGCCATTAATCCAGTATAAGGTGGCATTCCGGCCAACGGCGGGGCCTGTAGTCGTTAGTTTCAGTTCCATTGCAGTGTTGCCAACCGACAATATTTTCATAGCTTTAGATTATACTTAATTCATAACTCATGTACATTAAATTCAACCAGACGGGCGAGGCGCTCGGCGAGACTTTCAAGCTAAACGAAATTCGCTACGAGACACAAGGGGCGCGACTGATCGCTGCTGGGGTAGCAACGGCGGTGACGGATGAGGAATTTGCCGAGCAGCAATGGGCGGTGAATAACCCGGAGGCCGCCAACTCCAGCTCTGGCGGATCTGGTGCGGGTCCACTTGCTCCCTATTTAGGGCAAGTGGCAACTCGATGTTATATCGCCACAAACAAATTTTCCTTTCTCCGGCAAATGTCGCGAACAAGACATATCGCGAAGGATAATATTACCAGCCTCAAAATCGTTGTGGCTAACTGGTACGAGCCTACGGGAACAGCAAGAGAAACTTCAACAGGGGGTACGCAAACGGTTACTGCATCGGTGGAATATCCGGTAGGGACTTTTACGCAAATTCTTTTTGGTGGAAATGTCAGCGGAACGGTCGCTGATTTAACCAATGGCGTTTCTGATTCCTGCACGGTTACTATTCCATACGGCGCAGCCTTCTATATCCGGCAGTACATTACCCATCCTAATTCCGTGATCGGGAATGACAATATTCTTTATGACGCTGTATATGATTCATATGAATTTGGAAACTCCATTATCGATAAAACAATGTCTGGAACGGTAGCAAAAAGTGCAGCCATCGGAGCGCCACCCCTCGCAATTATAGCCATGACTACAAAACCTAGCGCTTTAATCGTGGGAGACAGTAGGTCTTGCGGTTATAACTTAGGGATATATGACACATTCGGGGAAAAGGGAACGATTACTCCTTCGCTGGGCAGCTTTTCGGGTTACGTACACGTGGGCTTGGTCGGCCAGACCCTTACAAATTTCATCGGATATAATACCCGGTCGATTGCAATGGGCGCTTACTGCTCTCACGTTATCGTTGCTATTGGGATAAACGATGTCAATGCATCGCGCTCCGCAGCGCAGTTTCTGGCAGACTTGCAAACGTTGATCGCAGCCATCCCGGGAAAGAAATTCATTGTGGGAACGATTGAGCCGAACTCTACAGACGCGACTACAGTGAAAGCGAACAATACGGTTGTCACTACCATCAACACAAGCATTCGCGGCGGGCTGGTAGGGGTAACAGCATACTTCGATCTTTCAGATGTGGTATCTACCGACCGTAATTCGGGATTGTGGAAAACCGGGTACTCCACAGATTGGTTACACGAAACAATAGCAGGGGATTTGGCTATTAAACAATCCGATGTACTTAATCCGGAACTGTTCTTACTATAATTAACACATGAAAAAACTCCTCCTTCCCCTTCTCGTCCTGTTAGCGTTTCACGCGAGTGCGCAGCTACCACAGGCAACGAAAATTAACGCCCGCTACGAATGGCTGGCGGGTAAATTCCTGCAATTAAAACTACCCAGCTATGCAGACACCAGCCAATACCCCGGATGGCTACCGAAGACGGCGGGAGATATTATGCTCGACACGGCGGGGTCCGATGCCGGGACGATATACCGCAGGCTTGGGCAACCCCCTTATTGGAAGGCGGTAGGCGGTGATTCCACCGGCGGGCTGGATTCAACGGCTATACTCGAACTACTGGACAACCTGCCCCCGCAGATCATTGAAGGGAAAAATGGGATTAACGTTACCGGAAACGACGATAGTATCACCGTGACTGGCCCGGACGATGCCTTTTCTTTACGCGACAATGGGGTAACAACAGAGGCAAAATGGGCGGCGAAGATTGCGGCTACCTCGCTGCCGACGGTTATCTATGTCAATACGATCATTCCGATCACTACGAACAGGTCGAACCCGTCTAATATTACGGTATTCATTGAACCAGGCGGAGGCTTCGATATATCTTCAGGTGTTTCCCTTACGTTTAACGGGCCTATCTTTTCCCCAAATAAACAGATCTTCTTCGGGGCGGGAACAATCGTCGCCACGAAGCCCGCTTTCCCAGATGGGTTAAACCCTGTTTGGTTCGGGGCAATCCCTGATGACGGCGTAGATGACTATGCGGCGATTGCGAAATGCGCCGCTGCAGCAACCGTTAATAAACTCCGGGTGAACTTCCCGGCAGGCGGATTCCATACAAGCGCGATGATCGACTGGCCGCAGCAAAGTTATATCACCGGCGCGGGCTGGCTTTCTACCACGATCACCACGCTGGGCGCTATCAATTGTATGCGTATTAACAGTAGTTCCACCCTGCGGGCAATGAGGCTTGCCGGTGCCGATGTGGGATTGTCTGGATTGATCGTGAACGACGGCAATAACGTGCTGGTAGAAAACATGTACTTCGAGCGGTTTACGCTGGACGGGTTGCAAACATTAGTGATCAATAACTCCACGATCCGCAATTACAAAAGCCAGTACAATGGTCGCGCAAACCTGCATATCATCGGGAGCCTGAATACTGATTTCTTGCAGAATCAAAGCAATGTGGATGACGCTTTCAATGGCACGATCAACACGCGGGGTATCTTAATAGACGACTCCCGTAACTGTCATATCCGCGGAGGAATCATTGAACGAGGTCCGGGGCAATACCAGATTGAGGTTATAAATTCCAGTTATTTGACTATTGCAGGGCTTGAAATCAACAACGGGTTAACGGGTATATTGGTCCGAGCAGGAACGGTAACGCTCGATCATATCCAATGGTCCAATCCTGTTGTCAGGGCGGTAGAGGCACGTGGATCTTCGAGGGTGAATATCATCAGCAACGGCGGGCCCATGGTATCAGGCGCGAATGGCCGTGAAATGGCTTACCTGTTTCCGGGAAACATTGTTTACAACGGGTCATCTACATGGGTGCCACTATTCTTTAACTCTTTCGCGGGCGGAACAGGCGGCGCAACTACAGGAACCGGAACAACCATCGGGTATGATTCTACCCGAAGCAACATCAAACTTATAACAACGGCGGGACTAAACTCCGGAATTAACTTAGGGGGCAGCTCTTTTACTTACGTGACCCCGCCCGGAGTGAGCGTAAAGGTTAACACCGTTGTAAAGAACATTGCCAGCGGCCAGCCTCTCGCGTTGTACGTAGAGCCTGCAACCGGGGGCACACGCCGATTTATTGGGCTGCTTACCGAAGGCGCCAACGAGTGGATTTACACCGCTGGTCCGCTGGATAGGTACAGGTGGTCGATTTTCTCAAACGTATCAGGGGCGAATAGTTGGGAGATGAGCCTGTTTAATGTGTACACTACCAACGACAGTTCCGCGCAAACAACGACAGGCGGTCCGAAGTTGGGGGCCGTTGAACTGGCAGCAGATACCAGTGTTCGCAAACCTTTGGTGTTTTTCGATAGTAAACAAGTAGGCGACCTGATTGCCGCTGCATCGCTTGGCGGTGGAGTTGGTGGCGGCCCTTACCTTGCCATCGCGGACACTACTACCGCATTCAGCCAGTTCGCGAAATTGAATAAGTCAAACGACTATTTCGGTAGCGCAAACTATACGACGGGGACAAATACGGCATGGCATAACCTTTCCACCCTCACCACTAATATTGAACGTTTCCGCATTTTCTGGAACGGCAATAATTTAAATATCAGGAATGAAAACGGGGGTACTGGTCAGGAGCGTTCCATTATCTTGGGCACGGGTACAAAGAACCAGATAACGTTGAGCAATTCCCCCTCCGGACTGATAAGGCTTAATAACTACAACACCGCCAATCTGATTGTAACCGCTTTGGAAGGCGGACTAAACGGCACCGGTGGTAGGCAGTATAATACCCGGATTGGTGGTAGCGTAAGCCAAACATCAGGGGCGGCATTTACTTCCTTGGGAATATTCCCGGCGATCACTACGGTAGGCAGCAACCCTAACTGGTTGTTTGAAGCAGGCACCTCCAGTAGCGGCACCGACCTTTCCAAATTCAGGATCGATACAGCGGGCTCGATCTTCATTCCTTACACTACCATCACCTCCGCGTCAGGATCCGACAGCGTACTAGTCAAGAATGCAACAACAGGACGTATTGAACTCAAAGCGCAATCAGCCTTTGGTGGGGCGGGCGTAACCTCTTTGAACGGTAACACGGGTGCCCTGACCGTGGACACCACATATATCAGCAACTTCCACGGGAAAGTAAAAAGCCTGTTCAGCGCCACCGGCCCAATGACTTATAGTCCTGTTACGGGGGTATTCGCGATGGCTCCAGCGGCTTCCGGTACAGCGGGATATGTAACGAACACGGCGCAGTCATTCAGCGGGGATAAAACCTTTCTGGGGAATATAATAGGTTCTACCCACACAACGGCAGGCACATCATTAACCCTAAAGCAAACCGGCGACACGTTCGGCGAGTCTGGGTTAATGCTGGTGAACCGCGCCGGATCAGCGGGCGGCATGTTCTATAACAACGGACTCGACCTGGTGGATATGGCGTTTAAGTCCAGTACAAGTAATCAGTTCAATTTCCGATACGAGCACCGTTCGACAGAGTTAACCGATGCTGCAAACACAGCAGGGGAGTGGCAGATGATGAGCAGTACAGGCACAGTTAAAAACCAAACATTCGGGGTTGCGTCAAGTTGGATCAATAAATTAAAGATTGGTACAGCGGGAGCGCCGACTGAAGCCCTCGACGTTACAGGCAACGGTAAATTTAGCGGAAACGTTACGGCGGCGAATCTTGCCAGCGGCACTTATACACCCACGACCACAGGCGTAACAAATGTAACCTCTGTTACTGGCGTGACCGGGCACTACTTACGTGTCGGGAACGAGGTCACTTTTTCCTTTACTGCCACCATAACAGCAACTTCTCCGGGGGTGAACACGCAGTTTTACTTGTCACTACCGGTGGCTTCCAATTTCACGGCAACAACCGACGCGGCAGGTACGGGAGGCGAAAGTTTTGGATCAGTTGCCACTATACTACCCGATGCGGCAACCGATTCTATATTAGTTCAGTATGTCACTACTTCCAACTTGTCAAGACCTTTCGGCGGTACAATAACCTACACAGTCAAATAAGCGAACATGAAACTCTTTATAGCATTACTTTTTTCATTATTGATGGCGGCGCCGGATGTCTCCGCCCAAGTCAAACCAGACACCACGGCTAACCAGTACGTAGATAATTTCGTGACGGTAAGGATGCTTGCCCGGTGGTATCAGCGGTTATCCAAGGCTGATAGCATTACCAATGTTCTATTAGACAGTTTTAGGGTGGCTATTGCCAAAGCAAACAACCCCGCCTTCAACCTGCGCAATAAAGACAACAGCGTCAAGATAACTGCTAGCGTCATCGTGAAAGATACGTTCGCCTTTGCCTCGGTAGTCAGTGGAACAGCAACGCTTAATATGTCTTCGTGGTTATCCTCGAACGGGTACACCGGGCTATCGATCATGGGTTTTAATCCTATATTCACTGGGATGGCAAGCAATGAAATAATAACGATGGAACTACTCACTGAATCGAGTACCGCGGCCACATTCAAGATTAAACAGCAGAATACTTCGGTCGCGTCGGTGCTAGGCATAAACGTCCTTTCAGTGGCTTCGCCAACAACCTTAACAACATCCAACGTAAAAATAAGGCTGGTCTTTGCCGCCTTTTAAAGAATAGTAATGAAGAAAATCCTTTTGGTAGTCGCCGCTTTGTTTGCGCTCACCGCTCGGTCGCAGGTGTTATTCCCGTCACTCGATACCCTGCGTCGGGAAACGATTCCCGGTAGCGGCGGTATACAAGCATTGTTGTACTTGCCAAAGGATCACGGTTCGATCCCTTTCTGGCAGAAGCGCCTTACTTGGAACCTTAGCGGAGACGGAGAAAAGTGGACGACCGCTTCTGATACCGCCAAGATGTGGAATAATGGTATGTTGCCGCAAATCCGGTCAGGCGCGTTTCGCCCCGGCTATGGCCATATCTATGTAACCTTCCAACGCGTGGGCAACTTCTACGTGGAAGCCGACTTTGACAATGCCATCAACTACATTAAAGGAAAGTACCTGATCAATAACGATCAGGTGTATTGCTCTGGGCACTCATCAGGTTTTACCAGCATGCTGGGTTGGATGAACTACAAAGACACACTATTTGCTGCCATGGCCGGAACGGCCGGAGGAGTAGGTGGATATGGTAGTTTCACTTTCAACAGCACCAAGTTAAAAAAGAATTGGCTGTGGGGCATGTGGTCAATGGGCGACGGAACGCAGCCCTTTTTCGGCAACGGCTCTGTCATTTTCGATACCTCCATTGCCGGGCAAGGCAAGAGCCCGAGGATGATGAAGGTCGATGCATTTATGACGCCAAGCCATAGCCAAGTGCATGACTCGATGTTCAAACGATTCGCGAGAGTAGAACGCTGGCTGGATCTTCACCATCGCAGTCTGGACACCACGGCGAAGCGTTATGTAGATTCTCTCGAACGCGGCTTTGATTGGGACTTTGCAGCGCAGTGTGACTATAATATTTCTTTTCTGGCTGAAGGCTCCTTCAAAAACTCTTTATCTGCTAGGGTAGAAGCGGCCCGTATTCAGAAATATGGGCTGGGCTACAAGGTTATCCATGTCAACCCGGACAACGCAGCGAAGACCCACCCGCTCTATAAAACGATTTCAACCAATACCACCGGTACGACAGTGACGGGATTGATTGATTACCGGACTGGTTCATCTACCGGTATCGGTTTTACGATTGTAGCGCAAGGGGGTAGCAATGCGAAGCGTGTAACCTTCAATTCAGATCACTACGGCGGCGCTCCTGACAGTACAATGGGAGAAAGCTTTGAAGTGTACGGCGTGGCGTCGCCAAAGCAGCTTCGGTTCACGAATGTCCCCGACGGCAACTACACGGTCATGATCCACGGCACCAGCCTGACAGTACCAGGAGGTGAACCGGGATGGACAGCGACCCTGCAAAGCCGGGTGCAACGAATGAACCAACAGAACAGGAACACGCATCAATACGGCTTGTGGGACAACGTACAACCGGTAAGCAATGCAATTGACTGGTCAATGAGCGGCCTGTCTTCCACCGGTGCCGGACAAATCGGGCTGATCACACTCATTCAGTACGGTGAATTTTCCGGCACAAACTCGCCACCGATCGCCAACGCAGGTACGGATAAATCTGTGGTTCTTCCAACTACATCAGTAGCGATGACAGGATCAGGGTTTGATTCTGATGGCACGATAGCCGGTTATGCATGGTCGCAGATCAGCGGGCCAACGACGGTAGCATTTTCCAATGCAGCCATTACCACTCCCACGGTGAGTAACCTTGCTTTAGGCACGTACCAGTTAAGGTTAACGGTTACCGATGATGACGGCGAAGCCGATACCGATGATGTGCTCATTACTGTGTCATCTTCGCTGGATATATATGCGGGCCTGGATCAGGGAAAATTCATCAGTCAGGGAACGCGCAAAGCCTCACCTTTCACTTTGACTGCAACAGTAAATGCGGGTACAGCTTCTACGTATTCGTGGACAAGGTATGCTGGACCAGGGACGGTTTCTCTCTCCGGACAAACAACGGCAAATTTAACTGTATCTCTCGCGGACACTGGCTACCATTATTTCCGCGTTGCAGCAACGGGACCCGGATCAACCAGTGATGCAGACACTGTTATGGTTTACGTAAGGGATGCTCATAAAAGGGGTGAACTTACATGCCGCGAAGGACCGCCTGTATGGCACACAGTTGGAAATGTCATGGGTGGCGGGATTAATGCTACCTCTTTCAGCATGTCAGATGTTTGGAAGGACAATCTGATACCTGGTTTGAAAGGTGGTGATATTATCGAATGGAAAGCAAATCCCAATAATATTAATGGCGACTGGTTACGGGGCACCTTAGGTGGCATCAATGCTCCTGACGGATGCCCTATACGGATTGTTCCAGACACCACGCGCGGGTATATAACTTTTACTGATACTAATAAAAACAACACCAGTTCAATCAACATAGGCGGCGGCGATAGCAACGTTGTCAGAAATGTAATTTTTGATGGGCTGTGGAACTACAATAAACTGGGTATCAAATACGGAATTATTGTTGGGAATCCAAACGTAGACACATCCAGATATTACTACCGTGGATTCTCAGGATTCCTTCAGTCGAATGTCGTAGTAAGGGGCGCCGCATTTTTGAACGTAAGCACGGGTCTGGCAGTCAAGGCTATTTCCGATAGCACAAGACCGTATAAGATTTATGACAACTTTCGACCTTCCAATTACTTCTACCGGTGCTATGTGGACAGCACGAAGAATGAAGGTCTTTACGATGGACCAACTAATCCGGGAGGGACGGGACAAGGTAACGATGGTCCCGCACCCAAAAGCCAGTACACTCAACTTCGTGAATGCATTTTCCGTAGCAATATGTGGGACGCTATGCAAACCAGTTTCCATGAAGGAGCGGATTATATCAATTGTCTCTCTATAAGATCAGGCCTATCCAATGTATCAGGACAAATCTTTTCTCTTTTTCATGGAGGGGGTACGGGTACAGTAAGTATAGACAGTTGTGTGGTTATCGATGCAGTTGGGGGTATGGGCGCTCTCGGGGAAGGTCCTGCTAATATTACCAATAATGTAACTATTGGCTACCAGCAGCACTATTTCAGTCAGGCAGTTGACGTTGATTTCCCTGAGGTCTACGATTCCTTAGCATTGAATATTTCCGGTAATTATATGTTCAACCAGACTGGTTCATCATTCGGTGTGTCGATCGCAAACACCGGAGGCGAAAAGTTTAAGCCAGCAAAGGTGAAAGGGAATACGTTTTCTACCAACAAAACGATGGCTGCCTTCCTCGCAAATGCATATGGGGGAGACACCACCGGCAACAGGATTGTACCTCCGGTCGCTAATCCGATCGCTTACGTGGACACTTCGCGCCTGGGGAATATGAAGTCTTGGTTAATGTATAAATACATACTGGCCCATCCGGAAAACAGGACGCCTTCTTTCTTTGATGTGGAGTCGTCTCCCTTGCCAAATACTCCGCCTAATGTAAGTGCAGGCTCTGACCAGACGGTTACGCTCCCCACGTCTTCGGTGTCTCTTACTGCAACGGCAACAGATCCAGACGGAACGATCTCTACGTATGCATGGACGAAGGTATCAGGAACGTCTGGCGGGACGATTACCAGCCCATCAGCTGCAAGCACGACTATCACAGGCCTGACCGCCGGAACAAGAACCTACCGGGTTACTGTCACCGATAACAGCGGGGCAACCGCCTTTGATGATGTGATTATTACCACACAGGCGAATCAGCCACCTACCGCTTTTGCGGGTAATGACACAACGATTACACTGCCTGCTGGCATTACCTTGAACGGGACGGGTACTGATCCGGAAGGACAAGCCTTGACTTATGAATGGGTGGTAGTATCGGGTCCAAATTCTCCATCGCTTTCCAATGACAACACAGCGTCAACCGATGTGCTGGGGATGGTGGCAGGAACCTACGTCTTCAGGCTGTATGTCACCGACAATGCGGGGAATACCACCAATGATTCAATCACCGTAACCGTAAACCCTGACGCCGGAGAACCACCCGTTCAATATAAGGGGGCACGCAGGCTGATGCCTAAGCCGCAAACGCCCTGACAAAGTGATTTTTATCATCAAAACGCCGTAACTTTAGTTTCGTGGAAAAGGAAATCGCCCGCATCGAAGAAGAAGTGAGCAAACTGCGGGAAACCACAGAGGAAAACAAACACATGCTGAAGCGGGTTTTCCAGGCGATTACGGGCGATAAGGAGGCAGGACTGAAGGGATTCAGCGAACGGGTGGGGAAACTGGAAATAGAGGTAGAGGTGATGAAGCAGGAACAGGCCAAGCGGTCTATCTACCTCAAATGGATGGCAATAGCTGTCGGCGGGGTATGCACTAGCCTCGTAGCCTATATCGGATCACTGCTCGTAAAATTGTGGAATTAAACCAACATAACATGAATAACAACTCGCAAGTCTGGAACTACATTATTGAGTTCTTCAAGCGCCTGGGAGCCAAGACCCCGGCTTTCTTCAAAGTTCTTAACTACCTGTCTATCGCTACGGTGATCGTGACGGGACTGCCGGGTATTCTTGAAGAAGTAGGGATTACCCTGCCTGAATGGGCGCAGGTACTCCAGAGCAAGGCCGCAGCAATTGCCGCGATCATTGCCTCTATCCTCACCAAGCTGCCAACCGAAACTCCGGTAGTTGCTACCAGTGCTGGCGGTACGCCGCTGAAAGCCACCAACCCGCAAACACTTCCATTTACTGTAACCGCTGAAGCGAAAGCCGAGGCCGCTAAAACCGACATTTAATGATCAAGCAACTCAAAGAACTGATCCAATTCCTGAAGGAATACACCGAGTGGTATAACGCCATCTACGGCCCGACAACACAGGACGGACCGGGCAGTAACCCTCCAACACCGCCGCCACCACCTCCCGGAGGTAAAGGGTGAGGAAATACCTGACCACATTATTCATTGCGCTTTCGTTCTTAGTATCGGAAGCGCATACTTTTTGGCACAATACCCGGGACGCGCAGAACTGGATCATTTGCCGATATGTGCCGATGGAGCTGCACTGGAATATTAAGTACGCCGGAGATCAAGTGGTGTGGATCTTGATTGCGGCCGCGCTGATGACATACATTCCTAACCGGGTTAACAAAACCTCTGCCCGAATCTTCCTTATCTGGACAATTATAGATACCTTACTTTATTTTATCAACTACAAGCAAGGCCCTTACGGATTAGTCTATTTCGGTTTGGCGGGACTTTGGCTAGTGTTATATTACAGGAAACCTAATCGATGAAAAGAGAAATCACTTTGGGGCAATTATTGGGCGTTGCCGTTACCGTAATAATGGCAATCGCGGGCGGATGGATAAGTTTATCCAATAAGGTGGCCACCAATGAATCGGAGCTTAAAAACCTAGAAATCCGTTTCATGGATATGCAGATTGAGACTAATAAAAAGTACGACAAACTCGATCAGAAGGTAGATGAAATGGCTGGCACGCTTAATGACATTAAGGTCTTACTTGAACGTAAACAAGACCGCCGATGACAAAGGAAGAAATCAAAGAGAATAAGCCGCTGTACTTCTTTATGGCATTCGTAACGCTGCTGATATTGTTGGCTTTTTTTTCGTAGCTTAGGCTATGCGCTACCTCCCCCTCTTACTCATCCTCCTCACCGGATGCCTCACCTCCCGTAATGCACCCCGTAGGCAGTCGGAGATCGCCCTGCGGTTCCCCGACGTCTTCGCCGCTGCCGCTAACCGGTTCCTGCCATGCAAGGATTCCATCGGCTCCAGCGATACGCTGATCGTGACAGATACGGCCTTCCTGCCGGGGCAAGTGATCGAGGTGCAATGTCCGCCTAATGCAAGAGATACGGTCAGGATTCGCACCGTATGCCTTCCTGCGCGTGTCGTAACCAATACCGTCTACATCCGCGACTCGTTCTACACCCTCGACAGCCGGGGAATCGCTGACCTGCAGTGGAAGCTAGCGAATGCCGGCAAGGAACTGGCGGTATCCAACGCGAACGGGTCACGCCTGAAGGAGGGCCGCAACCTCTGGCGGATCATCGCCCTATCGGCCTGTGGCCTCCTCGCCATCATCGGGGTGTTTAAAGTAAAGTCATTGTTCACGCCAACCGTTAGAGTATGAGAGATTCTATCTCCCTCCCCCGCGTACAACTCCTGCACCCGAAGGTCAGGGCTGAAGTAACGCAGATCATCGAGTACATCGAATCCGGCTGGCCTGCGGGATTAAAGATCCGTATCGTACAAGGGTTACGCACCATTGAGGAACAGAACGCCCTCTACGCACAAGGCCGAACCAAGCCCGGCAGCGTGGTCACCAACGCCCGCGGCGGCAAGTCATACCACAACTATGGCCTCGCCATCGACTACGTAATCATGGAAGGAACCGCTATTAACTGGAACCACCCCCGTAATAAGGAGGTGGTTGCTGCGTTTGAGAAATCGGGTTGGTTTTGGGGAGGTAGATTTAAATCAATCGTGGACAAGCCGCATCTGGAAAGATCCTTTGGTTATTCTGTTAGCCAGCTTTATTCAAAATATTTGAAAGGGTGTTACGTTGATCTTTAACCGATTTGATGCTTTGCCCTATTATAAACATTTCCGCGTGAGTAAAATTATCCATTCTAGCCACGTTGCATTCTTTGCAAGCGGGTACGCAATTATTTAAGTGATGCCCCTTTAGATTATCAATACGATCCAAGCCGGTAGAGGGATAGCCGCAGTAGGTACAAGGGCTGTCTAATATTTGGGCTATATCGTATTGAGTAATCGTACAGTAAAAACCTTTTGCTTTGTCCGCATTTTCATAGGCTTTTTGCAGGGAAATTGAACGTCCTTTTAACGTTCTCCTATATATTCTTCCGATAGCAAATTTCTTTTGCTTCTGCTCCGGCGTAAATTGTGCATATCGAACTTTAGGCTTACGACCGTCTACCCGTTTCTTATCACAAGATTTACAACGATACATCAAGCCTAAATATCTATTTTTATCGGCATAAAAATATTCGGTTGTTGCTGGTTTGGATACCTTGCAGGCTACGCACAATCGAACTCCGCTAATATTCTTAATGTTCATTTCTTATAATTTTCTTGTTCTCTCAATCTCCCTTTTCAATGCCCGTAGCCGGTTGCGCTGCGCTGGAAACAGGGGCGGTGAGGTAGTGCTGCTGCGTTTGGTGGAAGTAGTGAGACATGAGAAAGTGTATTAGTTCCGACACTTCGTCTGTGTTCAGGGTCGCAATACTGGAATTATTAATCTTGAATCCCATTTCGGCGTCGTCGTTAAAACAGTAGACCTCCATCTTGTCAAACTTTGCCTGCATGTTGCCCGTATATTGCTCCCTTGTCACCCCTACAGGTGCGGGCGCTGCGCTGGAAAGGGCAGCAAGGTGGTCGTAGAGGGCAAGAACGGCAATCCGCTTTACCCTGTTGTAATTATTCATTTGTTCTGTATAAACTTTCTGCCTGCCAACACCTTCGGGAAATTTCTGCGGGTATCTTGCATCCGCCCATTCTTCAACCTCATCCCGCGTAATCGGCAGGCTCCCGGTGGGCATCAGGTCGAAGCACTGCATGAAGGCGGCGCGTTCCAAGTGTATTGCTACATCGGCATAGGTTCCCGTCTCCGGATACAGTTCCATCGCTTTGCGCTCTGCTTGTGGTCTGGTCATGGTGTGGGGTTTAAAAGGTGAGGAGATTGTCTATTTCGTCGAGAATTGCCTTGTATGCCGCAAACCCCTTTCGGTCTTTATTGCGCAGCCGTTGAAGCAACTCATACATGGTCGGTGCCTCGGCGATCAGGCGGGCGTTGGCTTCGCCTTCTTCATCGCTAATTCTTCCATATCTCCCATATGGGCCTTTCAGCCAATTAATCGTGAGTATACGACTATCATCTTCAGACCTGACAGAAACTACTCCTTCTTTGTTTTCTGTTTTCCACGGGCCCGGTGTGTGCTTACTCATACTTCCTTTGTTTGTTGGTTAATAAATTCCTGGATCAGGGCGGCGTGGCTTTTCTTGTTAACCTGCATTGCGTCGCCTTCTCCTTCAAAGTCGAAATACTGCGGGGATACTTTGTAGTTCGCGAACCTGATGCTATCGTACCATTCCAGCAGGGCAACGGGATCGACGGCGGCGGGGGCTGACGGTTCAAGCCCGATATTCTTTACCAGTTCGTCAAAATAACTGTCATACTTGGGGTCAGTCAGGTCGCGCTTACCGATCTGCAACAGGTTAACAACAGCCTGCCGCAGCACCTCCCTTCCCCCATCGGCAGCGGGTTCAACAGGGCGCACCTCCTCCCCTTCGCTCACCGGCCAATTGGCGGCTTTCTCTTTAGATAACTCGGTTAATAGCCTGTTTAGAATGAGGGATAATGTGGCTTCGCCTACAATCGGCTCCCTTAAAGTGCCACGCCAAAAGCATTCAGCGATAGTCATTCTTGTAAAGGCATCTGTAGTATAACTTGCAGTATCGTCCTCCCTTCCCTGTATCCCGACAACCCCCTGATCCTGACGGGAGGCTTCAAATCCGGCTAGAGCCTCTTTTACAGTGTCCCTGACTTGTAGCGCGGTTTCCCATACCCTAGTGGTATTGGGATTTTCAACCAGTTCTAATACTTTTTGTAATGTAACATAGGCAAGCCTGTCCCTATGTGCCCAAGACGGGTACAATTCCATGGCCCGTTCCTCTACTGATTTATTTTCCATGGCTGATAGGGGTTGAGGTTAATGAATTGAGGAAGTCCTCGACCCACTTATTGCGGTTATTGCACCTTTGGACATCCTCGTTGTAGTTTTTCTGTGCATAAGCGAGGTCGCTGTATGCTTTCTGAATGAAGGACAGGCGAATGGCTTCAATGTCTTTCTTTTTAAGATTTTCCGATATTTCGGCCAGTTGTTTATGATAATAATCAGACCCGCAATCAAAATCGATAGTCTTTTTAATCTGGTCGACCATGAAATCCTTTATTCCAGTGTGCTCGGTAGTTGGGGCTTGGTAAGCCTCGGCATTGACAAGAAATTTAGAAAGCCTGATCTCTGCTTCCTCGGATTTTTTGATTGCTTCCACATGGTAAGCTTTTTCCGTTTCGAGATCGCTTTGATACTTTTCAAGTATTTCCGAACCGGTGGCAGATTTAGCCCACAACAATTCGCCCTCTGCTTTTTTCAAAGATTCCTGATAGTATGTGCTTGGCTCTTCCGGCCTCCATTCTGCATTCATATCGTCATCGCGCATTGAAATGGTTGCTCCGAAAGCCCGCATACATAGTTTTGCGAATTGCTCGAATGTCGTCGTTGTGCCGTCAATAATTCCGGCTGTGTAACCTGTAGGCATAATTGATGATTTATTGTGTTTTTGATTGTTTGAAAGCGGCCATCTTGGCCTCAAATTCCTTGTACTCGCTTACCAAGTCGGAGGATTGCCATGCTGATGTGCCCCTGCTATAATTTGACCAGCCACCATCATCACAGTATTCAAACCCGCGACTGCCGACATATTCTAATAGTTCAACAGGATCAACTTCGTGCACAGTTGGCGGAGCGGGGACGGCCAGGGCTTTACGGGCAATCTCCTGAATGCTTTCAAGTAGGCCCAAATAGGTTTCTATTCCGGATCCAACATTCTTAATGCCGTAGTCGATCTCGTTTTTGATCTCCCGCAATGCGGCTTCGTAGTGGGTCATGGTGTAGTGGTTATTCTTAAATAATTTGTTTGGTCATATCGAAGATAATGGTTATTTTCGAATAACAATCAATTGATAAAAAATAATTTCCATGGATAGGACAAAGGAGTTTACAATTTACGGAATGTGTCATCCGGTTAACGGCGAGACTTTTTATATAGGAAGCTCAAGTATTAAGTTAAAAGAACGATTACATTTACACGTTAATGGGACATCACGTGCCGGGGAACATACAAAACTAGGAGCTTATCTAAAAGAACTTAGCCTTGCTGGTATATATCCTGAAATATATCCAATAGAAACACTTCCTTACGAAGAAAAAAGAATAGCAGAAGATTTTTGGATAAGTATGTATAGATCCTGGGGATTTGATTTATGTAACGAAAGAGCTGCCTACAAGCCGCCAAGAAAGAACAAGCTAGGCGATAGAGACAGACGAAGAACAAAATACACCCCTGAAGAGAGGTCTTTAGTCGATTGCCTTACGGGATTAAATGACACTAATCGAATTGCAGATGGCCAAAATTTTACCCCTGAATTAGTTCGGATGGCAATAAATAGCGAAGCGCCAGCAAAGTGGATTAAGGAAATTATAATGGATTTCTTTTTGAGAAAAGCACAAATCGTATTCCAAGCATTTAATAAAATACAAAATGAACGCAATAACGGTCAAGAAGTACGCGAAGAGAATGGGAGTTTCTAAAGTCGCGGTTACCAGAGCAATGCAAAATAAAAAGAAATTAATAGGCGTTGATCGATACGAAAAGCTAGGCAGGGATTGGTTTCTATGGATTAGAAACGATGTTGCAAAAATAAAAAAGGGAAAATGTGTTGAGGTTATTCTAAAATAACTTACGTTTACATCACAAATCATTCACCCCATGCGCACACAAACAACCCTCGGACAACCTGGCTCCTTCGCAAAGTCCCTCCTGCGTCTTCAAATCATCGAGGAATTAAAACTCATCGACGGCGACGGATTATTTGCTACACAGTGTCGTATGGGTGCCGCCGACCCCGCAATGCACACGCAGGTCATACAGGACATCACCGACCAGATGTGTGACCCGGGAAGTTACCGCGAGACGGAGAAGGCGTTGGGAGAAGGGTTGCTTTATTTAATTTACCGATATAATCGTTTGTAAAATGATCTACTACGAAGAAAACATTTTCGGCTATTCGCACCTCGCACAGTTTAACTACGGTCCGGACGATATTATTTTCCGCTACACCTACCGGAAATCGGGATACAGTTTATTTTCCGAGGCGCTCGTGGCCGTCTGGCATATAAAAAAGAAGAAACCATGCTAACCTCCCTGCTTATCGCCGGTTGTATATCCGGCTTCATCCAGTTTCTCGCGTTCTTCGTATTGACCCGGATACCAAAACCCCGCTCCGTCGTATCGCCAGCGGTCCGAAAGATCATCAGGAAGGAACGGCAGGGGCAGCGCAATTAACCCGATCACTTAGCTGTCATCAACGGCCTAGCGTTTCTACGCAGACGGCCAAATTTAAGTAACTTATCAAATTAATAATATGAACCGATCAGAGACAATAACGAAGATTGCCGCAGCGTTAGTCAAAGCGCAGGCCGATATGGGCAACGCCAAGAAAGACGCCGTTAACCCCTTCTTCAAAAAGAACTACGCCGACCTGAACGCGATCCGCGAGGCGGTGCTACCCGCCCTCAACACGCAAGGGATATCCGTCATCCAGCCTACCTGCGTACTGGAAGGCAAGAACTACGTAGAGACGGTGCTCCTGCACGAATCCGGCGAGTTTATTTCAAGCCTGACCGAGATCGTGGTCGACAAGGTCAACGACGCCCAGCGCCATGGCAGCGGACTGTCATACGCAAGGAGATACGCCCTGCAGTCCATTACCAACATCGGAGCAGAAGACGACGACGCGCAGGCCGCGGTAGGTAGGCCATCAAAGCAGGAAGAACCCGCGATCAATCCGATTGCCCGACCGCTGGCAGCGATGTATGCCGCGAAGTCGATTAACGACCTGATGGCAGTATGGAAGGCAAACGGGCAGTTCCACAAAGATGCTGCGTTCCTGTCTGCTAAGGAATCAATGAAACAGAAACTTACACCTCAACAACAACCAGCGTTATGATCAGCAGCCGCGAACTCTACTACCAGCACACCCTGCTCGAACCCGACCTGCGCCTGACCCGTACCGCCGCCGCTGGCAGCTACGACCGCAAGCGCAGTCATATACCCTTCACCGACGACGAGGTTGCCGCGTTCCAGCGCCGCGACGACGAAGCCGAACAACGCTACTGGCAGGCCGTTGACCAGGAAAAGGAGAGGGGGTTATGAGTTACATCGATGAAGAAGCACTGGCAGAGAAACTGAAAGAGGTGCGCCGCGAGAAGATCGCGTTAGAAAACCGTAGGCGTTATATACTGATGAAGATGAAAGGCAAGGAGATTCCCGCTTGCCAGCCCTGCTACATGGGTATCGCTACGTCCACCTCCGCAACCCTGATCGATTGGAGTGAGCAGCGGGTCGTTGACAGCAATGCGATCATCCTCGGCGTGGCGGATTACTTTAACGTATCGCCGCACCTATTGGTGAAGAAAACACGCGCCCGCGAGGTGGTGGTAGTCCGACAGATAGCGATGTACCTACTGAAGAAGAAGACTCACCTGTCCCTGAAAGCAATCGGACAAATGTTCGGGGGTCGGGACCACACGACGGTGATGCATTCCTGCGCTACTGTGAAGAACCTAATGGATACAGACGAGGTATACGCACGCAATGTGGCGTACCTTGATATTAACTTTTAACCGCGCTGCTCGGTAACAGCAGCATCAGTATTATGGCAGACAACAAAGATTTAGTAGAAGGCATCCGGTTCTTTGAACCCCGCGCAGGTGCCCCCGACTTCGTGAAGGGCACCCTCGTCATCACGACCGCTGACCTCATCGCATGGATCAACGCAAACCAGGAACACCAGACCGATTACAACGGCAAGAAGCAGATAAAGCTGCAACTCCTGACTTCCCAGCAGGGCAAGACCTACCTGAAACTGGACACTTACAAGCCTCAGGGACAAGCTGCGCAGCCGGGGTATCAGCCGACGTACAGCCCAAACGTACCCAAGACAGAAGACGATCTTGGATTGCCTTTTTAAGTAAATAACCGGGGGCGAAAGCCCCTTAAATTAATTATATGAGAGAGATTAAATTCAGGGCATGGGTAATGACCGACGACGACGGCATGAAATTGATACATTTTGTTCAAGGCTGGGGATGTGACAACGGTTTCTTTTTCGAATCTGTAGAAGATGATCTCCTTGATGAATGGCAAGAAGGACCCAACCTTATGCAATTCACCGGACTGACCGACAAGAACGGGAAGGAGATTTACGAAGGGGATATATTGAAAGGTGGAGTATTCGATGCCCTTTCCGTTCGCTGGGATGGATCGATTGCGGGATGGAATATCGCGCTCAATGTTCAGCACTACTATGAAATCATCGGCAACATCTACGAGAACCCTGAACTACTCCAGCCATGACCCCCAAACAACGCTACAATGCCGCCCACGATGCATGGTTCCAGCGGGAATATAAACTGACGTTCGCCGCGGGCCACTACACGCCACCCTTGTACCCGAAGACAGATACCGCCAACGGCCTGACTAGGTTCATCACGCAGTTTCTGACCTGGAAGGGACACCGCGCAACGCGGATCTCATCATCGGGCAGAGTAGTCGGAGGTAAGTACATCAAAGGGAACACACGCAGAGGGGCCGCGGATATTTCCAGCACGATTAACGGGCGGAGTGTTATGTTTGAAATAAAAATAAATTATGATCGCCCCTCCGAATACCAATTAAGAGAACAAGCGTTGGAAGAAAAAGCAGGAGGGAAATATTTTTTTATTAAAACAGCTCAACAGTTTTTAGATGTATATGAAACTTTAGTATCTTAGCTGGACATAACAGTTCGTTTCGGTGAAGTAGTGAGCATCTAAACGAATTTACATTTTCGACCTTAAGAAAGGGCTACAGAAACTCACTACCTGTATGCCCTTTTTTATTTTTTATGGAATGGATTTCAATAGAGGGCTACCCTCATTATTTTTTAAACCGAGAAGGAATAGTTAAGCGTTTGCCTTTTAAATCTTCCGGTACGAATACTACTAAGGAAATAATAATAAAACCATACAGATATAAAAATGGATACGTTAGAATAACGGTATCTAAAAATGGCAAAGCAAAACACTTTCTTTTACATCGATTGTTGGCTATTTATTTTATACACAACCCTGAAGTAAAAAGGTGTGTGAATCATATAAATGGAAATAGATCTGATAACAGACTTGAAAATCTTGAATGGGCAACCTACTCTGAAAACTCATTACATGGTTATAGCTCTAATGGAAGAATAAATCCAGTTAGAAAATTAACAAAACAACAAGCCGACTTCATTAGAAAAAATGCTGTCCCTTCCAAGACTGGTATAAAAGGAGGCAACATAAAGCAGTTAGCTGAAATGTTTAAGGTAAATACAACTACTATCAGAAATATTTACCTTAACAAGTTGTATTTATGATAACCAACATCGATCAAATAAAGTCCGCTGCGGATCTTGTCGAAATAGCCTCCGAAACCATCAACCTCAAGCCGTCCGGCTCCAGCCATATTGGTAAATGCCCCTTCCACGCAGATAGTAAACCCTCATTCAGTATCAAGGGTAACCGGTGGTCCTGCTTCGGTTGCGATAAGGGCGGCGACGTGCTAGATTTCCTGCTGGAGCGCGATAGCTTGAATTATGTACAGGCCATTCATTACCTGGCGGACCGATACCACATTGAGATAGAACAGGATTCGAAGGAATACGAGCGACCTGTAGAGCGCCTTACTAAGGTATCGCCGCAGGTTATCGAATATTTTGCCAGCCGTGGCATATCCAATAACACCCTGCTGCGGTTTAAGATTACGCAGGCTTTGGAATGGATGCCGGAACCGAAGGCAGAGGTAGGGGTAATTTGCTTTAACTACTACAAGGATGGCGAACTGGTTAACATTAAGTTCAGGAGCCGGGATAAGGGGTTTAAAATGGCTAAGAACGCGGAACTGACGTTCTACAACCTGGACCAGATTAAAGACGAAACCGAGTGCATCATCGTAGAGGGGGAAATCGATTGCCTGTCCCTGCATGAAGCTGGCATCTACAACTCCGTTTCCGTTCCTAACGGCGCATCCGCTGTCAATCTGAAGTATCTGGATAATTGCTGGCAATCATTTGAGAATATGACCAAAATCATCATCATGACCGACAATGATGATCCGGGGCGAAAGCTGGCTGCTGAACTATCCCGACGGTTAGGACGTGAACGTTGTTATCAGGTTACTTTCCCGGATGAGTGCAAGGACGCCAACGAGGTACTAGTAAAGCATGGCAGGGAAAAACTGCAGCACGTGGTGGCGTTGGCAAGGCAATGGCCCATAGAAGGGATAATAACGATGGACGACATCTACCCTAGCCTGCTGGATTATTACAACAACGGGTATCCCTTGGGGTGCAAAGCAGAAATTGGCGAGTTTGACGAACTGCTGACGTTCAGCGGCGGTCAGGTGACCGTTGTAACCGGATCTCCGGGATCAGGGAAGTCGGAATTTATTGATTACATTAGTACCTCCCTTGCCCGTAAGCATGACTGGAAGTTTGGTGTTTGTTCGTTCGAGAACCCGCCGGGATTCCATGCCAGTAAACTGATGGAGAAGTTCATCGGATTATCGTTCGCTAAACGCAACAACCCGCTGCATCGAATGAACCATGACCAGTTTAACGAAGCGGTAGGGCTAACGGATCACTATTTTAACTTCATTAATATTTCCCAAGCGGACGTGACGGTAGAGGGATTGATCCAGAAGTTGACCGAGCTGGTCCGCAGGAAGGGAATTAAAGGGGCTATTATTGACCCTTGGAACTACATAGAGCATAAAATACCTATGGGCTACAGCGAGACGCAGTACATATCCGAAGCACTGACACAACTTAAAGAGTTTGTGTTAAAAACGGATATACACTTGTTCCTTGTGGCCCACCCCAAAAAGCTACAGAAAGATAGGGAGACGGACCAGTTCCCCGTAGCCACCATGTACGATATTTCCGGCTCGGCCCACTTCTTTAACAAGACAGACAACGGCATATCCGTTCACCGGGATTTTACCAGAAACGTAGTGACCGTTTATATCCAGAAAGTCCGGTTTTCCTGGCAGGGGAAGGTCGGTTTTACCGCATTCAATTTTGATACATTCACCAGACAATACAAAGCAATATGAAGAAAGAAGCCTACTACTTTTCCCACGATGCCAACTCCCGAAACGATGTTAAAATAATCCGTTTACGCCGGTCCCTAGGGCTGGAAGGATATGCTATTTATTTCTGCCTGATTGAGATCCTGCGGGAGCAGGCAGGCTACCGATTAGCCTTTACTTCTGTCCCCGATATTGCGTTTGAATTGCACACTTCGGAGGAAAAAGTGAAGGTTGTAATTAATAGTTTCGACCTGTTTGTTTTGGAAGAAAATCACTTCTATTCTGTCCGTCTACTCAAGTCAATGGAGGAGTATAACGAGCGGAAAACCAAACTAATAGAGGCAGGCCGTAAGGGTGGCTTAAGCCATGCTAAAGCTCCGGTTAAGCCACCCTCAAGCATTAAAGGAAATAAAGGAAAGGAAATAAATAAAAGAAAAGGGGGTTTTTCCCCTAACGGGGATGAGGCTTCGCTCGACCACAACGGCAACCCCGTTAAGCCACTCGACGGCATGCAATGGTAACAGTGCAACATTAACCCCTCTCCGCCCAGCGGCGGAAGTTAAACTAACCAACTCATGACCCACGGATCACTATTCTCAGGAATCGGAGGCTTCGACCTGGCAGCCCAGTGGATGGGTTGGACCAACGAGTTCCACTGCGAGATAAACCCCTTTGGACGCAAAGTCCTTCACCACTATTGGCCAAACGCCACACAATACCATGACATTAAAACAACAGACTTTTCTATTCACCGAGGACTCGGTATCCTTACCGGTGGATTTCCCTGCCAGCCATACAGCACATCCGGAAAACGCCTCGGCAAGGAAGATGACCGCCACCTCTGGCCAGAAATGCTTAGAGCAGTTCGGGAGATTTCCCCGCGCTGGATCGTGGGCGAAAACGTTCGCGGCCTTACTAATTGGAATGGAGGGGTGGTATTCGACGAGGTACAGGCTGACCTGGAAACTGAAGGTTACGAGGTTACACCGTTTTTACTTCCAGCTGGAAGCTGCGGCGTTATACACCAGAGAGAGCGGATATGGTTCATTGCCTACTCCAGTAGCATCCGATTGGAAAAACAAAACACTCCCTCCATGCGCAAAAATTCGGGACAGTATACCAGGGTGGATAATGAAAAATTACAACTCACCAAAGAGTTGCACAGAGAACCCCCGTTTTACACTAGAGGTAATGGGTTATCCTCCCAGCTGGACGGAATTACCATTTCTTCTTGGGAAGACGAATCCATTAAAGCTGCCGGCAACGCCATAGTGCCGCAGGTGGTGTACAAGATATTCCAGGCGATTGAACAGTACGAATCATTAACCGCCCGACCGGGCACAAAATAGAGAAGATGGAAACAACTATCAACACAAAAGAGAGAGACAATTATGCGATTATTGAGATCACGTTACCGGATAATACCTTATTCCGAATTACGGTATGGGACGCAGCTAAATCAATCAAGATACAAACACCGGACGGGGCATTGAAAATTGAACCGCATGTGTCTAACGAAATATCTGTAGGGATTCGCTAACCAGCTCCCCCCGAAATAAATTTGTTCGTCTCGGCGGAGAGGGGGAACTTTAACTAAGGCCCTAAAACTAGGGGCAAAATAGGAATTATGACAACACTCGCAACAACTTACAGAAAGAACGGATACGACTTCAGGCAGGTACGCAGAACGGGTGAGGTGGCTGTGTATGCCCAGCACGACGATAGCGGAGCAGTGATGGCCTACGAGGCGTTTATCGTTCAGTATTCAGCCGAGCGCGTTATCGCGGGCAAGACCATCCCTGCCGGGGAGCGCACCCCCTCCAACGAGCAATGGGGCCAATTAGGTTATACGTTTAAGAAATTAGACGATGCGGCTCGATATGAGGAAATACTCCAAGAGAGGATAGATCGTAGAACCTCGCATAAACGTATGAGCAATGCCGTCATCTGACACGCAATTTAAACCGGGGGCAGGTGGTAGGCCGAAAGGGGTGCCTAATAAGTTGACCCGCACCGTTCGTGAGGTGGTGCTCGAAACGTTCAACCGGCTTCAGGAAGATCCGGCGCATAACCTTGACGCCTTCGCTAAGGAAAATCCGAAAGAGTTTTATCAAATAGCCGCCAAATTGATCCCTACCGAAGTCAAGGCGGACGTAGAGGTAACCATACAGTCGATTACGGGCATGGAGATCAAATAATATTTTGCAGTCTGGCCCGCCGTTTGTAGCTTTCCCATGTGTTCGACACTATTCATAATCATTTCCACGGATTGAGCGACGAGGACCGCCGCTTGCTCCGCGACATACTTAAAAAACTCAACAACATGCCAACTAAAGCAGAGTTCCAAGCAGCATTCGACGAGGTGGGCGGCGCCCTTACCAACATCGCACAAGACATTACCCAACTCACCGACAGCCTGGAAGCCGGCGACCTGACAGCAACCGAAGAAGCGGACGTATTCGCCCAGCTTCGCGGTATTGCGGATCAGGCGAAAGCACTCGCAGACCGCACCAAGGCTCCCGGTGAAACCGTTGAGAGCCCCGAAGGCCCGACAGATCCTGAAGCGCCTACGGAATAACATATCGACAACCGCTGCGGTCAGGCAGCGTATAATTAACTCCCCTGTTTTAGCCCCGGTACTGACCTACTGGGAACGCTGGAATGGGGGATTACTTTTTGTATGAAAAAGCAGTACACTACATCAGATTGGATTATTGGAATCGTGGTGATTTTCTTTTGTTTAGTAGGGTTAATCAGGACGTGTAAATTTTTAATTAACATATCATGATCCGCCTACTCAACACGATAGCTACGGTATCGGTCACCATCCTATTCTTGGTGTGGCTGCTTACGTCCCTCACCTCCTGTTCCCGAGAAACGTCGTTCGAGTGCCGGTCCTGCGAGACGGAGGTAACGGTGCTCCGCGACGGGAGGCAAGTCGGCGTCGCGAGGTACGCGGTGGCCTGCGATACGGCGAAGGTCGGGGAACAGATTATTCACGGCCCCACGGTGACGTGGGTGTATAAAACGGAGTGTAGATGACTCCTTCAGTATTGTTTGTGCCCTTGGGGTCCGGCAGCTGCTGGCAGGATAACGAACTCCGTTACGCCCTGCGTTCATGGGAGCAGTACAGCACCATCGACCGCGTGATCATCTGCGGGGAGAAGCCGGACTGGTATACGGGGGAGCATATCCCGTACCGGTCACGCCTGAACTACAGCAAGCCGATGGAGATCATGGACAAGGCGAAGATGTGCCCGGCGTCGGAGTTTATCTTCAGCAACGATGATATATTCCTGCTGGAACCGTTAACCGACCTACCTAACTACGCGCAGGGGAAGATAGCGGATTTTAGGGGTGGAAGCCAGGCGTACATGCGGTATGTGGCGAATACGGCCCATACCTTAGATTGGGATGACATGTATTTTGATGTTCATACGCCGTTAATTATAGAAAAGGCTGAATTGGACCCGATCTCTATATGGGAGAACATGTTGTTTAAATCCACTTACGGCGCATATGCCTCCCTCTCCCCCACCCCCTACCGCGACTTCAAGATAAACCACTACGTCCACGCGGCGGATATTGACTTCCTGCTGCGGGATAAACCGTTCCTGTCGATAGGGGATAACTGCGGGTGGGACGTGAAAAGGTGGATCATGAACAGATGGCCGAATAAATCAAAATGGGAAATATGAAGGATAAAGACAAGAAGAAACCAGCCGCGCCGAAACCAACGCCTCCGCCACCTATGCCCCGCAACGCGGTCGTGCAAGGCAAGCCAACAATCGGGAGGGTATGAGGATGGTTGCAGCAATGGCGACCTGTAGTCAGGAGCCGACCGAACAAGAATTGAAATCGGTTAAACTAACTCTGTTGAATGAACTAAACAGCAAAGGGCGAAGGGCAGTTAATGTAAGGTTTGTGGCTGGGTATAATAACGACGACTTTATAAGGGCAAGGTTCAGTGTGGCAGCAAAAGGGAACCTGATTAGAGTCCCTCGGATATTAAACCGTGGACGATGATTAGTACGTCAAAATTCAAGGGCCGCCTCGCTAATCAACTCATGCAGATCCTCGCAACGCAGGGGATAGCCGAGGCGAAAGGTACTACCGCGTCATTTCCGTATTGGAAGCACGAGCCGCTATTTACGCCGATCCCACACAAGGGGCTGGCGGACGAGACGTACCGGGAACCGAACTTCCACTATGAGCCGGTGATCGGAGATGACCTCGACCTCGACGGCTACTGGCAGTCCGAACGCTACTACCCCAAGCACGGCGGTATCCGCTTCACGGAGGAGTACAAAACCCGCATCCGCGCTCACGCAGCCTATGACCGCCCGACTATCGGTATCCATGTGCGCCGACAAGATTATGTCGGCCATCCTGAATACTACCAGCTGCCGGTTCATTGGTACGCCAAGGCGCTTACCTCTATCCCGGATTGGGACACCTATAACGTGGTGATCGTATCAGATGACTACGACTACTGCAAACTACACTTCTCCTGCTTGCCACACGTTACGTTCATGGAAGGCTCGGACGTGGGCGACCTGTGTGCCTTCTCTCTTTGCGACTGGCAGATATGTAGTAACAGCACCTTCTCATGGATCGGGGCGTATTTCAGCGATAAACAGCAGGTGATTCACCCCGGCGTGCTGTTCCGAGGCAACTTCGGGGCCACCAAGGACATTAAGGACTTCTGGCCCGAGCGGTGGACTCGGTTACCCGATACCCGCATCGACCTGACCGATATGACCTTCACGATCCCGGTATGCCATGATAGCAAGGACCGCAAGCAGAACCTTTCGCTCTCGGTGTGCATGCTGCAGCAGGCATTCGATACACATATATCGGTATGTGAACAGGGCGGCGAGATGCTGGAACACATGGCACAGTTCGCTACCTACACGACCATTGACGCGCCCGTTTTCCACCGTACCCGCATGTTAAACCTGATGGCGGACGCCGCCGTTACCCCCTATATAGCCAACTGGGACGCCGATATATTCATCCCTCCGATGCAGGTATTACTAGCTGTCCTGCACTTGCGACATGGGGCTGACGCGGTGTATCCCTACGATGGTAGGTTTGCCCGGATGGGGCGCGAAATGTTCCGCCCGCTGGAGCGAAGCCTCGACCTATGTATCGCGATCAACTACCCGTTTCGATCCAAGGCTGGGACCGCTATGCCGGAAACATCGGTAGGAGGTGCGTTGTTCTGGAACCGGAACGCGTTTATCGATGCAGGCGGCGAGAATGAACACATGGTGTCCTTTGGCCCCGAAGACGTCGAACGGTACGAGCGCATCAACCGTCTCGGGCTGGATCTACGCCGCGTGAAGGGATGCCTCTACCACATGAACCACTACATCGGACCTGATTCCTCGCGGTTTCACCCCAACTTTAAGAGGAACCAGTCGGAGCTTGCCAAGATGCGGGCCATGACGGACGACGAGTTGCGGGAATATATCGGGGGATGGCGTAACTTTAAGAGTAATGAAGCTGAAGTTTGACACTAAGGGCAACGAGAAACAGAAACACGTCTGCCGACTATGGGTGGACAAAACCACGACCGATATAGTTTACGGAGGTAGTAAGGGCTGTTTTGCCGCGGGAACGCTCGTGGCTACTCCAACCGGTCATAAACCTATAGAGGATATTGCCGCGGGTGAATTAGTCGTTAGTACTAACCGCGGTGTACCGGAAATATCCAAAGTAATTAAAACATTTACCTACGGCGGCGACCTCCAATACAAAAGAATGATTACATTTGTGCTGCGCAATGGTGCGCAAATAAAATGCACAGATAATCATGAGTTTTACTTTGAAGGACTTTGGATCTCCGCTTCTCGACTTGCCCGGCGAGCTTTGGGATTACGTAGCCAATACGGACAACCGCTATTTGATTTCTACCCTCGGGCGGCTAATGACTACAGGCTACAGAGGCAGCAAACGCCATTCAATGATGTTGCCAGCGAAAAAGCCGAAGGGAGGCTATCTATCAACATCGATCAAAGTGAACGGGAAAATAAATCCGATCGTAATTCATCGATTAGTAGCACAAGCGTTTATCCCCAATCCATTGAACCTAGCAACAGTCAATCACAAAGATTTCAACCAGGAGAACAATTGTGTAGAGAATCTGGAATGGATGAGTGCCGCGGACAATTTCAAGTATTCAGTAGACGCAGGGAGGATCAAAGGGGGGTATATTGTGGGAATGAAACAAAAGAACCCAAGCCGCGGGTCGAAGATTTGGAATGCAAAACTAACCGAAGCACAAGTAGCGGAAATACGGATGAAGTTCAAGCCGCGGGTATACACACGGGAAATGCTGGCAAAGGAGTACGGGGTTGCCGCGGCAACAATCAAGGATTGCATTCTGCGCCGCTGGCGGCACGTGAAATAACGTTGGAGGAAATCGATCAGATTATCTACTCCGAAGAAGAAATGCTTGTTTATGATCTGTGCGTCGAAAAGAACCACAACTATTGCGTCACGGAGGATAATATCATCGTTCACAATAGCGGAAAATCGTATCTGCTTGTTTCCCTCATCTTCGGCGACGCGCTGATCTATCCCGAAACAAACTACTTCATTGCGCGGAAATCCCTCACGGCCCTGCGTAAGTTCACCATTCCCTCCATCCATGAGGTGTTCAAGCATTGGGGGCTATCGCAGGCCTACTGGAAATACAACGGGCAGGACAACTACTTTGAACTGTATAACAAGTCCCGCGTTTACTTGCTCGATGCGGCCTATCAGCCCTCCGACCCAGATTACTACCGGTTCGGGTCCATGCAGTTCACGAGGGGCGCACTTGAAGAAGCCGGGGAATTTGAAGAAGCGGCTAAGAATAACCTGATGGCAAGTATAGGCCGGTGGAAGAATGATGAATACGAGCTAACCGCTAAGTGCCTGCAGACTTGCAACCCATCAAAGAACTACCTCTACCGGGATTACTATAAACCTTTCCATGCGGGCACGCTCCCTGAATGGCGGGCGTTCGTTCAGGCCTTGCCGCAGGATAATAAGATGCTGGCGGCGGGATACTTGGAGAACCTGGAGCGCATCCTCAACAAGAACGAGCGGCGCAGGTTGCTGCATGGCGAATGGTCGGCAGACGACGACCCGGCGGCATTGCTGGATTACGATAAGATCCTTGAAATGCGAACCAATACCCATGTGCCCGAGGGGAAGAAGTACATCACAGCGGATCTCGCCAGATTGGGCGGTGACCGCATTGTACTGATACAGTGGGACGGATTCAGGGGTAAGGTATCGGCATACAGTAAAGAGAGGCTAAACGTTACCACTACCAATATCGATGCAGCGCGAGCCCGCATGGGAATAGGTAAGGGTGACGTGATTGTGGATAGTGACGGCCTCGGCTCCGGCGTCGAGGACTTCGGAGGCTTCAAGGGCTTCCAGAATGGCTCCCGTCCGTTCCCCGCGCCCGTTAACCCTGACAGGGATAAACGTACGGGCAAACCTGTGCCGGAGAACTTCGATATGCTGAAATCGCAGTGCGCGTTCCGGATGGCTGAACTTATCAATACGAACCAGGTCTACCTTGAATGCAGCGATGAACATTGGGATTTGATCGTCGAGGAGTTGGAGCAATGGAAACAAAAGACATTAGATAGTGACCTGAAGAAAGGGCTTGTCCCCAAGGATAAGGTAAAGGAAGCCATTGGGCGCTCCCCGGATTTCAGCGATGCGATACTAATGCGTATATATTTCGAATTAAAGCCTAAATTCGTGTCTATGGCACAAGCGATATGAGGATCAACAAGCTGCTTTACGTACTGACGGTCCCGCTTTATTTTGTGGATTGGGTGCTCGTGCTATGCGGAAATCTTATAGAAATAGTGAGTAATGCAATAAAAGACTTAATTTACGTGCTAAATTCCCATATTAATGCCCCTAAAAAGCCTCCTGTCCAGTGAGACTAAGCTAGTCACCCGTGACGTCATCCCCCGACCTCCGGGCGCATTAACGACGATGGTAAATGGCAGGCTGGTGGCATATGATGATAATAAACAGACTTACTTCACCAAGGGGTACAACGTCAACGATACAGTCTATTCCATCATTAACCTGATTACCGATAAAATCAGGGTGGCCCCGTGGAGCGTGTACAAAGTGGTAGACGAAAAGTCCTACAAGCAATACAAAGCCATACTGAAGAAAAAGGATTGGTCCGCCAAGGATCATAGCCGCGTGGTGAAGCTGCAGCGTAAGGCGCTGGAGATTGTGGAAGACGCGGGCGCCCTCGGCGAGTTGCTGGATACCCCCAATGATACGGATAGTTTCAGTGACCTCGTGGCGAACGCTGCGGGGTTTAAGCTGTTAACGGGCGACGCGTACCTGTTGGCTAACCGGCTGGCTCTGGGCGCAGATTCCGGGCTGCCGGTGGAGTTGGTCCTGATGCCGTCGCAGCACGTGAGCATTCACGCTACGGACACCTTCCCGTCAAGGGTAACAGGGTATGAACTGACGTACCTGGCGGATAAGAACAAGAAGTATGTGCCGGAGGATGTCATGCACGTGAAGTATTGGAACCCGGACTACCAGATTAACGGCGTCAACCACTACGGGGTGGCACCACTGAAGGCAGCGTTGAACCTGCTGCAGCGGTCGAATTCCTCCATGACGGCCAGTGCATCGCTGTATAAGAACGAAGGGATAAAGGGGATGCTCACGCTGGACCACAAGATCAGCGAAGGCGCGACAGACGAAGCGGTAGACGAGGTGAACAGGCTGGCGCAGGCCATGCGTACCAGCTGGACGGGAGAAACGAACCGCGGCAAAATCGGCCTCGGCGGCTACTCGATGCAGTGGATTCCGATAGGCCTGTCACAGGAGGAAATGCAGATCATCGAGTCCGAAAAATGGGATCTCCGCCGGTTGTGCAACATCTTCGGGATCCAGTCGCAGCTAATGAACGACCCGGATAACAAGACCTACGCGAACCAGGAGGAGGCGGAGGCGGCACTCACTACTCGCGCGGCGCTCCCACAGATGACGTCGTTCCGCGACAACTTCAACAAGAAGTTACTAAAGGATTGGGGCGGCAAGCCGGGAATCGTTATCGATTTCGACCTGTCCGTATACTCCGAACTCCAACAGGACGCTAAGGATACTGTCGCATGGGGCGTGCAGCTGATGGATCGCGGGTGGCCGCTTAACCGCATGCTGGCCGTGCTGCAACTGGAGCAGATGGACGATGACGTATTTAACGAAGGCCGCATCACGCCGCAGATGGGGATGACGGTAGAGGAACATTCACAGGCCGCCGTTGACGCGGCTTTAAACGAGGAAGATGACACTGACGAAGATCCAATATGAGCACGTGGACGTGTGGAAAAAGGTCATGGAACGCTGGCCGCTCTCCAAGGACGAGCGCAGGGGATGCGAGACAGAGAAAGCGATGCGTAACGCCTGCAGGCTGGAAATGGGAAAGAAACTGATTGAGCAAACCGTTGGCAAAAAAGAGTACATATGAATAAGCACAAGATTGTCCGGGCCGAGTACCTGCAAGCCAAAGAAAGGCGCTATGTATCGCTGCTGACCGCCTATGCGGGTGCTGCGTACTGGTCTATTCACCTGCATGAGGGTGGTAAGATGCCACTGGCGGACCTTGCCCGCAAGTATGGGAGGGAACACGACCGGCAGGTAGATAAGTTCATCCGCGAATCCCTGCAGGCGGACATCGATGGCGGATTCACCGACGTAACGGTAGACGATCACACCATAACACCGAATTAATGAAGCAGTATACACAGAAGACCATTGAAAATAGTGTGCGCGACGTGGACGACGCCTCCCGCAGGGTCAAGGTTGCGATTTCTCAAATGGGATCCAAAGACCATGACGAGGATATTATCGACCACAAAGCGTATGAAAGAACAATTATACACCGTGGCCCGGCGGG
>JGI20283J13201_100177_pt1 | contig 43458 bp, 30 predicted proteins | sample Plalitdecfosmids_FD_13201 | JGI IMG/M metagenome (IMG submission 13201)
GTACAACGACACCTAGACCACAGGCCGACCATCTGCGCGGCGTCGATCGCGCGCGCGGCGACCTCCGGATGCACCGTGTCGGTCACGTCGGTGGCGGTGCCGCCGGTGGACAGGTTGGCGTTGTTGCGCAGCACCACGCGCTGGCCGAGCGCGGGCACGCTCCCGGGCGCGAGGCCCTGGTCCTCCAGGCGGCCGATGGCGATGTCGTCGAGCCGGATCTTGGTCAGCGAGGTGGCGTGCCCCTCGCCGCGCCGTGGGTCGAGGTTGACCGTGTCGACCAGTTCGCGCACGGTGGACGTGCCGTCGCCGATCACCTGCGGCGGATCGCGCCGGGCGGCGGCCACCAGCCGGTCGCCCACCACCAGCAGCCGGTAGTCGAAGCCGGGCAGGAACTTCTCCACCATCACCTCACCGTGCGCGGCCGCCGAGGCGAAGGCGGCGTTCAGCTGCTCGCGCGTGACGATGTTGACCGTGACGCCCTTGCCCTGGTTGCCGTCCTGCGGCTTGACCACCACCGGCAGACCGATCTCCTGGGCCGCCGCCCAGCCGTCGTCGGCGTCGCTCACGGGCCGCCCGCGCGGCACGGGCACGCCCGCGGCGTCGAGCAGCTGCTTGGTGAGTTCCTTGTCCTGGGCGATGGCCTCGGCCACGCCGCTGGTGCTGTCGACCTCGGCCGCCTGGATGCGGCGCTGGCGCACGCCCCAGCCGAACTGCACCAGGCTGCCGCGCGTGAGGCGCCGGTGGGGGATGCCGCGCGCCGTGGCGGCGTCGACGATCGAGCCGGTGCTCGGGCCCAGCCGCTCGGATTCGTCGAGGTCGCGCAGCTCGGCCAGCGCGGCGCGGGTGTCGAACTGGCCGTCCTCGCGCAGCGCGGCGGCGATCAGCTCGGCGGCCAGCGCCACCGCGCGGCGGCCCACGGCCTCCTCGGCGTACTGCACCACCACCTGGTAGACGCCGTCCTCGAGCGTGCGCGTGGTGTTGCCGAACATCACCGCGCTGCCCGACTGCGATTGCAGCGCCAGCGCGGCGTTCTCCAGAACGTGGGCGAGCGAGAGGGGCTGGCCCAGCACCGTCGGGTGCAGCTCGCCGATGGTCGGGAAGAGCGCGCGCAGGCGCCGTTCGAAGCCGTCGAGGCGGCCGACCGTGTTCTCGTCGCCATGGCAGGCGACGACCGCCTCGATGGACGTGTGGCGGCTCCAGAGGTTGGGGCCGCGCAGGGCTCGGATGCGGGTGACTTCCATGGCGTGGGCGTTGGCGGTTGGAAAGACGAAAAGGGAAGGCGCGGGGCGACCGGAGGAGGACGGGCGTGGAAGGCCGGCGCGCGTGGGGGCGGCGAGGGGCGGGCGGAAGAGCGGGCGCAGGGGCGTCCGCGCCCTCAGGCCACCTGGCGCACGGGCGCCTCGGACGAAGGCACGGCCTGCGACAGCTGCAGCGAGGCCAGCGCCGCCTGCAGGTCGGCCTCGAAGGCCTCCGCGCCGGCGCCGATCAGGTTGAGCGGAACCCCCAGCGCCCAGCCGGCGGCGACCGCCGCGAGCAGGCTCTCCAGGCTCACGCCGACGTGGGTCGCGCGCCAGACGGTCAGCCGGCCCAGCCCGGGCAGGAACGACTCGCCGCCGCCGGTGGCCAGCACCACGCGGTCCTGGCGGATCAGCACCGAGCGGCCGCCGGCCTCGCGGTGCGCGGCCAGGGCGGTGGCGCGCTCGTCCTCGGAATACAGGATCACGTCGCCGTCGCACAGCGGCGCCAGCGCGGCGACGCGCGGATCGGCCGCGTTGAGCACGGCCGTGCCGCCGGGCAGCACGACGTCCACCTGGGTGCGCAGCACGCGCACCAGCTGGTCGCTCTCGGTGATGTCGAACTCGGCCAGTCCGGCGAAGCCGTCGAGGTCGTTGACGATGCCGACCTGGCAGCGGTCGTAGGCCAGGCCGTCGCGCAGGATCGTCTGCGCGCCGTTCTCGATCACCACCGCCTGCACGGCGCGGTTGACCAGCAGCCGGTGGCCGGCCTCCCAGTGGGCGCTGTCGCGCGCGTCGACGCGGCGGCGCTCCAGGAACAGCCCGTCGCGGCAGGCCAGGCCGGTGTGGCGGCCGCTCAGGCCGATCAGCCACGCCACCAGGCGCGCCAGCACGGCCGTGTCGCGCGAGCCGGCCACGCCGACCACCGGGATGCGGCCGGCCAGGGCGTCGTCGCCGGTCTCGGGAAACAGGTGGTCGCAGATCGCGCGGCCCACGGGGCGCGGCGAGCCGACGGCCGGCTTCAGGTGCATCAGCAGGCCCGGCCCGGCGTTGACCTCGACGATCGCGCCGCGCTGCGCCGCGAGCGGCCGGCCGATGTCCTCGGCCACCAGGTCGATGCCGGCGATGTCCAGGCCGACCACGCGCGCGGCCAGCACGGCGGCGTGCGCGACCTCGGGGTGGACCAGGTCGGTGCAGTCGGCGCCGAGGTTGCCGTTGCGCTGGATGGTGACGACCCGCCCGGCGGCCGGCACGGCGTCGCCGTCGAGGTCCTGGCGCCGCAGTTCCAGCTGCAGCTTGGCGTCGGTCGCGAGGTCGATGAAGTCGAGCGGGAATTCCTCCAGCGCGCCGCGCCGGGGGTCGCTGTTGAGCTGGCTGTCGATGAGCCGCGCGACGCTGGAGACGCCGTCGCCCGTGACGGTGACGAAGGCGCCGCGCGCCGCCGCCACCACCTGGCCGCCGACCACCAGCAGGCGGTGCTCGTGGCCGCGCACGAAGCGCTCGACCATGACGTCGCTGCCCTCCGGCTCGGCCACGGCGAAGGCGGCGACCACTTCCTCGCGGGTCGTGAGTTCGAGCGACACGCCGCGCCCGTGGTTGGCGTCCGAGGGCTTGACGACCACCGGCAGGCCGATGTCCTCGGCCGCTTCCCAGGCCTCCTCGGCGTCGGCCACCACGCGCCCCTCGGGCACCGGCACGCCGCAGCCCTGCAGCAGCGACTTGGTGAGCTCCTTGTCGCTGGCGATGGACTCGCCGATGGCGCTGGTGTGGTCGGTCTCGGCGGTCCAGATGCGCTGCTGCATCGCACCGTAGCCCAGCTGCACGAGGTTGCCGTCGTTCAGGCGCATGTGCGGGATGCCGCGGTCGGTGGCCGCCGCGACGATGGCCGCCGTGCTCGGGCCGAGGTAGCAGTCCTCCAGCTTGCCGCGCACCGCGTCGACCGCCGCCTGCACGTCCGCCGTGGTGAAGGGCGTGTCGTTGATCGCCGCCATGAGCAGGCGATGGCCCTCGGCCAGGGCGGCCCGGGCGACCTGCTCGTCGCGGGCGCGGAACACCATCCGGTAGACGCCGTGGCGCGAGGTGCCGCGGGTCTGGCCGAAGCCCGTGGGCATGCCCGCGAGGTTGAGCAGCTCGATGACCACGTGCTCGAGCACGTGGCCGGCCCAGGTGCCCTCGTTGAGGCGCTGGATGAAGCCGCCGCGCTCGCCGACGCCGCAGTGGTGCTCGACGAGCGCCGGCAGCAGGCTCGTCAGGCGGTCGGTCAGGCCGTCGATGAGGTTGGAGGGAAAGTCTTCCAGGCGACCCAGGTCGAGCCAGACTTCGAGCACCGACCGGTAGGTCCAGAGGTTGGGCCCGCGCAGGTAGCGGATGCGGGTCAGTCGGATGTCGTCGAAACGGGTCATGGAAGCGTTCGAAGTGCCTGGGACAGGCACGCGGGCGGATTCAATGGCGGCCATGGGAATGGCTCAGAATCGAAGCCCGGTGCAGGCCAATGGGCGGTTTGCCCGGGGTCAGAGAGACAGAAACACAATGCAACATCACGATCCAGTCGAATCCCGGGAGGGCAGGGCAGAAGTGGCGCCGGATGGGCTGGAAGGCCAGCTCACGAGGTTGGAAAACGTCTTGGCGCGCCTGACGGTTGACCTCGACGCGCGGCTGCATTTCGCCGACGGTCTGCTCGCGCTCACCGACCATCGGCTCCTGGCACGCGAATCCGACGGCACGTGGCGCGACTGGGAACTCGCCCGCGAGGGCCTGGCACTGCACCTGAGCGACCACGCCGGCATCGGCACCTTCGACCTGACCGACGCCCGCGGCCGGCTCGGGCGCTGGCGCTACACGCTGGCGCACCAGGCCGACGCGCTGGCCCTGCTCAAGCGCTTCGAGCGGCAGGTCGCGGGCGCCGCGGCCCCGGCGGCGGCCGAGGACGACGCCGCGCTGCCGGCCTCGCGCCAGGCCGCGGCACCGCCCTCGACCTGGGTGCTGCTGCGCCTCGGGCGCTTCGCCAGGCCCTACCGCAAGCAGCTCATCGGCGGCTTCCTGCTCACGCTCGCCTCGACCGCCGCGACGCTGGTGCCGCCCTACCTGACCATCCCGCTGATGGACGACATCCTGATCCCGTTCCAGAACGGCCAGCAGATCGCCTTCGAGAAGGTGGCGCTGTTCCTGTCGGCCCTGCTGGCCTCGGCGCTGGCGGGCTGGGCGCTCGGCTGGGCCCGCACCTACCTGCTGGCGCTGGTGTCCGAGCGCATCGGCGCCGACCTGCGCACCACCACCTACGAGCACCTGCTGACCCTGCCGCTGGACTATTTCGGCGGCAAGCGCACCGGCGACCTGATGGCGCGCATCGGCTCGGAGACCGATCGCATCAACGTCTTCCTGTCGCTGCATGCGCTCGACTTCCTGACCGACGTGCTGATGATCGTCATGACCGCCGCCATCCTGGTGTCGATCAATCCGCTGCTGGCGGTGGTCACGCTGGTGCCGCTGCCCTTCATCGGCTGGATGATCCACTTCGTGCGCGACCGCCTGCGCACCGGCTTCGAGAAGATCGACCGCGTCTGGAGCGAGGTCACCAACGTCCTGGCCGACACCATCCCCGGCATACGCGTGGTCAAGGCCTTCGCCCAGGAAAAGCGCGAGGCCGACCGCTTCCGCGAGGCCAACCGCTACAACCTGCAGGTCAACGACCGGCTCAACCGGATGTGGTCGCTGTTCACGCCCAGCGTGTCGCTGCTCACCGAGATCGGCCTGCTGGTGGTCTGGGGCTTCGGCATCTGGCAGGTGGCGCGCGGCAGCATCACGGTGGGCGTGCTGACCGCCTTCATCGCCTACATCGGGCGCTTCTACACGCGGCTCGACTCGATGAGCCGCATCGTCTCGGTCACGCAGAAGGCCGCGGCCGGCGCCAAGCGCATCTTCGACATCCTCGACCACGTGAGCAACGTGCCCGAACCGGCCCATCCCGTGCCGCTGCAGAAGGTGCAGGGCCGCATCCAGATGAAGGGCATGGGTTTCCGCTACGGCTCGCGTTCGGTGATCCGCAACCTCGACCTGACCATCGAGCCGGGCGAGATGATCGGTCTGGTGGGCCACAGCGGCTCGGGCAAGAGCACCCTGGTCAACCTGATCTGCCGCTTCTACGACGTCACCGACGGCGCGCTGCAGGTCGACGGCACCGACATCCGGCGCTTCGCCGTGGCCGACTACCGGCGCCACGTCGGGCTGGTGCTGCAGGAGCCGTTCCTGTTCTTCGGCACCATCGCGCAGAACATCGCCTACGGACGGCCCGGGGCGACGCGCGAGGAGATCGTCGCGGCCGCGCGCGCCGCCCACGCGCACGACTTCATCCTGCGCCTGCCGCACGGCTACGACTCGCTCGTGGGCGAGCGCGGCCAGGGCCTGTCGGGCGGCGAGCGCCAGCGCATCAGCATCGCCCGCGCGCTGCTCATCGACCCGCGCATCCTGATCCTCGACGAAGCCACCTCGGCGGTCGACACCGAGACCGAGCACGAGATCCAGAAGGCGCTCGACAACCTCGTGCAGGGCCGCACGACCATCGCCATCGCGCACCGCCTGTCCACGCTGCGCAAGGCCGACCGCCTGGTGGTGATGGACCGCGGAGAGATCGTGGAGGTCGGCCCGCACGACGCGCTGATGGAGCAGCGGGGCGCCTACTGGCGGCTCTACCAGGCCCAGCTGCGCCAGGCCGAGAGCGAGAAGCGCACCGACCGCGCCACCGAGGAACGCGTGGCGGTGGCGGTGGCGCTCGGCACGCACGCGGCCCATCCCTCCGGAGACGTATGAACTTCCGACTCGAACGCGACGCCTTCGGGCACATCGTCCTCATCGACGCCCAGGGCGTGCGCCACGCGGGCATCGTGCCGGTGCGCGCCTTCCCGCTCACCGGGGCCGACGCGGGCCTGTCGCTGGTGGGCGCGGATGGGCGCGAACGCGCCTGGATCGAGCGCCTCGACCAGTTGCCCCCGGCCCTGCGCGAGCTGCTCGAGGCCGACCTCGCGGCGCGCGATTTCGCCCCGACGCTCACGCAGCTGCACGCCGTCTCCAGCTTCAGCGTGCCCAGCACCTGGACCGTGGGCACCGACCGGGGCGAGACGCGCTTCGTGCTCAAGGCCGAGGAAGACATCCGCCGGCTCGAGGGCGGCGCGCTGCTCATCGCCAGCGCCCACGGCCTGCAGTTCCGCGTGCCCGATCCGAAGGCGCTCGACCGCGCCTCGCGCAAGCTGCTCGAACGCTTCCTCTGACCCCGCGCGCGACGCGGGGTTGGCCGATCGGCAGGCGGCCGGCATAATCGACGGCTCCAGGAGAAGCGGCGGCCGCGAGGCCGCACTACCGAAGGCGCAACCCCGAAACGCTCAGGTCCCGTACTGGACACATCAATCGAACTGGAGAGTGCCGCAACCCCCGCGCGAGCGAGGCGTCAGCGGCCGCCGAAGGTGCAAGCCGCGTCCCCCGAGAAGGGCGGAAGCGGTGAATCTCTCAGGCAAAAGGACAGTGGGGCCGGCGATCCATGGCATGGATCGCCGGCCCTTCCTCGTTTCTTTTCGTCCTGTTCTTGCATTGGAGTCGATGATGAAAGTGATCGTGATGGGTGCCGGCGTGATCGGCACCGCGACCGCCTGGTACCTCAACCAGGCCGGCCATGAGGTGACCGTTCTGGAACGCAATGCGGGGGCCGCGCGCGAGACCAGCTTCGGCAACGGCGGGCAGATCTCCGTCAGCCACGCCGAACCCTGGGCCAACCCCTCGGCCCCGTTCAAGCTCCTGAAATGGCTCGGCCGCGAGGACGCGCCGCTGCTGTTCCGCCTGCGCGCCGATCCGGCGCAATGGCGCTGGGGCCTGAAGTTCCTGGCCGAGTGCGGCGCCCGGCGCTCGACGCGCAACATGGTCCAGCTGCTCAATCTGGGCACCTACAGCCGGGACAGCCTGCAGCAGCTGCGCCGCGACACCGGCATCGCCTACGACCACCTCGCCAAGGGCATCCTGCACTTCTACACCAGTCAGAAGGAGTTCGACCTGGCCCTGGAGCCCGCGCGCGTCATGCGCGAACTCGGCTGCGAGCGCCAGGTCATCGACGCCGACCAGGTGGTGCGCCTGGACCCCGCCATGGCGTCGATCCGCCCGCGCCTGGCCGGCGCCACCTACACCGGCGCCGACGAATCGGGCGACGTCCACAAGTTCACCACCGGCCTGGCGCGCAAGGCCGCCGAGCGCGGCGTGAACTTCCGCTACGGCGTGCGCGTGCAGCGCCTGCGCACCGAGGGCGGGGCCATGACGGGGGTCGAGATCGCCGGGGAGGAAGGCGGCTACGAGGTGCTCGCCGCCGACGCCTACGTGCTGGCCATGGGCAGCTTCAGCGCCGGCCTCGCGCGCGGGGCCGGCGTGTCGCTCGACATCTATCCGGCCAAGGGCTACTCGGCCACGCTGCCGGTGCTCGACGCGGACAAGGCGCCCACCGTCAGCCTGACCGACGACGAGTACAAGCTCGTCTACTCACGCTTCGGCGACCGGCTGCGCATCGCCGGCACGGCCGAGCTCAACGGCTACGACCTCTCGCTCAACCCGGTGCGCTGCGAGGCCATCGTGCGGCGCGCGCTCGAGGTCTTCCCGGGCATGAGCCGCCCGGAACTCGCCAGCTACTGGGCCGGCCTGCGCCCGGCGACGCCGGGCAACGTGCCCTACATCGGCGCGAGCCGGGTGGCGGGCCTCTACCTGAACACCGGCCACGGCACGCTCGGCTGGACGCACGGCTGCGGTTCGGGCCGTGCCCTGGCCGACCTGATCTCGGGCCGCCGCCCGGAGGTCGACTTCGCCTTCTGCGGCGTCGAAGCCGGCCCTGCGCCGGCGGTGCGCGGTGGCCTGGGCGTGGCCGCGGCGCGCTGAGCGCCGGGGCGGCGGTTGGCTGCCGGGGCGGGTCGCACGGGCGAAAATCGACGGTCCGCCCGCGCCTTGCCGCTGCCTCCCGCCGCGCGAGCGCCTCCTGCCCTCTTCCCAACGGACCGATCCCATGCACACCACCGCCCTCGTCCTCTTCTCCGGCGGCCAGGACTCCACCACCTGCCTCGCCGAGGCGTTGTCCCGGTACGAACGCGTCGAGACGCTTGGCTTCGACTACGGCCAGCGCCACCGCGTCGAGCTCGACGTGCGCGCCACCGTGCGCGAGCGCCTGCGCGAGCGCTTCCCCGACTGGGCGCCGCGCCTGGGCGAGGACCACCTGCTCACGGTCGACGCGCTGTCGCAGCTCGGCGGCTCCTCGCTGACCGAGGAGGTCGCCTTCTCGATGCAGGCCGACGGCCTGCCCAACAGCTTCGTGCCCGGGCGCAACCTGCTGTTCCTGGCGCTGGCCGGCGCGCTGGCCTACCGGCGCGGCCTGCAGGTGCTGGTCACCGGTGTGTGCGAGACCGACTATTCCGGCTACCCCGACTGCCGCGACGACACCATGAAGGCGATGCAGGTCGCGCTGTCGCTCGGGCTGGAGCGGCGGCTGGTGATCGAGACCCCGCTGATGTGGATCGACAAGGCGCAGACCTGGGCGATGGCCGAGCGGCTCGGTGGCCGGGCGCTGGTCGAGCTGATCGTCGAGGAGACCCACACCTGCTACCTCGGCGACCGGGTCCACCGCCATGCCTGGGGCTACGGTTGCGGTGCCTGCCCGGCCTGCGAACTGCGCGCGGCCGGCTGGGCGCGTTACACGGGCGCCTGACCCGCGGGCACGGGCGCGCGGTCCGTCGTCTCCAGGCGGAAGCGCGGCGTCGCCTTCGCGTCGCCCGCCACCGCCGTGGCCTCGCCCGCGACCGCCGGCACCAGCGTCCAGCGCCGGTCGTGGAAGGCACCGACCGAGGCGCGGTGCGCGATCGACACGATCGCGCCGTCGGCCGCGCGCACCGCCGCGTCCAGGCGTCGGTAGAGCGTGTCTTCGGCCGCCGCGTCCAGGGCGCTGGTGGCCTCGTCGGCGAACAGCCAGCGCGGCTTCCTCAGCAGCACGCGCGCCATCGCCAGGCGCTGCTGCTCGCCGCCCGACAGGCGCTGGCTCCAGGCGTCGCTGTCGTCCAGGCGCGCGCGCAGGGCCGGCAGCAGCGCGTCGTCGAGGGCCTGGCGCAGCTGCGCGTCGGTGTAGTCGGTGGCCGGTCGCGGATAGGCCAGCGCGTCGCGCAGCCGGCCGTCGGGCACGTAGGGGCGCTGGGGGATGAACATCGCGTCCTCCGGCAGCCGCACCCGTCCCGCCGCGTGCGGCCAGATGCCGGCGAAGGTGCGCAGCAGCGTCGACTTGCCGCTGCCCGAGGGGCCCTGCAGCACGATGCGGTCGCCCGGCCGCACGGCCAGCGCGGTGTCGCGCAGCAGCACGGTGCCGTCGGGCAGGAAGACGTCCAGCCCGGCCGCGCGCGGGCCCTCGGTCCCGTCGGCCTCGGCGTCGGGCGCGTCGGGCGCGTCGGGCGCGTCGGTCACGGCGCTGGCGGGTCCGGCGTGGGCACGCATCGCGGCCTCGAAGGTGGTCAGGCGATCGGCCGTCGCGCGCCAGACCGCCACGCGGTCGTAGTTGTCGACGAACCAGCTCAGCGCGTCCTGCACCCGGCCGAAGGCCGAGTTGACCTGCATCAGCTGTCCGAGCTGGATCGCCCCGGCGAAGAAACGCGGCGCCTGCACGACGAAGGCGAAGATCACCGACGCCTGGCCGAAGCCGGTGGTGAACGCCACCAGGTTCTTCTGCGCGCGCACGAGCTGCAGGTAGTTGCGCAGCACCGCGCCGAAGCGCAAGTCGAGCTGGGCGTGCTCCACGTGCTCGCCGCGATCCAGCGCGATCGCCTCGCTGTACTCGCGCACCCGCACCAGGTGGTGCCGGAAGTCGGCCTCGTAGCGCTGCTGGCGGAAGTTCAGGCCGATCAGCGGGCGCCCGATCAGGTGGGTGAGGGCCGTGCCCACGGCGCAATAGGCCAGCGCGATCCAGACCATCGAGCCGGCGACCGTGATCTCGCGGCCCCAGGCCGAGAACGTCGTCGTGCCGCTCAGGCCCCACAGGATGCCGATGAAGCTCGCCAGGGTGACGACCGCGTTGAGCAGGCCCATCGACAGGGTCATCGTGTAGTCGGTGAACAGCTGCATGTCCTCCTGGATGCGCTGGTCGGGGTTGTCCGGCGCGGCCCCGCCGGCATAGCGCGCGAGTTCCAGCCGGTAGAAGGTGTGGTCGCGCATCCAGCGTCCGAGGTAGTTGCGCGTCATCCAGGCGCGCCAGCGCAGCTGCAACAGCTGGGTCAGGTAGAACTTCAGGATCGCGATGGCGACGTAGGCCGCCGCGATCCAGCAGAACACGCCGATCTCGCGCCAGAACACGGCCTGGTTCTTCTCCTGCAGCGCGTCGTAGAAGCGCGCGAACCACTGGTTGTTGAGGACCAGCATGTAGACCGCGGCCAGGTTGAGCGCCACGATCGCCGCGAGCATCGCGCGGGCCCGCCATCGCTCCTCCGAGCGGAAGTACGGCAGCGCGAGCGCGCCGATGCGGCGCAGCGTCCGCGCGAAGGAGGGCCGGGGGGTGTCGTCGGGGCTGGCGCCGGGAAGCTGGGTCGACATCGTGAAGCCTGGGGAGATCGTTTCGCAGGAAGCGTCGGGCGTCCGGTGGTGTCCGGGCCGGCGCGGGTGTCAGCGTGGGTTGGCGATGCCGCTGGAGACGTGCCCCGAGGGCACGTGCCGCGCGGCGCCGTCGACGTGGCCGGTCTGGTCGTCGAAGAAGAAGTCGGGCTCGAACTCGCGCAGGAACGGGCCCTTGTCCAGGCCGCCGAGGAACATCGCCTCGTCCACCGCCAGGCCCCAGTTGAGCAGGGTATTGATGGCGCGTTCGTGGGCCGGCGCGCTGCGCGCCGTCACCAGCGCGGTGCGGATGCGCATGCCCGAGACGTCGGCCTGCTGCTGCAGCTTGAACAGCGCCGCCAGCAGGGGCTTGAACGGGCCGCCCGACAGCGGCAGCGCCGCCTCGGCCGTCTCGTGCGTCTGGAACGCGGCCAGGCCGTCGGCCTGGTAGACGCGCTCGGCCTCGTCGGAGAACAGCACCGCGTCGCCGTCGAAGGCGATGCGCAGCTCGCTCGGGTAGTTCATGCCGGCGGCCACCGATTCGGTCAGCACGCGCGCGGCCGGGAAACCCAGCGCCAGCGCCTCGCTCACGTCCTGCTCGTTGGCCGACAGGAACAGGTGCGCGCCGAGCGGGCGCAGGTAGCGGAACGGGTCGCGCCCCTGCGTGAAGACGCCGCGCTCGAGCTGCAGGCCGGCGTCCTTGGCCGAATGGAAGATGCGCAGCGCGCTGACGGGGTCGTTGCGCGAGAGCACCACGACCTCGACGCGGCGCGCGGCGCCGCTGTTGAAGGCGAGCAGCTTGTGCACCAGCGGGTAGGCCACGCCCGGGCGGGCCGGTACCCGCAGGCGCTGCTGCTGCAGCGCCATGTAGGCCTGCGGGTTCGACGGGTCGAAGAGGCGGTTCTCCTCCTCGAAATCGAACAGCGCCCGCGACGAGATCGCCACGACCAGCTTGTCCTCCAGGGTCGGCTTCACCCGGCGCTCACTTGACGAACTGGTTGAGCTGGATGATGGGCATGAGCACGGCCAGCACGATCAGCATCACCACCCCGCCCATCGCCACGATCAGCATCGGCTCCAGGATGGTGGCCAGGTGCATCGCGCGGCGCTGCACCTCGGCGCCGAGCTGGGTGGCCGCGCGCTGCAGCATCAGCGGCAGCGTGCCGGTCTGCTCGCCCAGGCGCGCGAACATCGAGACGATGCCCGGAAAGCGCTTCTTCTGCGCCAGCGCCGAGGCCAGCGGCGCGCCCTCGCGCACCAGCACCAGCGCATCGAGCGCGTCGGTGCGCATGGCGCGGTTGCCCAGGGTCTCGGCGGCCGCCTGCAGGGCGCGCAGGATCGGCACGCCGGCGGTCGCCAGCATCGCCAGCGTGCTGGCGAAGCGCGCCGCGTTGTAGCCGCGCGCGAGCTTGCCGATGATCGGCAGGCGCAGCCAGGCAGCGTCGAAGCGCTCGCGGAAGGCGTCGCGCGCCAGCGCCACCCGCATGCCCACGACCAGCGCCGCGATGCCGATCAGCAGCGTCCAGCCATAGCCGCGCACGAAGTCGCTCAGCGCCAGCATCGCCACCGTGAGCACCGGCAGCGCCCGCTTGGTGCCGGCGAACACGTTGGCCACCTGGGGCACCACGTAGCTCACCAGGAAGATCACGATCACGATGGCGATCACCGACACGATGGCCGGATAGAGCGCCGCCCCGACGAGCTTCTGCTGCAGGGCCTGGCGCTGTTCCAGGTCGTCGGCCAGGCGTTCGAGCACCATTCCCAGGTTGCCGCTGTGCTCGCCCGCGCCGATGACGGCGACGTAGATCGGCGAGAACTCGCGCGGGTGCTGCGCCAGCGCGCGCGCGAAGGGCGAGCCGGCGTTGACCTCCGCGCGCAGCGAGGCGAGCAGGTGGCGCTGGTTCTCGCGCTCGGCCTCGTCGGTCAGCGCGGTGAGCGCGCGCTCCAGCGGCAGGCCGGAGGACACGAGGCCGGCGATCTGCCGCGTCCACACGGCCAGCTCGGTGGTGCTGAAGGCGCGGGCGCGACCGAAGAGCCGCCGGCCGCCGCCCGTGCTGCCGTCCGGGCGCAGCGCCCCGGCGCTGCCGACCACCGCGACCTCCAGCGGAATCAGCTTCTGGGCGCGCAGCATGCCGCGCGCGGCGCGCGCCGTGTCGGCCTCCAGCACGCCCTTGCGCGGCTGGCCCTGCTCGTCGATGGCTTCGAAGGAATAGGCGGGCATGGGTCGTGGGGGGTGGACGGTCAGTCGCGCGTCACGCGCAGGAGTTCGGCGCGCGAGCTGACGCCCGCGCGCACCAGGCGTTCGCCGTCCTCGCGCATGGAGCGCAGGCCGCCGCGCTCGGCGGCGGTGAAGATCTGGCTCTCCGGCGCGCGGCTGTGGATGAGCGACTGCACGGCGTCGTCGGCCACCAGCAACTCGAAGATGCCGGTGCGGCCCTGGTAGCCGGTCTGGCCGCAGGCCTCGCACCCGACCGGCGCGCCCTCGCCCTGGTCCGAGCGCCCGGCGCACACCGGGCAGAGCTTGCGCACCAGCCGCTGCGCCAGCACGCCCAGCAGCGACGAGCTCAGCAGGAAGGGCTCCACGCCCATGTCGGTCAGGCGCGTGACGGCGCTGACCGAGTCGTTGGTGTGCAGCGTGGCCAGCACCAAGTGGCCGGTGAGCGAGGCCTGGATGGCGATCTGCGCGGTCTCGAAGTCGCGGATCTCGCCGATCATGATGACGTCGGGGTCCTGGCGCAGGATGGCGCGCAGGGCCTTGGCGAAGGTCAGGTCGATCTTGGCGTTGACCTGCGTCTGGCCGACGCCCGGCAGCTCGTACTCGATCGGGTCCTCGACCGTCATGATGTTGCTGCGCCCCGCGTCCAGGCGGCTCAGCGCGGCGTACAGGGTGGTCGTCTTGCCCGAGCCGGTCGGCCCGGTCACCAGGATGATCCCGTGCGGCTGGCCGATCAGGGTCTCGAAGCGCGTGAGGGTGTCGCCCTGCATGCCCACCGCCTCCAGCGTGAGCTTGCTCTCGTTCTTGTCCAGCAGGCGCAGCACGGCGCGCTCGCCGTGGGCGCTGGGCAGGGTGGAGACGCGCACGTCGACCGCGCGCGTGCCGATGCGCAGCGAGATGCGTCCGTCCTGCGGCAGGCGTTTCTCGGCGATGTCGAGGTCGGCCATGATCTTCAGGCGCGAGATCAGCGCCGCGTGCAGGGCCCGGTTGGGCTGCACCACCTCGCGCAAGGTACCGTCGATGCGAAAGCGCACCGAGGACGTGCGCTCGTAGGGCTCGATGTGGATGTCGCTCGCGCCGTCGCGTGCGGCCTGCGTGAGCAGGGCGTTGAGCATGCGGATGATCGGCGCGTCGCCGGCCGATTCCAGCAGGTCCTCCACCGCCGGCAGCTCCTGCATCATGCGCGAGAGGTCGGCGTCGCCCTGCACCTCGCTCACGATCGCCGCGGCGTTGGACTCGCCCTGCGCGTAGGCGGCGCTGATGCGCTGGGCGAGCAGGCCGGCGTCGAGCGGCTCGAAGGCGGTGACGGCGAAGCGGCGCGCCACTTCGCCGAGCGCGCTGCGCGGCGGCACGCGCGGCATCCACAGCGTGCGGGTGCCGTCGTCGGATTCCTCCAGCAGCAGCTGCTGGGTCCGCGCGAAGGCGTAGGGCAGGGGATAGCGCACGGCCATGGCGGGTGATTCCTGGTTCCTGGGGTCTAGTTCGGTTCGCGGTAGCTCATCGGGTCGGAGGTGGGCGGCAGGGCGCCGCGCTGCGGTCCGATCAGCGGCAGGGTGCTGGTGGTCGTGGCGGCCGGCGCGCGCACGCCCGAGCTCCGCGCCGCCGAGGGCGGCGGGATCAGGCGGGTGCCCTCGATGCGTTCGGCCGGGCGCTCCGGTGCCTGCGCGGGATCGGGCAGCACCAGCGGCGGCAGCATGGGCGCCTGGCCCACGTTGTTCAGCGGCAGCCTGGGCTCGGGCTGCGTGCCCTGCTGGATGCCGCGGATCGTCTCGTAGCGATCGGCCGCGAAGGCCTCGGTCACGACGCCGTCGCGCAGCACCACCGGACGGATGAAGACCATCAGGTTGGTCTTGGTGCGTCGGCGGACCTCGTTCCTGAACAGGTTGCCCACCACCGGGATGTCGCCGAGCCCGGGCACCTTCTCGTTGGTATTGGAGTAGTCGTCCTGCAGCAGGCCGCCGAGCATCACGATGCTGCCGTCCTCCACCAGCACGCTCGACTCGATGCTGCGCTTGTTGGTCGTGGGGCCGTTGAGGTCGCCGCGCGTGGATGCGTCGACGTTGGAGACCTCCTGGAAGATCTGCATCTTGATCGTGCCGTTCTCGTTGATCTGCGGGCGCACGCGCAGCGTCAGGCCGACGTCCTTGCGCTCGACCGTGGTGAACGGGTTGACGCTCGAGGTCGAGCCGTTGGTGCTCGCGTACTGGCCGGTCGGGAACGGGACGTTCTGGCCGATCACGATCTTGGCCTCCTCGTTGTCCAGCGTGAGCAGTTGCGGGGTCGACAGCACATTGCCCGCGCCGTTGCCCTCCAGGAAGCGCGCCAGCACGCCCAGGGTGTACTGGCCGTCGCTGTTGCGCCGCCCGATGCCCAGGTTCAGGCCGGCCGAGGGGATCGTCGTGGCGGTGCCCGCGGCCAGCCCCAGCGCGAGGCTGATGATGTTGTTGTTGGCCCCCGAGACGCTGGAATTGGTGCCCACGATGCCGCGGGTGCTGCCGTCGCCCAGGGCGCTCTGCCACTGCACGCCGAACTCCGCCGCCTTGGTGGCGTTGACCTCGATGATCAGGCTCTCGATCATCACCTGCGCGCGCCGGCCGTCGAGCCGGTCGATCACCGCGCGCAACTGGCGGTACTGCGGCTCGGAGGCGGTGATGATGAGCGAGTTGGTGGTCGGGTCGGCCTGGATCTGGCCGCCGGTGGAGATCGGGTTGGCATTGTTCAGCGGCGCGGTGGCCGCCGCGCTGGTGAGCGCGCCGCCCTGGAGCTGCGATTGCTGCTGTTGCTGCTGGGGCAGGGCCTGCAGGCCCCCGGCCGCGGCCCCGCCGCCGGCCAGCGCCGCGGCGCCGCGCGCATCGCTGGCCATCGCCGCGCGCAGCGTGGTCGCGAGCTTCACGGCGTCGGCATTCTTCAGGTAGACGACGTAGATGTTGCCGGCCTCGCCGTTGGGGCTGTCGATGGCCGCGCGGTCGAGCTTGGCGACCAGCGAGCGCACCAGCTGCGCACGCGCCGGATTGGCCGCGCGCAGGATCAGCGAGTTGCTGCGCGAATCGGCCAGCAGCGAGGTGCGGAACGAGCTGTCGGCCACCCCGCCGCCGGGCACGCCGCCGGCCGCGGCGGCACCGCCGACGCCGGTGGTGGCGGGGCCGCCGTCGAGCAGTCGGTTGACCAGCGGCGCCATGTCGCTGGCGATCGAGTGCTTCAGCGGGATCACCTCGATGTCCGAGGCGTTCGGCACGTCGAGCGAGGCCACGATGCGCGCGAGGCGCCGCATGTTCTCGGCGTAGTCGGTGATCACCAGGGAGTTGTTGCCCGGGTTCACGTTGATGGTGTTGTTGGGCGCGATCAGCGGGCGCAGCACCGGCAGGAGGTTGTTGGCCGACTCGTAGTTCAGCTTGAAGACCTGCGTGACGATCTGGTTGCCGCTCATCGCCGCGATGCCGCCGGTGGAGGTGGTGACGGCGCTGCTCTGGAGCTTGGCGTCGGCCTCCGGCACGATCTTGTAGAGCCCGTCGGCCTGCACCACGGCGAAGCCCTGCAGCCGCAGCGCGGCGGCGAACTGGTTGAAGGCCGCCGCCGGCGCGATGGCGCGCTCGGTCTGCAGGTTGACCACGCCCTTCACGCGCGGGTCGACCACCACGTCGCGGCCGGTGATGACGGCCATGGTGCGCGCCACCGATTCGATCTCGGCATTGGAGAAGTTCAGCGTGATGGGTTCGCCGCGGCGTGGCGCGCCGTCCTGGGCCAGGGCGGCGGGCAGGCAGGCGGTCATCAGCAGTTGCGCGGCGAGCGCGGCGATGCCGAGGCGCACGCCAGTCGAAGACAGGGGCTTCATGGGATCAATCCAGGGTGATGATCGAGCGCGCGCCTTCGCGCCGCCCGATGATGTTCAACAAGTTCGACAGCGCGTCCTCGCGGCCCGGGGCCGCGCTGGCTTCGCCGCTGAAGCGCATGAAAGTGCCGCTCCAGCTGCCGCTGCCGTTGAGCTGCAGGCTGCCTTCGCGCGTGGTGAGGAGCAGGGTCGGCACCGGTCCGCCCTCGACGGCGAAGCGGTAGCTGCCCATCGGGCGCAGCGTCGACAGGCTCGAGGAGATGTCGGTCGCGTCGAGCGTGGCGCGTCCGCCCACGCCGAGCTTCGAGTCCTGCAGCCGCAGGGCGAAGGCCTGCGTCGTCAGGTCGAGCGTGCCTTCGGGCTTGAGCGAATTCCAGGGCGCGCCGAAGCCCGCGAGCAGGGCGGCCGGCCAGCGCGAGGTGCCGTCGCTCCAGTCGAGCTGGACCCCGCCCGCCTCGGGATGCAGCCGTGCCCGCACGGGTTGGGCCGAGCAGCAGGACAGGTCGAGCGTGGCGTCGATCGCGCCCCAGGCGGGCCGCAACGCCCAGCCCACCGCACCCGGCAGCGAGACCGAGGCGTTTCCCCCGGCCCCGCTCGCGAAGACCAGGCCGGCGGTGCCGTTCCAGACCGTGCCGCGCGCGTTGACCAGTTGCACCCGTGCGCCGGTCGCCTGGGCGATGCCCGCGGCCAGCCAGCGCGCCGGGGCGAAGCACACCAGCGCGATCGCACCGCCGAGCAGCGCGCCGGGCACCGCCCAGCGCCAGCCGCGCGACGTGGAGGCGCGGGCCGGGGATGCGGTCTTGAGGGTCGCCATGAACACCAGTGGGGGGACGGAAGCCGGGGCCGTGTCGCGTCGGCGCGTCAGCGCGCCGGCAGGCTCATGACGAGCGTGCCGTCCCAGCGCGCGCCCGACGTGTCGGCGGCGGGAGCGGCCTGCACGAACGCGCCGGTCGCCGTCGCGGCGCCACCGGGTGTCGCGCCCGGACGCGCGAAGCCCGACACGGGGCCGCCGGGGGGCGGAGGGCGTCCGCCGGGAACGGCCATCGTGCCGGGCGGCATGCCGGTGAAACCGCCCGGATTGCCGCTGCCCGCGACGTTCGCCGGTGCCGACTGCGAGCGCGTGACGTGGATCTCGCGCGGCAGCGCGCGCGCATTGCCGCGGGCCTGCGTCAGCCACTGCGCGAAGTTGGTCGCCGGCGTGGCGCGCAGGGTCACGAGCACGCCCTCGGCGGCGCTGGTCGCGGCGGTCTGCATCCGCACGCTGCCGCCCAGGCCTTCGTTGAATGATGCTACAAACGAACCGGTTCAAATCAAATGATGCCCTCGGACTGATTTAATTGCACGCGACGCTTTGTCAGCTCTTACGCGTTCATTCTGATCTACGCGTCCTGCCAACAACACTGACAACTTTCCACTACTTATTGACCACCACGTACTCCACCTATCGCCACACTACCCAATATCATCATGGTAAATAAACCACCCATTCCTCACAAAACTTCAAATAACCTAATGTGAATCTTGTGATAGTTAATCAGACTTAGATCGAAAGACGGCAACTTTCGCTTCGAATTTTCCCCTACTAGCGACATCTCCGATCTTTTGGCAAAGGTAAGCAGTACTGCGGTCTTCCTTTACGTTGTAAATTCTGAATGTAAAGCGTTTAGATTCTTGAGACATCGCCTGATGCAGATCCTGAAAGTGTTACTATCTCAAACCAGCCGCGGGGAAATGAAACGAAAGTGTCGAGCTTGAGAGGTAGGACGTTAGGGAATTTGGGACTCAAGTACGTATTCTGACATTCTCATGTTCATCCTGATTTATGCTTCTATTTCAGTCACGGTGATCTCGTTTTTGTCTCATACCAACCTAAGCCCGATTCTTCTACTACCACAAATGACGCCATTCCATCTACTTCAAACGACAAACCCATTGCACCTGGTAAGGCCCTAAAAAGACCATGGGAACTTGTAAAGGAAGATCCGGTAGATGAGTTTTGGAGGTCAGAAACCGGCATGATCCAACGGAGTCGTGATGCACAGTTTTGCAAGCATGGGCCGAAAGGGATGTGTGACTATTGTATGCCGCTTGAACCATACGATACTGCGTATCACAAGGAACACAACATCAAGTACTTGTCTTATCATGCATACCTCAAGAAGATTACACCGAAATCTACACTCTCTGCAACATCCACACTTCCTCCACTTACGCCACTTTCATACAAGGTGAAGACACCGTGTCCCACTGGCACTCACCCTGCATGGCCTGCTGGTATTTGTACTGGCTGTCAACCTTCAGCTATTAGCCTTCAGTCGCAACCATTCAGAATGGTAGATCATCTTGAAATTGCGTCGACGGATATCATTGAACGATTCCTCCAAGCATGGCGTAAGACAGGTCTGCAGCGTTTCGGGTGGCTAATCGGAAGATATGAGCCCTACAAAGAGGTTCCTATGGGTATTAAAGCGGTGGTTGAAGCTATATATGAGCCGCCGCAACAGGGCGAGCTGGACGGACTTGTTCTTGGATTGCCATGGGAAGACGAAGCTCGTATCAGAGCGCTCGCGGCCGCTGCATCGACTCCATTGACAATTGTTGGCTACATCTTTACTGATTTGGACCCCACCCCAGAGGATCGGACAAAGAATGTTTATAAACGCCATCCGCAATCATTCTTACTTTCTTCTCTTGAGGCAACATTCGCCGCGACCTTGCAGAAGCTCAATTCAACACCATCAAAGTCTTCTCCTACAGGGGAATTTTCATCTCGGCTTGTGACTGCTGTCTTAACTGCTACTGAAGACGGCCAAGTCGATATTTCTGCGTATCAAGTTTCCGAGCAGGCCGTGGCTATGGTGGAGGCAGATATGATTGAAGCTAGTGTCGATCCCAGTATTGTACGTGTGAAGGAAGAGGATCGCAATCAAGGCTCTGCACGATATGTCCCAGATGTTTTCTTTACCTACAAGAACGAATATGGCCTTGAAGCGAAGAAGAGCGCAAAACCGTGTTTCCCTGTTGAATATCTAATGGTTAACGTGAGTACGCCCTTTCTGAACGAACAATTTTCAAACATTAAAACCAATTACAGGTTACGCATGGTTTCCCTCAGAATCCTTCCCCAACATTCCACTCTACAAAATTTAGCATCGAAAACAGGCTGGGTTTGGAGGAGCAGAGTCTGGAACAGGTAATGAGGGATTTGAACAGGCTTGAAGCACCCTCGCTACAGCCTGGAGTTGAGTCGTATAAGAAGGCCGAGCTCGCTAGATACCTGAGTGACTTGCACTTACTGGCTTACCTCGAGACCACCCAACTGATTACGCCGGTTCGTATATTCTGCTATATTTGGGGTGACCATTCTGATACTAAATCTACGCCTACAGAACGACATGAAGTTATTGATGGGCGCAATAACCTCCCCTGATATCTTGGAAGACACCTCTAAGTTAGATTCAGTCCTTGCAACTGATAGTTGGCAGACACTCATGACATTTACGAAAGAGAGTGCACGTACGTACAATCCTCTCTATGGCGTATATCTATTAATGCCTTCTTTTCAGCCTCTCGGACGGCCTCTGGTGCACCTCAGAGTTCCTCACGTATGGACGAAGATATACCCCAAGATGTGCTTGATCAAATCGCAGCATCAGAAGCTGCTGGTGGTGGACCGTCGTCTGGGGGTATCAGGATTTGCCCGCACTGCACGTTCGAGAACACCCACAGTGGACCCGACTGCGAACTTTGTATGCTTCCTCTCTAGATGCATTGTGCCTTCAAATGCAGTGTAGTACTCTAACAAGGAAACAAATTACCATGTATGATATTTGTAGACCGATATAAATTTGGATCATTTTAGTACATATGTATATTCTTTTGACCGACATTCAAACGTTGCTATCTTAAGCTAGGGGGATCTGTCAATGTTACAGCCTGGACTCTGATTCTAATGCTGTCTAATGATGTTAATAATGTTGGCCTCATGAACTTCCTCACACGTGGACAGGACTCTGTCTACTTAAGTTTAAGTTACTTACATTGTAACTTACAATGATAATATCTCCCAGAATAATCACATGGTACTTCAAAGCGGGTGACCTCTTTCATGCAGGCTATCAACTTAAATCAGCAACTGACTTACCGCATGCCCAATCATTTATAAAGCAAGGTCATCAGCCTCTCCTTCACGAATCGATGTTTCAACACCCTCCAACCTGCTTTCCTCTAAAGATGGAGCCTCAATCAACATTGGCAAAAATTTGTAAATTGTAAGTGGTAAAACCTATAACCCATTACCCAGGATGCTACTAAATATGTGGCTATATAGTTCTCTAACACTGTCTGAGGGGTTATAAAAAGAATAATTGTAAGTACTTAATGGATATTGTCCCGCTTGACCATCTCCCACCCCTTCTCAGAGCCCTCTTCTATGGTCCATTCATAACAGTTGAATGTTCTGCTTCGGTATTTTCCAAGGGCCTACGCTGCGAAGATCCACCAGATGGCGAATCCAAGACCGAATATGATACCCAGGGCGCGGGCAACGATAACAACTACCAAGGCCTTGCGAATGGCAGCATAAAAGTTGTTTAATGCAGATCCGGACCAGTTAACTCTAAAGCGCCTGTTAATAATCTGAGGTTTAGGTAAGAGGCAGTAACATACCTCCGGTCATTGACGCCTGCGCGGAGGCTGGCCTCCCAGCCACGGACGACTTCGCGGTAACGCTTTCCAAATACCCTGCAAGAGGTCATGTGAGCAGCGGTAAAGATGTAACGAGAAAGACGACTTGCCATATCCAGAAGTTTACGTCAGGATATGAGAATTTGGGGAACACGCTGGCGAGACTGGGAGCCACGTAGTCGACACGGAAGTCTTCATTTGGCTGGTAAGGAAGCTGCATGAGGGGAGTTAATGGCGACGATTCATTAGATTTGGGCACGCCACGGGAAGACGTGGGTGCTGGATGAATCATGTACGACATGAGGTCCAACGTCATTCCCAGCGATAAACCCCAAAGTTTCAGCTTTTGCGGCCGTGGTTTAGGTGCTGTAGGTAGAATGCCCTTTTCAAGCACATCGTGTTTAGGCTTTTCGGATGTGATAGGACTCGAAGTGTCTGTTGACTCGAGGATAATTGCTGGGAACTCCATGCTTCCAACGAGAACTCTCACAAGGAGTCTGAGAGCGGTGGAGTGTTTTGGTGTGAGACGAGACGCAGCATCGACGGTGACTGTTGACCATTTCGGGGGTGATACAGTCGAGACTAGGGAGGAGAGAGGTGTCCAGTGGAGTGAGGTAGAGGGGACGGGGTCAGGTTGGGGAGCGGATGGAGTAACTTGGAGGAATACGAAGGGTGAGAGGATCATGAGCAAGCGTTTGCCTAGGGAGGTTGTGATTTCACGATCATCCAGTTGCCCTACACAGGTATAGTATCGCTCTGCAAGGTCTATGCCTATTTCTTCCCAGGTCTGTCGCATGGCTAGACAAGCAGTTGAGGAAACAGTGGAGATAGAATGACGGAAGCAATGCGCACCGGTATACAAGCCACCTTCGTCATCAGGCTCCATCCTTCCTCCAGGGAAGGCTGCATGGGCCTCTTTTGTGGGGACTTTTAGGTGTTGAGAGACAGCGGTTTCTGGGGTTGCGCTGTCTTCACGATAGAGGAAAAGGATCTCTGCGCGAGCATCTGGATGATTCACCCAGTCTTGCTCGAAGAATTCGGTGAGGGAAGGGGGTGTTGTGGACTGCGGAGGAAGAGAGGAAGAGGGTGCCGGTACGACGCGTATGAGTAGTGACACAGCCGCCCTACGAGGCTCTAATGTGGAAATGTATGAGATGTTAATAAAAGAGTAGCGGTATGAGAAGGCGTACGTGTTGGGGGAGATGAAATAATACGTGGGGGTGTCGAACGAATTCGCTGGAGTGCCCTGGAGAGCAGAGGAATTACAGAAGGAATATTTTCTAAGCAGAGGTTAGTTGGACGATAATACGTTGATGAAGCGAGAAAAAATATACCCCGCGACATGATGATCGTGACGTTCGTGAAGAGAGCCGAAGAAAGTAGAGATTGGGGACGAAGTTAGCAAGTACAGCAAAGGCAAAGAGCGCTGACAATGCAGAAAAGAGGATATAAAGCTGGAAAGTAAAGGTACGCCGAAAGGGGCAGGAGAATAGGTGAGCGTACGTATAAAACAGCCTCGAACTGCAGCCCTTTTACAAAGTCACGCGTTCCCCAAACTTTCCACACTATCACACCTCGGGCCTCGCCGTCTCGATCGCTCCTCCGCTTATCCCTGTTCCGTTCCGGTTCTCCTGTCTACTCATCTTACTTCCTTCCTCACATGAGCAGCATTGTTGAAATACCGTTATGCACTGGCCTATGTAGATGTATGTATGTGTACCGCAATCCTACCCCTCATATCTCTGCCCACCCATTCTCGGCCTCTCGGCGACCATCCAATACATTCATTATCACCACTATGATCCCCGCACCAAGCCGCATACCCAATCCCCGATACAGCTGTCCAACTCCCGTATGCCTAAACCAGCTCTGACTTTCATACTCCTCATCTACGCTCTTCTTTTCCTCTTTCTCTTTTTCCTTCTCCTTCCCTTTCACGGTAGCCACCGTTTTATGCCTCACGATGGGAAGGTCCGACCTTTCTTCAGTAAGAATATGCCAGAACGTATCCACAATGCCATTGTAAGGCGCAGGACGCAGCTCCACGCATCCTTTGATCGGCTTTGCAGTACCCCGAGTCTGGACTTGCAGTCGTCTTCGCACTGTTTCGAATGGAAGGCTCACAAGCAGTCCTAGACCCATCCCGCCCAGTTCTGCAATGTTCCAAGCCACGGGATGCGTATCTGGCGAGACGCTTGCGCCAAAGTAGGATGCTACCATGCTAGGGAAGGTAAGCGAGACGAGGGACTGTACCGCGTTGTCAAAGATTGTCGGTAGGAGAAGGTGCGGATGAAAATAAATTCCGCGAAGGCCGCCTTCGTCTCGGAGAATTTGGCGAAGTGCATCAAATGGCCCTGTGTAGGTTCTGTATCGACTTGTTGCTGATTGAACAATCAGTCGCGTGCGAACCAGGTCCAATGGTGATAATAGGAATCCTGCTATCACATGTGAGATAACGGGAATGATTACAGGTGGTTGGTGGAATGGCGACATCGACGGGAAAAAGAGAGATTGCAGGAAGCTGTGAATGAAAGGTTGGAAGGAGGTCGAGGCGACTTCAGTTATACATGATGTCAGTAAGCCTGTGTGAAGCGCGATTAGGAAGGTGAAGAAGTGATTGACTGAAGACATGCCTTTCCACAACGATAGCCAGCCTTCAGATCTAAATCGCCCTACCCTCTTCATCATATCCCAGACTCCATCTGCGCTTCCAACCGGTATTATGTACTCTGGTCTTGTTCCCTCCTCCAACACAGACCTGCGAACGACATATCCTTGCTCATCAGTCCTCATAACTGAGTGACGAGGTAGAGCGACGGAGGGATCAAGGAAGTACGAATCGTCATTGGAAGAGGAATCACTCAGCTGAAGGACTTGATAAGTGAGGCATGTAGTGAGATCCTATTCGGAAAACGTACTGCGTCATCGTTCTCTTCCTCCGCAGTTTCCTGTTCCACGGCGCCAGGCTCTCCTGCGTCCCTCGGGACCCACTGTACTTGTAAGAGAAGTTTACCAACTTCCCATGGCATGACCACCGCGGTACTGCTGTACTGCAGGGCGGCGGATGCCAAAAAATCTTGGAGAAGACCTGTGAAGTTGAATTCGGATGGTTCTGACATATCAAGGGATGGGGACAAGTCAAAGATGGAGTTCCTGGAGGGCCTTGTTGACCATTGATATGAAGGAGCTACGGGGGTGTTGAGTGGAACGGTGGTGTTCGGAGGAGGAGGAGGGGCATTGGTGGGAACGAACTCCCAGGCCGAGGAGGGGTCAATGTAAAGATCGCGAAGAGAAGAGGGCGGTGTCATATCATTTGCCGAGTTGAAATGTGGTTTAGAGTAGTTTCTCTTGCAATTCGAGGGGTTATGAAAGTCAGAAGACGGCCACGGGTGAGCACGGCGACCTGCAAGGACTGATGCACGTGTCGCCCAAGCTATTACTCGCTCCTTGGAAGGCTCAGCTCACAATTGAGAGTAGCAGATATCGTCTTGAGTAGGCCGTACGGCGTGGTGAACTGGTAAAAATGTGAGTGGTGGACTGCAGTTGCAACCGCTGAGGTCACTGCGTCAGGACTCGGCACATACGGAGCTTAGCTGCTTAGGAGCTCGGCATTCTTGGGGGACGCTGGTAAACATGTGCAAATATAAGATCTGGGTCTTGACATCGTACCTGAGTGGCAGTGAGTACAAGAAGCGCAGCCCTGTTTTGTTAATAACTGGTCTATATATAATAGCTCAACGTTAGCCATGGGGTATTTCAGGGTACTTTACTACAGGATGATGCATCATTCATGAAGCTCTTCGCCGCGCACATGATAGCAGCTATACGGGAAAGCTAACCACGCTCACGTTTTGGCCTTCTTATTGTGCCAGACGCTAAGGAACGGTCTTGTACGTACGCAGACGTGCTGAACGGTTGGAAGCGAAGAAAACAGTCCACATCATGTGCAAGTGACCAAGTGTGAGTCGAATGCGATAACGACCTGCAACGAATGGAGATTGAGGGTTCCACATTGCAAGCGGTCTTTCGTCACTGCAACAGTGGTTGCGTTGGAGGCGGTCGATGATGACACGATCTTGGCCTATCTACATTACCATATTACGATTATAAAGTCGGCCCCTGATACCTCCTTGCCGGTACATTTCTCCGGGGGTCCTCCAGAAGCCACCTACATTAATACTATAAATAGCTTTATTCGGCCACTCGGAGCTAAAACGAGTAGAGAATGGCTCCGGATCCCTCCGAACATGTCACACAGGAATTTGATCTCTGCGGCGGTGACATCAGTTCGACCAATGGCCATATACTTAGCTTGGATCTAGTGCAAGTTGCCCACCACGCTCCCTACATTCCTACTTACTCCCTCTTAATCTTCCTCCCGCTCTCTGACACTAACCCCCCTCCCGCTCTGCACTCAACACACTATGGCAACCAATGGCGCCGCCAGTGCTCAGGCGCAGGCTGATGCTATTATGCAGCACGACGCAGACAAAGGACGTGTCGCCGTCCATACTTTCGACCCCAACGCTTCACCTTCTGAAAAGGGAGCAGCTGCTGGCAAGTCCAGAGACAAACTGAAGAATGTAAAGGAAAAAGAACCTAATGAAAAGGGTATGTTTCTTATTTCTTACGTCTTACGTGCTGCGGAGATAGATGACCTGTGGCGACTCCAGAGGTACACATTGAAGCTGGCGGATCCACAGTAATTCCAACCATCACAGTGGAGGACCACGATGGCCCAAAGAAAGTGGTTGCCGCTGGAGCATCACAGAGCGTCGAAGATGCACAGGAAGATGCTGCCGCTGTCCCTGGCGCAATTCCAGCTGGTCCCGCCCCGACTATTCCGGATTGGTACCGCGTCGGGTGGCGTCAAATGTCGGGAATCGACGAACCGCCTCTCCCTGAAGGCGAAGAGAAAGACAAAGGTGTCTTGGACCTGTTCCTCCACGAGCAGTATTATGGAGCGTGGTACCATAACGCCGCTGTCATTGTTTTCGTGCGTACCTCCTTCCACTGTTTCTTGTTGTTGTAAGCTAAAAATAGATTCAAGGCTGTTTTCGTGTCGCACTTCCTGACTCGCTTCCATTTTGGCTGGGGATGGTTATTTATTGTCCTCGCCGTGTGCAGCACTTACTATAGCACGTCTATGGAGCGTGTCAGACGCAGAGCACGTGACGATATTCAGCGGGAGCTGGTCAAGTCGCGCCTTACGTCCGAACACGAGTCCGCTGACTGGCTTAATCACTTTTTGGACCGATTTTGGCTTATCTACGAGCCCGTTTTATCTTCAACTGTTGTTTCTTCCGTTGACCAAATTCTCAGCACCAATACTCCCCCTTTCCTCGACTCTCTTCGTTTATCGCAATTCACTCTAGGTACAAAAGCTCCCCGTATTGACAAAGTCAGGACATTCCCGAGGACAGAAGATGATATTGTCATGATGGATTGGGGTATCTCATTTACTCCCAACGATATTTCCGACTTGACTCCTCGTCAGGCACAAAATAAAGTCAATCCGAAAATTGTTCTTTCTATCCGAGTAGGGAAAGGTTTGGCCACCGCCTCAATGCCTGTTTTGCTAGAGAATATTACCTTTAGCGGTTTGATGCGGATTAGGATGAAGCTCATGTCAAACTTCCCCCACGTTCAGGTTGTGGATATTTCGTTCTTGGAAAAGCCTGTCATAGATTACTCTCTCAAGCCTATTGGCGGTGAAACATTCGGATTCGATATTGCTAATGTATGTTTCCATCTTTTCCATTTAAATCTTCAGCTAACTCTGTTTAAGATCCCTGGACTCTCATCTTTCATTCGCGACATGACACATGCCACTCTGGGACCTATGATGTATGACCCCAATGTCTTCACTTTGAATCTCGAACAAATGCTTTCCGGGAAGCCTCTGAACGCTGCTATTGGTGTTATTCAAGTTTCCGTGCATTCAGCTCGCGGCATCAAGGGTTCTAAGATTGGAGGTGGAACGCCGGATCCGTTTGTGAGCTTATCTATCAATAACAGATCCGAGCTTGCAAGGACAAAATACAAATTGAACACGTGCGTATACATTTGTTCATTCCGATTTATTTTTATCTGATGGCAATTTATAGATACAATCCGACCTGGATGGAAACCAAATACCTCCTCATTAATGCTCTCAACGAAACACTTGTCCTTGACCTCTACGATTTCAACGATCACCGCAAGAACAGCAAGCTCAGCAGTGCTACTTTCGACTTGGCTCGCCTGCTTGAAGATTCCACTCAGGAAGAGATTGTTTCTCCTCTTTTGAAAGATGGAAAGGAGCGGGGAGAGTTGAGATATGACGTCTCGTATTACCCTGTAATTGAGGCTGAGCCTGGCAATGAGGAGGCCCTTGACAGCAGTACGTGAACTTATTTATCTACCTACTCACCATTTTCTCATTTGTCATTAGCTGTTGGCATTGTCCGTCTTGTTATTCACCAAGCCAAGGACCTTGACCACTCCAAGTCTATGAGCGGCGATCTCAATCCCTTCGCGAAGGTTTTCCTTTCCGATAGCAAGAAGGAAGCGTTCAAGACACCCCTTTTCAAGCACACCAACTCTCCCGTCTGGGAATCGGCCTATGAATTCTTATGTGCTGATAAGAACAGCTCTGTCATCACACTTAAAGTTATTGACGATCGTGACTTCCTGAAGGATCCTGTGGTGGGATACATGTCTATCAGGCTTCCTGATTTACTTGATTGTATGGGAGAAGCCGGCCGGGATTGGTTCCCACTTAGTGGTTGCAAGACTGGAAAAATAAGAGTATCTGCACAGTGGAAGCCTTTGAGTATTGCTGGCAGCATCCATGGCGCTGATCGATATAAACCACCTATTGGTGTTGTTAGGTTATGCTTGAATAAAGCAACTGATGTCAAGTACGTGAATCTTGCAATTAATACACCTGTTTACTGACATGGCCAAGGAATGTCGAGGCTACTCTCGGGGGCAAGGTATTATTCGTCTTTATACAGAGATTATTTATAATTAATATTCTTCGAAGAGTGACCCTTACGTTCGTGTGCAAGTGAATAATGTTACAAAGGGAAGGACTGAGGTTGTCAACAACAGTCAGTATAGCTCGTGTATTTACTTGTTTGTATGCTTACCATCCTGCGAAAGACCTTAATCCTGTGTGGGACCAAATTATTTACATCCCAGGTTAGTAAAGCTGTTCGCACAACTTGCATAAATCTAACGCAACCTCCTTTTTAGTTCACTCCTTGAAGGAGGTAAGCAGTCGCATTTCTTGAACCATTAATTTATGCTTAACATCTACAAAGACACTTATGCTGGAATGTATGGATTATCAACATTTGACGAGAGTAAGTCGACGAATGCTTCATACCTGACATCCACTTATACGGAAACTAGGATCGATCCCTCGGCTCTGTCGAAGTTCATGTCGCAGATCTTGCAGAGAAGTCGGAGGACCAGCAATATCTATACCAAACCACAGGAGTAAAGACAGCGAGCGATCCCCTTCGTCTCGATAAGGGCAACACATACAAGGGCAGTCTTCATTACACCGCAGAATTCGTACCTGCGTTGGCTTTGAAGAATATCAAGTTCGACTCCCATACAACTGAGGGACGCGGTCTCGTCAGTAACGACGGACAAGATGAGGAGGGTGGTATCGTTGACGATGCATCCTCAATGTCGTCATCAGATATGGAAGTCCAGGCAATCCCGGTCGGAATAACGATCAACCCACGCAAGAAGGAACATCGCGTGACGAAGTCTATTGATACTATAGACACCACTCGAACGGCAGAAACATCGAACTCGAATGGAGCAAAATCAGATGGGCAAGTGCCTTCTACGCCGAGCAGCGAAACGCAACGTAGAGAAACCGATGAGTTTGGCGTTGAGATGAGTCCCGAGGAGTTGCTGTCTCACCGTAAGTTTCATATATGGTATAGAGGAATGTACTTGACCCATAGATGCAACAGAATCTGGTATCATCGTTTTCAACGTGATTTCTGGTACACTTGCAAAGAAAGGACGACTGGAAGTTCTTCTCGACGATGGATATTGGCCTTGTTTTTCCACCATCAGGTCACGAAGTACTCATGCACAGTGGGACTATGTTGGAGAAGGGTTCCTCAAAGAGGTTGACTTTGGTCAAGTATGGCTGCGGTTAAATGAAGCAGACGAGGGTGAAAAAGATGATATAATCGCTGAATGGAAAGGTGACGCCAAATCTTTCCTCGAGCACACCCTTGTAAGTCTTTTTGCGCAACGAGACACAGACTTCGTTATTTACGCCACTGCAGGCGGGTCCTCAGAATTACACATTGACCGATAAAGATGAGAAGTCAACTTCTGTTGTTTCAATCGAAGCGCGATATATTCCAGTGCCTATCAAACTCGAGCCCAGGGAAAGTGTAAACAGTAAGCTTACTTTGAAATTACTCTTATACATCGTAATAACCATTTTATTTTAGACCAAGGTATTCTAAATGTTCGGCTTATGGATGGTCATGAAATCCACGGTGTGGATAGAGGAGGTTCATACTTTCTCCGTTCTTTTATCATGTTATAAATGATTGATATTGGATTCCATAGGAAAATCGGATCCTTTCGCGGTATTCAGCCTTAACGGACAAAAGGTTTTCAAATCTCAAACAAAGAAGAAAACACTGACACCGGAATGGAATGAGAGCTTTGAAGTTAATATTGTATGTAAAAATATTTTAAAATTGGAAGTCGACTAACAGGAAACAGCCATCCAGGGTCGGCGCGGATTTCTCTGTGGAAATTTTCGACTGGAATCAAATCGAGCAGGCGAAAAGCCTTGGAAGTGCTGTTATCTCTGTGACGGATATTGAACCATTCCAATCTGAGGAGCGCGTGCTGAACTTAAGCAGTCCCAAACACGGCCAAAAAGGATGTATTCGTGTACAACTGTTATTCCGCCCAATGATCATTGCAAAGTCGAGGAAGAATACGTCTACATTTTCTTCTGCTGGACGAGCAATGACTCAAATAGGTGGTCTTCCTGTAACTGCTGGGAAGGGTGTATTCCACGGCGTAACTGGCGTTTTCAAGCGAGATCATGACCGCGAGGAGACATCGTTGATTCCCGATGTACCTTCAGGACAAGCATCGCAACCAGTTGGTGCTGAAGCAATGACGGCTAGGTTCCCTTCTTCGGACGGTATACAACCAACATCCCAAGAGCCGGGATCATTGCGTGTGACTGTCGTCGGTGCAAAGGACTTATCTCAGCAAGATTGCAAACCATATGCCACAGTTCGCGTAGGTGATAAAGAATTTAAGACCAAGCACACTCACAAGACAGGTAGTCCGGAGTGGTATGTCGTTGTCTAATTTTCCATCTTCAAGACACTAATATTAGCAAAGGAACGAATCTTTCGTTTTTTCAGCATCGTCCATGACCACGATGTTGCATATTTGGATTCACGATCATAAGACACTTGGGAGAGACAAGGTAATCGGTGAAGGCGAGATTGATGTAGGTTTCTTAATTTTGTAACTTTGATTATGTCTCTGAACATCTCGGATAGATCTGGCGGCATATACAACCACGCGGAATTTCAGCAGCGGACGTGGTCTGTGAGCTACGAGAAGGGGGACAGATGCGTCTCCGACTTGAATTCGATGCCAGTACAAAACCCATGAGTAGCAGGAGCTCTGTCTCGTCTGGAGAACATGTATCCAGGACTATGTCAATAGTAAGCCCGTCTCGATTTAGCATCCGTGGCCGTCGACCCGGAGCAGAGAACGACGAAGACTAAACCTATCCACGCCTGCCATTTTTCTAATTCATCACCGGACTAATTTAGCACTTCCTTGTATATATAAAACACATACTCTATGAATTCGATATATTGTTTTTTTTTGTATATGCGAGCTGCATACTAAGTACGCATAAAGCGCAATATGAAAAGACGCTCGCGTCCAGCACGGCGTTCCATTACTACGGTACCGCGAAGGCCATATCTTTGTTGCATACTCTGTAATATTGTTGGGATACCGTTTTGCTTCAAAGCAACCAGATAAAATCGTCCGTTCTCTGATAAGAGTTCCTACACAAATGTAAGTTCTGAGAAATAGACTGCTCAACAATAATACTGACCTCGACACTCTCCAGGAACTGATTCGTTACTTGCATACCATCGCTTCCACCGGCCCATGCGCCGGCAATATCTTGGTGTCCTTGAGCATCTAATGCCTCATCTGAAGTTGTTGGCACGTATGGGGGGTTAAAGACAATGATGTTGACACTATGTGACAACCTCGAATGAAGGGGAGACGCAAAAGACGCGCGTATCGGATTCAGTGAAACCTACAGCTGAAATTAAATACCTTATATATTAAAAATATAAAACTTACATTGTTATGGATGCCAGTAACTAACGTGGCATTACAAGCCTTTACATTTATGTCTGTGCAGAGGTATACTACGTAGAGAATAAATCTCCCGATTAAATAGACTGATGCAGAGACGTACATACTGCGCTTCCCAAAATTTTACCAATAAATGTAGAAACACAGCCTGATCCTGAGCTATTATCGGTAAAAATTCGCAGCAAGGTAGGAATTTAGAGAAACCGATGTACCCGATTTCTAAGCATATTAATGGATTCGAGAGCTTGAGTTCTTCTGCGTCCTGTTCCAAAGCGTCAAGTAAAAGAAAAGTGTCCTCTTTTATGCCTAATAATAAGTCCTAATCCAACATAAATAGACACTCGTAATTTACCTGCAGGTTCATATATAACTTCAAAATCTTCAGATTTCAAGTGGGATAAATCTGGTGTCGGTATCATTTTTGGTTATGTACAGGCTGTACAGCCGCGTCAGTCTTCAAGAGATCTCGATCAAGTTCAGCAACGACTGCAAGCCTAAAGCCTTTAAATAAAGCACACGCAAATAATGACCACTAAAACCGGGTAATTCGGACCGTAAACGCTTAGGCAACGACAAGGGCATAGCTGAACTCAATGAACTCGTTTGAACACTCGTTCAACATGCACACTGCAATCAACATGCGTTCTACCTCTCAACATAGTGCTCCTAACATGCTTACATATTGATGATGTGCTGCGTGTACGCGCGATTTTGGCGCGATTAATCTGCTAAAAGCTTCAAGACTCAACGTTTCAACAGTCACCAGTGACTTGCCTTCCACTCAAAGTCAGTTACGATTCTCTTCTTACATTACCTATGGAAATCGAAGAGTTACTTTCTCTAAGCCCAGCCAATACAGCCCCAGTGGGTGTTCTGCGTGTCGTTATACAATCGGCACACTTGTTCCCCAGTAGTATCCGGAAGTTTTTGAAATGGCCCCCAACTTCGTTTATCCTAGTTCGTCTGGGAGGTAAGAGTGTGTCGCAAACTTCAGCCATACAGAGAGTGCGAGTATTCCATTTTACTCCAGTCAGGCCGCAGTACTTATTTTCATGGCATTTTATTACAGTTTTCAACCTAGTTGGATATCGGAAACCCAATTTCTTATTCTCCACTCTACTGAAGATGTGCTCAACTTAGAAGTAAGGAACCACCGTCGATGTTGGGGATGGGATACCCTACGAGGCTGTGCTTCGTTTGACCTGACATCGCTGAATGAATATCCTTCTCACTTGGGAATACAAAAACCTATTGCTCATGGATCGAAAATAAAAGGATACATTCTATTTGACGTATTTTTTCATTCGGTGGTATCTGACGAGAAAGGTTTGCAAACCAGTACGTATCACTACAATTCTGGTTTCCTTGCCGAGGTGTAAATGGCGGTTACTAGATTCCGGAGTAGTATCACTCTTTATTCTTCAAGCCGAGGGACTAGACATCAAGGAGTCTCCCATTAGACTAACAGCCATTTTAAGCCTCGGGTGGGATCATGTACCGCTATTTGAAACATCCCCCAGGCATTCAAATAACCCTGTATGGAGTGAAACCTATCACTTTCTTTGCCTAGATCGGAATACTACCACAATAACTGTCAATGTTGCAAATGCAAATCTCCGCAATGAAAGTTTTGGTCACGTCTCTATAGGTTTAAATGACCTTCTAGACTCTAATGTTATGGAAGGATGGTGGACAATGACAGGTTGCAGAAGTGGTCGTTTGCAACTGAAGGCAGAATGGAGAATGATAGATTTAGGTTAAACAAGATGTAGTACAGAATAACAGTAATGTACATGATAGTGTTATGTAGTTCTTATGTTATATATAGGGTATACAGAATAGGACGGGTATGATTTGGATAAAGAAGAGGCAAGTTATTATGCACTCAAGACACTCTTCCACACCGAACCACCAGTCTCACTTAACACCCTCTCTATCTCTGACACTTCTAAGTTGAGGAGCACCCTCCTCTCGCCCTCCGGTTTTCTTGCAACGGCTGGTCCATCTTCTATAATCAGCGCCCGAGATGCAACGAGGGAATCAAGTATAAGTGAGAACTCATAACGCGTTGGCTTGCGCTGGGAATCTTCAGAGCCAGCCAACACCGGTAAATATATCAGATGTTGGTACTGTATCTATAACGGTAGGATGAGAGATTAAAACAGTATACGAGAAGAAGCACGAACATCGCCCCATTTAATTTCATCAATCCCGTCTCGTTTCATACATTTCAACATAGACACAAGCATAATCTTCTCGTGAAGGCTACATTCGCTGAGGAACACTGCTGTAAGGCTCTTCTGCATCACTTGTGTAACTTGTTTGATATCGGGTGCCTTGGCAGTTTTCTTAAATGGTCTAACAAGTTCTACTGCCCTCCTATCGGCGAAAACCCCTGTGAGTTAAGAGAAGGAATTGAGGCAAGAGGAGTGAACATACCTGCAAATATCTAATACTCTCCGAGCGTCTCCACTAATCGAGCTAACGCTCATAGCTGCCAGCTTTATGCCATCCGGTGCAATAATCATTTGCTCTTTGTCGGAACCTTGGAGCCCGTCTTTGGCACTTTCCAGGCGTGCCTGCACGATTTCCACCAACTGGCTTGTAGAATAAGGCTGGAAGTTGATGCGGATCATTCCTTAAAGTTTCTCTGTGAGCAGCTAGAATGGAGTATGAAATAAAATATAGACCAACCCAAACGGCTCCGAACACGCCCACTCATAACCCTTTCGGGTAAGTCCATAGTATTAGCCACAGCAATAACCACTAGCTTGCTGCCCACCATCGTTGGCCAGTTGAAGAAATTGTATACAACATCCTGCTTCGTTGTCACTAACTGATCGAGCTCATCCATCAATACAACACTGTAACCCTTTGTTAACGCTTTAGTATATACAAAAAAGATAGATGGTATACCAGGCGTGGCCACCAGGTCCTCTTCCGCCACCAGTAAAATATCTCGTGAGGGCTTTTAAGCTCCCTTTCGAGCTGATCTTGAGGTGGCCCTCTTTGGCTGTGTCATGTCCCGAAACTGCTTCCCATAGTAATGAATATGCAGCACTAGGTTCCGGGAGGCGAAGACCGTTAATTTCGACATATGTGAAGGGATTTGTTTTCTAGGTAAGAGTGTAAGACCGACACATATATAAAAGAAAAGAAGCTACGTACTCCATTTTCGGCCATCTTCTTCAGCTCCCTGACAACTGTGTGCACAGTTGCTGTCTTTCCAGTCCCAGGAACGCCCGAAATATCTACCGAATCAAATCTCAGTCAGTTGAATGAACAAAAGTCAAGTATAATAACTTACAAACACATCCCCCACTCCCCTCCTCTACTAACTCCCCTACACACCTCACAATGCGCTTATACTCTTCCTCACGACAAGGTAACATCTCTGGCCTGCTCCCCACATGAAGCACATGCAAGGCCCGTGTCCATGGGTCCTTCAACTTCTGTAATAAATCATACAACTCCGAGCTGCGCTGGTTTAGTATCGATGGAACTGGGAAAGATTTCGCTTTTTTCTTTGTCGGTGATCGAGCCTGTCGAAGGCGGGACTGAGGGGTAGGGTGAACGAGCGTTCCAGGGTTTCGACCGCGTCTCTTGCTAGGTGTCTTGGTTTCGGCATATTTTCGCTTTCTACTGGGAGTACGAGGCTGCCGTTCATAGTCATCGTCATCTTCTGGTTCGGGAAACTCTTCCGAGTTGTTCTCGTCTTCTTCTTCGATGATAGAAAGTGCATCCTCATTATTATCATCTGAAGAAGCTTCATATTCCTCTCCTTCGGGTCCAGAAGATTCTTCATCGTCGTCATCTTCCTCCTCAACTTCAGGATCGAGCTTCAGTTTCTTTTTCGGCCTTCTGTCAGACTTCTTCACGCTTTTATCTTTCTTCTCCTTCGTCCGTCGTGCAGGGACAACGTTCCATCCTATTGAGTCGCCCCATTCCATCTCGTTCTCTTCTGAAGGAGCAACAGTCCATTCCAGAGCAGCTTGAAGATGAGATTCCCATTCAAAGTCGAAATACAGCCCACGGCGTGAGTCAATAGCGAAGTGGCAGTAGAACCTTTCCACATTATCCTCTTTTTCCTTCGTGGCGCCGGTAGGGAATAGAGGTCCTCTTGGTAGAGGAAGTTCGTCTTCTGAGTCCGAACCTTCAGAATCGGATGGCGAGGCGTACTTCTGCCCGCGGCCTTCCTTACGAGAAATCGATGGCTTGGGTTTGGTTGGCGATTGCGGGCGAGTAGGGGTAAGTGATAACGAGATATCGGATATACACGCGGATTTGCGGGGAGAGGTGTTGGAGTTTCTCCCGTATGTAGCAATGGGCCCGCTTCTAGTAGATCTGGGCATGTGTTTGGAGGTAGAAGCAGCAGGAACGTCTGCCTCTTCCTCATCCCACGATTCTGTTAATGTGGAGGAGACTTTGCATTTTGACAGTATAGAGTCGGGTATAATGATTGCAGACGAGTCTATGGTATAATATACCTCGTTCTGTAGCCAACAGCAAATAAAGTAAGCAATCGCACACGAGAAGAATAGACTGAGCGTACATCTTCATGATCTCTCTTCAGTCGTACAGCTGCCAGCTCGCTGGGACGCAAAAACCAATGTACGCGGATCCTGATATTCTTCGCCGCGCCACTATACTCGTCCTCCAATTCATCATCCTCTTTCCTACGCGTCCTCGTTTCCCACATTGCAGTGATGACAGCGATGCTCGGAGGCTTCTTAACGCGATATAGGGTATCCGTCTCAACAAGTATGGTATCTCCAACTCGATACAGAGTTTGTCCGGTGTCTAATTTCTTCGAGTTACGATATTGTTTCGGTTTCTGAGTCCTCATGGCGAATGAGTCGTAGAAGACTGTCTCGAGTTTCGACGAGGCTTTTTCCCTGCCTACGGAGCCTTCACTTCCATTTATTACTTCATCTTCTTCGTTCTCTCCAGCCTCTGTGTCGCCTTCGTTATTTATCTCATCGTGTTCATCCGGTAGGAAGTCCAAGGAAGTGTTGGTAGAACGAACATAAACCGGGTCGCTCGTCCAGGAGCAATTTAAAGTGACATCTTGATGCTTAGAGGGCGTCGCTATAGGCTGGAAACGCTTGGAGCGTCGCGTTGGAGTCTGAGGAGGAAGTGTGGACGTTGTTCGTGGCATTTAAGAAAGAAAGAGGATCAGTTTATTAAGCCAACATTAAGCAACCACGATCAAGTATTGTCAATAAAGTTTGAACGCGACGCGATGAAAAGCTGAAACTATTACACGTGCGCGTGATGCGTGACTTGTTCGCGTAACTGACTTCGAAATTTCACAAATGGTTCGTACCTTTACGTTGCCTCAGTTGCTTCATTCTATTCATATCAAGTTATCAACTGCAGACTTATAGATGATCATTATCAAAAGTACGCACGACAAGTTGCATATCCTCCGATGTCTCTTTGTTTGAAGTATTCCTTACCCTTCAATGGGTTGCCTTGTGGTCAACTCGTGGTATGATGCCTATCTCCTTGCTCCATGGGCCATAGACTTTCTTCACAGGGGTGATGCTGAATCAGGTGAACATTGGGTGAATATACATCATGCTTCGGTGTCATAATCCTGCAGTGTATCACCTAGCTAGCAATAATAGATATGCTCTTATCTCAAGCCTGTTTTATTCTACATCTACAAACTTCGTGGGGTGTCAATGTGACTCTTTAGTTGACATAACAGGACCTTGATACGTTCCGGAAACTCTATTCTTGCACCCCAGTGTAGGAAATTCATAGCGGGACTATAGCGCCTCTCTTTTGGCTCCTTGGTCAGCAGTTCGGTTAAATACTGATAAAGACCTTTCAAGTGGTCCTTCTCGACCACATCTTCCAAGAGCTTCAGACCTATTATTACTCAGCAAATGTCTTTTCTCTCGTCTGTTCTTCTGCTGACAGTGGCCGCCCCTCTTGTATACTCGCTTTGGCGTAAACCTGCATCCCATAGTGTTATACCCTTACCTCCGGGACCAAAGGGATATCCAGTAATTGGAAATGTATACGATATACCACGTCAATATGCATGGCTAAAGTATGCGGAATGGACAAAGAAGTATGGTGATGTAATATACATGAATGTGTTTGGAGCACCTACCATTGTGTTGAATTCACATCAAGCTGCAACAGAGCTACTCGACAAAAGATCCAAAAATTATGCAGACCGCCCAGACATGGTAGCACTAAGCACCGCCTTTAGTCCAGTCCGATTCATATATCTCACATTTCATTCGCAGATTATGGCAACAGAGCTAATGGAATGGGACTGGGATTTTTCTCAGATGCGATATTCAGAACGGTGGAGGTAAGTTCAGTCAAAATGTCTCTGCAGCCACTAAATCTAATAGGCAACTACAGACGACACCGGAAACTGTTCCACAGCTATTTCCAGCCCCGAGCTGTCCCTGCTTATCAACAAATACAGCTTCAAGCAACAGGAAATCTCCTCCGGAGACTTTTAGACAGTCCAGCCCAATTTATGTCTCACGTTCAACAGTATGTGTATATGATATGGCACGTAGCAAACTTACCCAATAAATTAATCATGTTTAGCTATTCAGGTTCTATTATCCTCTGGATTGTTTACGGGCACGAGATTCAGCCGAAGAATGACTACTATGTTGAGTTAGTAGACATGGCAAACAGAGAACTCGGGGAGGCTGGCCCCTTTGGAGTATTTCTTGTTGACTATTTACCCTTCTTGAAGTACATTCCCGGTATGTATCATATGCTTCATAACTAGGTTTATACTTTCTAAAATTAACTATGATAGCATGGGCTCCCGGTGCTGGATTTAAGAAGCTAGCCAAGAAATGGGCCATTGATTCTAATAATGTGAAAAATAAGCCATTTGAGATCGTCGAAAAGGCAATGGTAGGTTAATAAAGTTTATCCAATGCTCCTTCAATGCTATATTGTTCCCCTAGGCAGATGGGACTGCAGTCCCGTCGTTTGTCAAGGAGAACTTGGAGAAGATAAGCAGTTTAGGTGAAAATCTAGAAGATAATAAAGAAATCATCAAAAATTGTGCTGGTCTCGCGTATGTCGGTAGGTTCATCTACATTTATTTTCGAAGTTTTTACTTATAGTCATCATTCTTAAGCCGGTGCTGATACTGTATGATGACACTTGTTTATTTTAATTAGTTTCATACTAACGTTTGGTAGACGGTTTCAGTGATTTTAACATGGATGCTCGCTATGAGCCGTTACCCCGACGTGTTCGCTCGCGCACAGGCAGAATTAAATTTCGTCGTTGGAAATTTTCGACTTCCCACTTTCCAGGACCGAACAGATCTCCCTTATCTGGATGCTATGCTCTCCGAAACGCTGAGGTGGTATCCTGCTACCCCACAAGGTTTGGCGTTTTATTCATTCATTGTGTAATATTATTGAGTAGCGTTAAATGTGCACTCAGCGCTTCCGCACAGAGCCACCGCTGAGGACACATATGAAGGATATTATATTCCTAAGGGTAACTGTTCCGTCCTTTGTTGCAAGAAAATGATTAAACTCGTCTCGAAGGTGCAACTGTGGTCCCAAACGTTTGGTAAATCATCATGAATTTCGATTTGAAGTACATGTCAACTCCTCTTTCTTTAAAGGGCAATACTGCACGATGAAGCAATATACCAGGAACCCGAAAAGTTCAAACCAGAGCGTTTCTTGAAGCAAGGCGATAATGAGCTACCTCCAGATCCTGTCACTGCTGGTGCATTCGGATTCGGACGCAGGTAAGTCCTTTCATTGTTATTTTGGAACCATCCTATTATTGTCACCCTTAGGGTCTGCCCTGGTCGTGATTTCGCACTGAATACAGCCTGGATTGCAATTGCTAATATTTTAGCATGCTTCGATATTTCCAAGCCTAGAAGTTTCGACGAGAAACCGTTTGACCTTCCAACTGAATATACTGGCGGTCTTTTAGCGTACGTAATATCAAATAGTTTTCAATATACTTATTCTGATAGCGATTGTACATGAAGCCATCCCAAGCCCTTCCCAATATGTCTCATTCCGCGGTCTCCAGATGCAATTCAACTCATTATTAACTCTACCAAGGAAGGAATGAAGTAACTACTGGGACAGTTTTCTATGAAATAATCCCCCTTAGCTTTCGTTCCAAGTAGTGACTGATAACTTCTCTAGTGTTGATTGTGTCCCTCGAAGGTTTGAACTGATACTAAATTGTAACATGTGTGGTCTTTTCAAGTATTCAATGCATTTCCAACGCTAACAATCCTGTACATATACATAAAACTATCAAATCCATCCACGCACCTTGAAGTCCTTCATCACATCCTCTGCCGTCTCTTTCATTATTCTATATTTCATTTCTAAAATCTTCTTGCCCTTCGTGGTAGTATACCTCCATCCATAGACCTTTTCTACATCGGCAAAGCCTGAACCAGGAGAACACACGTCAAGCCATTCTTGCCACATAAAAGGACCTGAATATACACAGATTATTCAATTCGAAGAGATCATACTGGAGATTATAAAATATACCAGCTGAAACGATAATCCGTTCTTTGCCTGCAGATTCTTTCTCTAATGCTCGGGCATGTGCTTCAGCCACATCGCGTACATCGATCCAGGAGTTTGCAACCTTCACTTGTTGTTCCGTTCTAAGATCGTTTGAGAAAACATTATTATAAAAGGTTCTCATAGAATCGTTGAGTTTGTCAACATATGACACCTCATGGATCAGCGGGCCAATTACCTATGTAGCAAATTGTGTTGAACATTGTCGGACGAAGTATGTTTAGAGACGTACAAGAGGAGGACAAATGGTTACGAAGTCCCATCCAACCTTCCCTTTACATTTGGAATAGAAGTCCCATGCAGCACGCTCTGCGAGAGTTTTGCTGGCACGATACTTTTGCATCGGAATGGCGTTGATGCCTTCTTGCTCCACTACAAGTAGTGACTCTTCGTTCCATTCTTCCTCGGTGAATTCGCGATTAGTGATAGAGGGAGTGAAGACAGCGGCGACGGAAGATGTGTATATGATACGCTTCACATTGTTCCTGCGTTAATATTGTAAGTCGCATAACATACTGCGGAATACATATACTTGTACCCATAGTTAAGTACACTTTGCAACAGACCAAGAGTGCCTTTCACAGCTGGAATGATATAAGCTGGTACAATAGCTATTACAGACAACTGATAAAAGGGAAATAAATGAAAATATACCATCCGGATCTGGGTTTTCATGAGTTAAGGGAGATGCAACATGTTCCACCCCCTGCACGTCTTTCACAGCTCCATCGAAAGCACCTTCCTGTATTCCCTTTCAGATTCAGCATTTGCCACTCGAGACTGATACTAACTTTTGTGATATCTTGAACAACGATGACCTCTAGATTGTTCCCGTGTACTTTAAAGTAGTCCTTTAGATATGCCCCCTTCTTTTCACTTCGAACTACTGCGCGGACAGAGTAACCTCGCTCGAGTAGAACACGAACAACCCACATGCCGATGAAGCCATTCGCACCCGTTACGAGAATCTTGCTGTTCGATCCGGGTTCAATCCTAGGCATGACTTGAATGGTGAGGGCGTATGGAGTAATATATGGTTAGGTTATTGTTATGATTTAAGTCAAAACCAGTATACCCATAATATGCAGGCGAGGTGTACCATAACGGTCCGGAAGTGGGCCCCGAGCGGCGACACGTGTTCCCATAGGTTCTTATCTATTTTGAGGATTGCGTAGAGGATAGAACAAGTGTTTATTCCATATATATTTATTGTCACTGAAAGGGACTTGAGATCCATAAAAGCCTCTTGGCTACTCCAGCATTTGAAATCGCCTCGTTCAGGTAATACCCCAAGGTCACGAGCAAAGATGACAGATAACATTAGCAGAATTCTTCGGAACAAAGAAAAGCAAAAATGTATGGTGGGGTAACCATCTAAGTAGAGAGTCCCAGATGTATATTAGTTACGAGTCATTTAACGTTATGAGGGGCATCGCATGCAGAAGTCCTTTATTTCTTGCAAAGAACAGTCCAATCAATTTGAGCATTGTTGCCATATTTCTCCTTTAGCCATTCATTTGCCAAACGAAAATGGTTGTTACCAATAAATCCTCTATGGGCAGATAGAGGCGAAGGGTGAGGCGATCTAAAAAACGCTTTAGAATGATACAACATACAAAAACGTCAACATACTTAAGGAGAAGATGTTTTTTCTACATCAGATATTACTGCTGTAAGGATACAAATAAAAGTATGGAAGAAGGTGCCCACCTCGTCAATCCCTATCTTAGCACAGGTCTTCTGCGCAGGCAAACCCCACGCCATGAAAACAACTCCATTTCGTTCTCCTTTCCGATTTAGTACTGCCCGAATTACTTCTGCAGTAAATATCTCCCATCCTTTATTGGAATGAGAGGCGGCTTTATGAGCTTGTACTGTTAGAGACGTATTGAGCCATAATACGCCAAGTTTAGCAACAGGAGTCAGGTCTCTGAGAATAACATACATGAGATATCATGTCGACTACTGCACAAACTCATACACATACCCTGACGATGGAGGTTTAAAGCCAGGTATATCAGCTGCCAATTGCGTATAGATATTTTTCAAAGATCCAGGAGGTTTGGTAGGAGGAAGAACGGAGAATGAAAGGCCTGCATAGTTTGTAGCGTCGGTATTCAGCGATAACACAGTTTAAACACCACCGCCACGCACCATGGGCTTGTCCTACGTTATGGTATGGATCCTGAATATCTTTCAGTAACAAAAGCAGAGCTTGAGCTTTGAGCTACCCACCTGACCTAAGATGACAATCTTAACGTCGTCCAAAGGAGTATATCGTGACCAAGAATATATGTCATTTACTACCAAATTAAAGTGTACTCATTTTGAGAAGTTGTGGAACATACTGGGTGGATATACGGTATGTGATTCGTGCTCTTTGAGGATAAATTGCTTTAGCTAGTGTTGTTGTCAAGTTTAGTCAACTTACACCTAGATTTCGGGAAGACCACTAAATACCTTTTTAAAGTAAGGTTTCTGAAATTCTTTCTCTAGTACTTTTCTCCAAGATCCTTCCAATGTATCGCGTTCTAAAAAGTCAAGTGCAGCCTCGATAGAAGCATTCGGAGTCTCGTCACTTGTAGATGTATTCGTGCTTGAATATTTAATTACTTAAGTTGGTGTACCTTTAAAGCAAAAGGAAATACACACTCGCTCGCCTTGCGCGTCTCGAGACCATATTTGATTGTATAAGGCTGAGATCTTAGTGTATTGCTGGCTCTAGGTTTTGAGGCAACGACCCCAGCCGTTGAAGCTAAAGTTCGGGTTATTGAACTCGTCCGAGGCATGTTTTTGTCAGATAACAGGGAATCTAATGTTGTTTGAGTCTTTGGCATTGCAGCGGTTCAAATCAGATGGTAGAAGTGGGGGAAAACGCGGTCAAACGCGGTACTGTCTTAAACAAACGCGTCTATTAAATATGTGTTCCTAGGCTGTTTCCTG
>JGI20283J13201_100201_pt1 | contig 43328 bp, 29 predicted proteins | sample Plalitdecfosmids_FD_13201 | JGI IMG/M metagenome (IMG submission 13201)
GTACAACGACACCTAGACCACTTATCAAAGAGATTGTTTGAGGGACGAGCTGTTGATTCGGAAGATATACTGGATGAAGGTGTCGAGGAACCAAGTGGGGAGATGTCGTTCGAGCGGAAATTGGGGAACCAGCAGGGCAAGGTATGTCTAATTTGCACCTCACCACAGCCAAGCTGACATGAAGGCATCGGTAGCAATATCATCATTCTACCTCTCCACGCTACCCACACAATCTTCTCGCCAAGTCCACCTCCGTCAACTCCTAGCTTCTTCACCCGAGTACATCATCCTAGTTGACCGTTCATCCCGAGAAGGATGGGCTGCAATCTCCGAAGCTCGATCATACCTCCTCTCACTCTCTTCATCTTCAACAGCCCCATCAGAGGAGATGCACGTAATAGCTCCTTGCCCACATGAATTCGAATGCCCGCTAACTGGCGGTCGGGATAGGTGTTCATTCTCCCAAAAACTTCAACGGCCCGATTTCACAAGGAAAACGAAACATACAAATAGGGGAGAGGAGGATGTTAATTATACATACCTCATTCTTGGACGGGGATCTCGGCCTGCTTCCACTGGTAGTCCCATGATCGGGAGGGTCGGAGGAGTAGGTAAAGAGGCGCTGGAGAAGGAGGCTGGGAAGAGAGAGGGGAAAAGTGAATTGAGGGAAGTAGAGGGTGGGGGCGGGGAATTTGAAATGGTTTCTCTTTCGGACCTCTCTGGTCAAGAAAACGGTACTCTACCTACGAGGGACGATGAAAAGACTGAAGAGGAGGTAGATGGGGCACTGAGAACGGAGTCGTATACTTGGCCGAGAGTTGTTGCTCCTCCGATGAAACGCGCTGGGCATGTCATACTGGATACTTGTTTCCCGGACGGTATGTCCTCTTTTTCTCCTAAGATAAGAGCTGACGAGTAGGAAACATACAACGCCTGACATATGCTAAATCCCACTCCAAGCAAGTCTATCACGACGCCAGAAAATCAGCATGGGGAGATCTTTTCCCTCATGAACCGAAAGTCAAGGTTGTCAGGAAGCGAGGCGTGAGGAGGTTGGTCAAGGAGGAGGGGTTCGCTATCCCAGCTGAAGAGGAAGTGGAGATGGAAGAAGGGGATCTGGAGGGGATGCCTGTAGCGGAACTCGAGTCTGGGACCTCGGAAGATGTCATCACCTACAAAACTTCTCGCAGTCAACGACGAGAATATTCGACTTCTACTCGACCCCGAATACCCATTATGACCCCTTTCCAGCGTCGATATATGTCTGCCCGTCCGGAATCGATGCCGAATGCCACTCCCGCTAAAACCAAAGTTACGCTCAATACCCTCCGCTCACTTGCTGCTTCCAAGACCCCGATCACTTGTTTGACAGCATATGATTTCCCCACGGCCCTCTTATCAGAAACAGCAGGAATCGATATGGTTCTAGTTGGTGATTCGTTATCTCAAGTCGCTCTAGGTCAATCCTCAACTACTCAAATCACTCTCGATGAAATGATCCATCACGCCAAAGCAGTTACGAGGGGTGCCAAAACGCCTTTTGTCTTTGCCGATATGCCTTTCGGTTCATTCGAACAATCGCTAGAGGTCGGTGTGGGAAATGTTATTCGAATGATCAAGGAGTCGGGGGTCGATGGGGTCAAGATTGAAGGTGGAAGGGAAATTGTTCCCCTGGTCAGGAGGTTGTCGGCAATTGGAATCCCGGTCATCCCTCATCTTGGTCTACAACCGCAAAGAGCAACTTCACTATCCGGTTATCTAGTCCAGGGAAAGACTACATCAGCCGCTATCGAACTCTTCAACACGGCAAAAGAACTACATGAAGCAGGAGCTACCGGTTTCTTGTTAGAGGCGATCCCACATAAACTCGCCACATATATCTCGTCGGAACTCAATACTATCACTATTGGAATTGGGGCTGGATCAGGAACACACGCTCAAGTATTGGTCATTACGGATGTCCTGGGGCTATACGAGGGAGAGGGAGTTAGACCGAGATTTGTGCGAGGGTTTGGGAAAGTTGGGGAAGCGATGCGGGAAGCTGTAGAAGGGTATAGGGAGGGAGTCAAGAGTGGGAGTTTCCCGGAGATGGGCAAGGAGACTTATGGGATGAAGAAGGAGGAGTGGGAAGGGTTCTTGAAGACCAGAGAGGGGGATGCTTAAACGTCGAGCCATCTTGCCGTCGATATCCAAGTTAGGCTCAGTGTTAGACTGATGCACTGCTGCCCTTGAGATCCACTATGATAGCATGCATTGTCCTGGATATACAGTAATTATGGCGAATTGTCCATTCTCAGTCAATACAAATACTTGTCTGACCCACCACTAGGAGGTCTTACACTTCAATATATCTAGTACGCAAAGTACTGCTGAGGATCGCCGGCGGAGCAAGCCCAGGTCTGAAGCTTGGACTTGTTGCCGCTGTCGACGTCAAGGCATTGATCTACAACATCAGGTCCACGTCATATACAGATGAGGCATATAACTTACTATTGGCGGTTTTGTACAAGCCTCGATTGGTTGGGCTGTTGGCAGGATAAGAGAACGTCTGCTGGGCGAGACCAGGGTAGCAAGTCCAAAGTTTCAAGGCGACACCATTGGCTGGGTTCGACCCGGCGTCAAGACAGAAGTTGCTGCCATGGTACTGAATCAAGCCATTGGCGAGGAAGTCGAATCGCTGGTTTTGAACCGATGGGTAGCAAGACTCCATGGTTACAGGCGTACCATTTTCGAACTTGCCATAAGCGACCGCACAGAGGTTCATTGAAGGGAAGTTGAGCTGGATGTCGTTGTGCGAAGGGGTAAGAGTAGGTACAGGAGAGGTTGAAGCCGAAGCCGAAGAGGCCTTTGACGCGGAGGCAGAGGCAGAAGCAATAGCAGATGATGCTGGCGTTGATGTAAGGTCGTCAACTAGCCAGACTGATTTTCAGTAATGTTACATGCACGATGCGAGGAACGACTTACCCTGATTGGTGTTACCACTAGTGCATTGATAGGTCTGAGGTCCGTTGTCCCCTTGATCTAAGCACTGATTTCCACCGGCAACAGCAATTCGATTATCGGCAGTCAGATACCACGTTTGTTGAGTTGAGCCTGGGTATAATTGCCAGATTTTGGCGGGATTGTTGTTACCTTGAGGTACACCAGCATCAAGAGCATATGGTCTACCAGATACTATAACCGATCCTGACCCCGCTGAGATGTCCCATCGAGTAGCAACCTTGCAATCAGTTGTCGTAAGTTGGATACCGTTTGTGATAACACTACCAGGGATGCTTAGACATTGTCCGTTTCGACCAGATCGAATGACGGTGTTGGTAGCTCTCTTTTCAATAGGTGAGCCTACAACAGTCTGAGCGAGGACGGCGAAGAGAGTGAGGACAGTGTATGTAAACATGTTTAGCGTTGGAGGGATGAGAGGGGCAGAAGTGAGAGGAATGAAGAATGCTTGGTACCCACGAACGCCGCTTTTATAAGGCAACGTTGCGGGGTTGTCAAGCGGTGGCTCGGTCTTGTATCTCAATGTTGCGGAATTGTCGAGCGGGTCTCGGTCATGAGGCACGTCATCCGCATAGCCCTAGCATGCCGGCTCGGATGCTTATTTCAGACTAAGCATCGTAGAGATGCATAGTAGTCAGCAGCGTGCCGGACTTCGCGAAGAGCATCTGACTAAACCCATGTGATCAAGTAGTAAACATCGCATTACGTTTTGAGTCATCTACGCACAATGACGACCAACTCGCGGGGTTCAGCACATTTCGGAATAAAGAAGCGGCAAGATCTAAGCGGTAAAGAAGGCGGTACCTGTCGGCTCGGAAGCCCGTTCCTGATCCAAGACGGTAATGACAGCAAGCAAATGAACAAGAAACACGCCAATCTGTAGGTTAAGCTGTGCCGGGTCAATGGAGACTCGATCGTGGCGTTGGGCACAGCGGTGTTTACGCAAGGACATCAGTCATGGTGAATGGTTACAAATACCTATTCCTGATGATCTTTATTTATAGAATGCACCTCACGTGAGTCCAGAATTGAACAAGAACGATATGAGGACATTACGCGGCAGTCGTCAGCGATCTGAAGTTGGAGGAGACGTGCCAAGTTATTGGTAGTTCCGGCTTCTCATCATAACGAGCCGGAGTCCAATGCAGTCGGATCTCCTGGTTAGCTCCACAAGCAGATCAAGTCCAACTCATTTGAACGAATTGAGACTTCCAAATTCCGCGATACAGGTCTTTTACGGTGTGAGGGGGTGAAGCAAGTGTTTGAAGCTGTAGACTACTGAGAAAGGAAGGTGACGATCCCTCTCGAGGCAGATTGGAGCCATGGGGTACACTGAGGTATAGTGAGAAACAGCAATATGTGTACGTGTCTGTGTCTTGTTTTTGCATGGATTAGCAATCGCATACATGTTCTTGCTACGAGTCTTCTTCGGCTCCCGGCTCTGTCCAAGATTTCCACCAATTTTTGGCATCCCTCAAGGCACGGTCGAGAGCGGACTCCCCTTCGACATGACCCGCTTCAGTGTTGGTACTATTACCCCAACAAGATTTCTGAGCATCAGCGAGTTCAGTCAATGTACATCGCGGAACCTTTACCTGTTCTATCTTGTATGACTTTCGTTTCTTGGCTTTTTCGAGCTTCACACACGAGTCTTTGAATGGTTAGCTTGATGATGACGTGACCGAAGCCAGTCTTGACCGGTGGGAAAACGGTGACCTACCTGCTGAGCCGGTACTGAGTTCCTGCCCGACACCTATGTCTGAACAGTCTTCGGTGTTGAACAGAGTAAGGCAGAGGTCTTGGGGCGCCTCGACGTTAGAGAAAGAAAGGGCCTTAGATTTTGCTCGATCCGTGTAGCAGGTGCCTTCTGTTTCGGTAACGTCCACGGTGTCTCCCTGGAGCTCTGTGCAAGTCTGGTCTGTACGTAAGCATCAGCCGTGACGCGAGAATGGAAAGTATTGACCTTTTGCAAAGGTGATGGACAGTCCAGCTTGGGCGACACCCAAGGACATCAGGAGTGCAATGGCGTACTGGAGTTTCATGTTGCTAGCTGCGATCAGCGCCTTACAAGACGTTGTGGTACTTTGGAGCTGGACTCACATGTATACTACAGTAGAGCTTCAAGTTTGATTTAGATCAATGATATTTTCGGTTTCGATTCACTAGACAGATCTAAGTTATTGGTTTATGATATTCACTGAAGAGATGGGATTCATTGATACTGTATTTATATGTGGAAGACGATCACCCTGAGGCGATCCGACAGAAAGGTGGTCGACACTCAGAGAGGATCGACAAGACGGATCAGCAGCTTTCAGGCGAAACACTTGGTCATTGAAAGGAGGGTCAAGGATGTATGTCTTGCCACCACTCTCAGCTTGACCCCATAATGGAGGAATGGCGATCCACAGGGACCAGTCCCATCATATTCGAGGGGAACAAGGAGAAATGAACGCTAGAACGCAAGATCGCTCCAGGATCGACGGTCTGGATCGACAGAGATGTCCAAGGGGGATATCAGACTTGACCTTGCAGATCTGCCAGGGGGAACTAGGGGAGTCTCCCTCCATCGGGCTCGCGGGATTTGTCACTAAGGAAGTGTCATCAAGGCAGCCTTCAATAACACTTCAGTGCTTAAACCTGACATCAAGACAGTCAGGGGTTGCACCGAGAATCATGTTGCAATAGAATGCATGTACTGAACATTTACTAGCCACCGTTCCCTCATCGCTGCCAATTTTCGCTCCGCACAAACATCGTTGTAAAGATCGATCGTTCAACGCATAAGCGCTCAAAAGAATGGTAGCCTCAGTTGCTCGGCATGTCTTCTGAGAAGCTTTCACTGCCCGGGCAATCCTCATTCTTAAGTAGATTCAGCTAGATCCCTCATAATACTTAGAGCAGGAAAGTGGCTCACCTCGCTAAACTGAATCCATAAGGCGCTTCTTTGGTATCCCCAGAGTCTCTACGAACTCTCATGCATTCACTGTTGAAAGTCTGGGCTGTATATTAGCCTCGATATATACGTTGGTGAGCTTTGAGGACTGGAGTATTACTCACGAACTGTAAGAAGAAGAGGTGTACCCTCCTTTTCGGGATCGCAACCCTTCTGGGTGAACCTGCGCAAACAAATTTTGCGCTCCTTCTTCGTGATCTTAGAGATCCAAATATGCGTGGTGGTAATGGTAGCGTCGATACAGCTAGTGTCGCCGATTCTTTGTGTCGGGGCAGTCATTTGCCCTTCACAATTGGAAGCTTATTACTTTAGCATGTGGAGAGTTGCAGACCACTCTGCTCACATTCATAGAATGATCCAAAGACTTTAGCCTGACACCCACCAAGGCCGACGAAAATTGACAGCGCTAAGGTAAAGACTTGCATACTGTTGCGTAAGTGGTTGTAAGATAGGACGCTCACTTGTATATATAATCCGGTTACAGTTTCTACTTTGAAGGTGAAAGGTGAATGGCACAATAGTAAACACGATTTGAAGGGAACCGATGGCAACGTATGATATACCGTAGGCCCCAAAGATGGTCAGGCAAAATAGAGAATGGCTCATTCCTTTATAGTTTCTCCTCTTTCAGCGATCCACGTGGATCAAACAGGGATGATACAAGGATCCTACTAGGAAGACAAAGCAAGGTAGTATACATGACACCTATAAGCCCTATTCCAAGTACTCGCATTTCTCGGGACGTTGTTATTGGTGCCATCGTATGAACAGATGATCATGCCACAGGACCCAGGGACGGTGAAGATTTTAAAGGCAACCAGAGTTATGCATAGGTCGCGTAGCTTAGTATCTGATATACTAGGTATTCTGCTTAGGCATGGCCGCCAACTTTGTGCCATCGCAACTTTCCTATCGTAAATCAGCTTTGGCGCAAAGATAAGTAACGCATCGCTCACTTTGAGAAATCGCACCGAGTTTTTGGCTTCGGGGGGAAGTTTTAGCCCCTGACCTGTCCAGTCGTGGTCTACTTGCATCAGTGACAAGCAATAGAAAAACGGATGGACTGACTCAGGTCAAGCTCAAAAGTCTCGGTATTGCAAAGGCAATCAAAGCCTGCCGACATATACATGCAATATTTGCCGGCGTCGCCCTTGCTTGGGTCGCGAACAATATTGATCATTTCCTGTTGATCGGGCCCAATATTGTAGCAAGCTGTGGTGGTCATGTCGTGGCCAGCAGTCCAATTACCGCCGAGTGGATCTGGGTTTTAGCTTTGGGAATTGGACGAGATGTGCAGGCGACTGACTGGTGGAGAAATTGGCGAAGAGAGCTAGGGTTGGGATGGCCGCGAGCGAGGCTGTGCAGCATAGTTGGGTCACTTTCATTATAGTATCCTCTTCTTGAATGAATGTCGGTATAGACGAGTGAGGTAGCTCATATATGCAACCTATTCTCGGCGCAGGGGTATAATCCTTTCATACCTGGGACTGATCGCCTCATCGACAGGGATGAAGCGATCAATCGCAACCAGATGGCTCGAGCTGCTTAAAAGTTGCCCGATTGGGGGTTTCTACAATGTAACAGTCACATTATGATCCGCAATCAAGGGGTGCGCTATACCAGGGGCTCATAAGAGGAAGGGTTCCTGGGAGAGAACCACGATATGAAGAGTGAAACACCTCGTAGCTTCAAAAGTCCACCCAAAGGCTGACAATCCGAACACTGAGTCTTACGTGAGGAACAGGCGGTACAAGCTCAGACACACAGGATCTCGATCCCATTGATTCGGAAACAATGCTGCTAACAGCCTGACGCGGTCTGGCTGGTCAGAATTGTGTACATGATTTTGGGTTTGTCGCTCCTTGTTTACTTAGAGTTCTCGGTTGGTGCCCCATCTGCAAGTGTCTTTGTCTAACGTATTGAATGGGGGACTTTTGCCGCCGGGACATGGTCCCTGACTGATCAGTACTCTGCTATAGCATGGTTAAAGACTGCTCACCAATTCCAGTCGGAACGACGTCATGGCAAAACCTTCGTCCCCAAGCTTTTCGGGGATGTTGTAACACTGATCTACATGGTCAACGTCATGCCTGCGTCTGATATCATCACCTTACCATTTGCTACAACATCGAGTCCGATGGTTTGACCAGTACACCAAGGGCCAGAGGAGATCCGCATACATAATTCCGTAAGGGTTCCGTTCTTCTGGAAGTCTTTCCCCATTTGGAAAGATAGTCTTCCGGTCTCATCGTTGTAACATTTCTCTTTGTGGGTAGGGTATCCTCCACTCGTATGTAGACGAGCCTTGTCTTTCTTCACGTATCCGGCACAATCCTTCTCTGTGATGTCAGCTTATAGTCCCCAAAGCTCCTTTAGAAGAATTCACCTGTGTAGAACCATGCTTTACCCTTTGCATCACATACGCCCGCTACCGAAATTAACGCTAAAACGATTACTTGAGCCTTCATTTTATATCCTTGTTTGTGAATCGATGGACAACTTAGAATGAGGTGCGATGTTCATGCTGAAGACTGAGTACGGCGATCGAGGGGCTGATCGCCGCAATCAAAGGAGATGGAGAATGGAAGCACTTCTCAAGTCCCTGGGCGATCGGCGATGTGCGAGCGGTCATGTGAGAAATATAGGGCCGCCGATACAAGTGTGTATTCCACAAAGTCGAGCGACATGATCGCATCCATGAGCAGGATTCACATGAGGGTCATGCATCACCAACCCACTCTAAAACGTACATAAAATAAGCAAATCCTTCGGGAGGACCGATTTCGCGATGCGAAAGTTTCCACCCTGGTCTATCCTGCATATATCTGCTCATCAGCTTGAACGCTCGCATGACCTAGCCGGACTTACCGTTTCCTGAAATGAGGCTGACCGAATGTGAAGCTACTCTGTCAGCCCTGAACCATCCCTGAAGGACTGTGACTGACTAGACGAATTTTGAACCTTTTCTTTTGCGTAGGACTCTCAAAGCCTCGGTAATTTCTTGCGTACATGTCTTGATGTCCTTCTCTGGCGGATTCTGATGTGTCAATACTATGCCCACATGCAATGGATCCGTCATGACGTACCCAGGGATCGCCTTTCGTCGTTAACAGCGCACTGCCCGTCAGTCTGAGCTCAATCCCAGAGGATTTAGCTTACTCCATCGTCCCTGTACGTCAGCTTTGGCCGGAAAATATGATCTTGCTTACCTTTATCAATGACCAAGTCGAAGCTTTCGTCCTCGAACTGAAGATCCAATATATCCATCTCCAACCACTGCATCTTGTCCCGACCGATATGACGTTCCTTCATGTCTTCAATTACCCGCTTCGAATACTACTGCATTAGCCTTCAGCTCTGGAGGACCGAGTTTAGGTAAGCTTACATCTATATTGACGATGTTCAACCAGCCACCATCGTACATCTCAGCAATCAGTCAGGGTCGACATAGGCTAAGAACAAACTCACCGCCTCTCCAAGTGCTGAGTTTCCACATCCCAGCATGAGCGTCCTTGAGTCCTTTCCCTGAGATCCTGCTTCCTCATTCGTCAACTCATCCAAAAACGGCAGCAGGTAGGTAGGCGTCAAGAACCAGTCGAACGTCGTTCCAGGGTCTTCGCTGCCCGTCAGTCGCGTTCCCTCCAGATTTCATGATTGCGTACTTTGTATAACGCGTCTCCCTAATTATCGTCAGCTCAAGTGTCTGCCGTGGTCTAAGATCACTGCGCACCAGTACTCTTGTGTTCCATACCCCTCATTTGTTGCCGGCAGGTTCTTCTCCACCTCCGAAGGCATCTTGTCGAGGGTAAACAGATGGTAAATGCAGGTAGAGTTACCAAAAAGTTGATCCAGATAGACCTTGAATGTGGGGCCTCAAATCCCGGATGATGAAGCGGAAAAAGTAGGTAACATCCTTACCACTACCTTCAATCGTCACACCGCTCAGAATGGATCCCAACGCAGAGGAGCGCCCAGCGACAGCTCATATTGCTGAGGTGGATGTAGATATCCAGACTGAGGTTTGTCGAGTCGAGTAACGGGGACGCAGGACTGATGGTATAGGCAAGAGCGGTACCTACTTCGAACCCTCCGCTGGAACCTTTCATGGCAAGCTCTATATTCAGGCGGGCCTTTGACGATGGCTCGTCGCAGAGGGAGAACATATCGAGACCAGCTGGAATCTCTACTCGAGCGCGTGAGTGATACATTTCAGACGCCGGCAGAGGAACTGATGTGTAGCCGCTACCGAGAAGGATGCTGATGCTATCCGACAGCAGCAAGAGGAGGAGTTCCAGCGTCGGCTGAAGGGCGAGTATGAGGCCGCTCAGGTCAGAGTCGGATCAGTGGTAGGTCACAACGCTTTGAATGATTGAGGTACATGCTGATATGTGAGGTGTCATCGAACCTCGACCGCCCCATGCGCCTGACATCGATCCGACTGTCCCCACCACCTCCATCGACCCGGTCATCATTTCTGTCATCCCTCCTCTCGCCTTTCCTCAACAAGAACTCACATCCCAATCTACCTTCCTTCCTACATCCCACCGGACCAACACCGACAAACCTCCACGAGATCTTACTGTCAACAAGATCAATGATGGGCTACCTTGACCGATTCGGCATCTGGGATATGCAGAGATGTGCTGTCAAGCTGGAACATACTCCTGGAGGTGATGATGATGAAGTAGAACTCGTATTGGGCTTAAGGGAGAGAGGACGAATGTTTTTGAAAGCTGGAACGGAAGTTGGTGGGGGTGAGGGTGGTGGTGTAGGTTCTCCGTTTATTAATTGCTGATGGGTACTGATACTGTAGAACGTCACAGGTCGAATACGAAATGCTTTGGGAGGAGGAGAGACGATAGAAGCGAATGCGTCGCTGGGAACAAAGACGAAGTCTGCTTATCAGGTATGTCCACCCTCGTTCGCTCCACACCACGTAGCTGACGGTACAGGTATCAATGACCACACCTCTCTTCGCATCTCCACTCCTCTCCTTTGCTGCCTCCGCATTCTCTCTTGACAGAGATAACAGCGCATTCGCGAGTCACCGCGAGAGATCACAAGGAGCCAGAGCAAAGATTAGCGTATGTCCCTCTGGACACCTGCTCTTGTAGCATGTGCTGATGAACAGGCAATATGCCCTTGGGGTGAACATGACCTTACATACGAATACGTCAATCGTGAAATCAGCCATCTCTCGCCCAGCGCCTCTGTATCGTAAGTCTACCAGGGATCTGCATGCATTGGGCTAATCATGCAGAATTAGAGAATTGGCTAGACCATCGACTAAATCCTCGCTGATACATACTTGGACTTCGGATACTCGAGATGATCCATGGATGGGCACCAGTGGACGATTGCTCAAATCCACATACGTGAGCTGACAGTCACACATGGGTGCTCAGAGCTGACGTGGCAGGAATATGCAGGATTACCAGGATCATCCAAACATGCCAAATACCTGAAATCCACCACTCACACCCAGCTATCGCGTGCCCTCTACCCAGGCTCCTCAATCGTAAGCTGCCTCGCCTCGCCTTTAGATCCAGAAAGCTGATGTGTAGAATTACTCCCTAACATCCCTCACCACACTCCTGTACCCCCTCTCTACCCAGACCGAACTTCCAGACCGAACATACGTCGGCGGCCCAAATTCATTACGGGGGTTCAAAGTCGGCGGTCTAGGTCTTCGGGACGGTGCAGACTCGCTAGGTGGTGATATGGGCTGGGGATTGGGTTTGAGCGTGCTGGCGCCATTTTGGAATAAACCACATTGGCCAGTGAGGCTGCACTCTTTTGTCAATCTTGGGAAAGTTGTGGGGTACGAGAAGAGTAAGTCATATGAGTCTCTGTGTGGGTCTGGAGCTGATGGGATAGATCGAAGTGTAGTTGAAAATGTCGACAAGCTGGTCCGCAATCCATCCGTCAGCGTGGGATTGGGTATCATGTACCGGTAAGCTTTCTTGTTCTTCCACGACAAATGAGCTAACCCCAGACTTGATCCTATACGTATAGAAGTGAACTTCACGATGCCAATAATCGCACGAAAGGGAGAGAGATTAGCGCGAGGATTTGGGATTGGAGTAGGCCTAGAATTCTTGTGATACCCATTGCATACTACTGCTCAAATCAAGCATGCGGGGATTGAGGAGCCGTAGCGTCATTGACACCTTCCGGAATCACTTGGAGGAACTGCACTCGGGAGTACTGCCGTCAGCTATGTCTAAAGGGACGCTTACCATATTCCACCAATCCCACAATTCCGAGCTAAATTGCTGGGAATTGTCTTCGTCGAGAAGAGCTAGAATCACCCGGAGGACTTTGCCTCGCTGCTTGTCAGCTCTCTACCTGAATGTTGACAAGGTAGCTCACCATGCTCTCCCCGTTTGAGGCAATGCAGTCGATTGGTATACTGATCATCAGCTTGACCTCCACCGCTAGTATCGTGGAGTTACGTCGATAATTGCTTGAACGCTTTCTCGGCGATCGCTTTTCGGTTGATCACCAGATCCTCCTCCTGTGCTATAGCAGCTTTGAATTCGAGCTATCGATCAGCATCATCCTTTCCACTCTGGACTCACGAGATACAATTCCAAGCAAAGAGCGGTAATATGGATATTCGCCTGCTGCGTCGCATAGATCGAATGAATCTCTCCGTCATTGGCACCGCCATAATCATGCCTCAATAGCGGCGGTAGCTTTTCCATAATGTCCCTCAACTCTTCCGTTGTCTCTCCAATCCAATCCAGTAAGGTATTACGGTCAGGCCCTGCTTTGTGATTCATCTGTAGTGTCCTCTGGCGCATTATCGCCTGACTCAGGATTTGGAATACTCGAGAGATCGCTATAAAGCCAGACATGAAGGATTGGCGGGATTTCGGTTGAGTGAGAATTGATTCGGCGGTGATGTATTCGTCGTCTACTTCTAGGGGGAGGGGCGGGGTACCTTCGAAATCTGGGAAATTCACTTGGTGGCCATTTAGCGCGTTTGTTCTCTACATCAGTCTATCGAAATAGGTCTATAAGGGCGTTGACCTACTTGTCACAAGCGTACGCCTCCCAGAAGAGTCTTCGACCAATCTCGAGATCTATCGATGATGGCGTACCGGGAGGATTTGGCAGATGTAACCCCAAAGCGTATATCAGACGTCGAATATCGCTCATCAGCGCATCTCGCAATGCATCTCGACCAATGGCCTGGCTCGAGATCCAATCACTGCGATTAGCAGACATCAAGATCAGTCCGAGATGGAGCTCACAATACGGTCGAAGCGAGAGTGATCTTGTTGGGTCGCATTTGTTGTCGGATCTGTATTGTTCTGCTTCCACGATGACATCGTCGGCAGAGCGATTCGAGTTCCGGACGAGTCATCTGGTCTAGGAGTGTGTGGATTGGGACTTGACAGATTCTGCTTGGTCAGTCTCGCTGGGTGGATCTGCTGGATTCACTGACGTATAAGCAACTAAGAGTCAGTAGATTCTACTCGTCAAAATCCGTAGGACTTACCAATACTCAGAAGCAAGCCTCTGAACGGCTCATCTTGTACATCCCTTCGATGCAATAAATCCCTTGCAAAGCTCGGCTGATGAACTAAAGGGGTCAACACATGTTGGTGTCGCATATGTAGAGACAGGAAAAATCCGACTGCCTCCCAGGTAGCGAAAGTCACGATCTGCGGGAAAGGGACATGCGGGTCGGTCGATAATGTCGGTCCTGTATCGCGGGGTGATGGTTGAACAGGTGGCCAATCCTGCCCGACCTGACCGGCCGATGAGCTGCCACCAGCAATATTCAGAGAGGAGGGGTCGATATGGATATTGCTGCTACTCGCTTGACCTTGGGGAAATGGCGACTGAGTATCGTACGGTAAATTGTAATTGAAGGACAGAGTAGGAGGGGGATCAAGAGCGAGTCGAGCCGAACCGAAGATGGAGCCGAAGGTAGGACCGTAGTTGTCGTACGCTGATTGGGGTGTACCGTGCGAAGGTGCAGTATTGAATAACGGAGAAATGGCATGTTGAGAGGAGGGATTAGGAGGAAAATTAAAGCCGGTCGTATCGCTGTTTAGACGTTGGCGTTTGGGCGAGGGTGATTTCGTAGCTGTTGACGGGCGTTTCCTACTCGGTCAGTTCCGACATGGAAGAGAGACCTACGCATAAGACCCCTTAGGCCTACCCGACTTTTTGTATCGATAATCATAGGTACAAGGCTCATCTCGTCTTTTACAGCTCTGACAGGTCGTCTTTTCTTGTCCATCATTTCCTGAAGGCGAGGTTGGACCAGCCTCGTCATTTACTATAATACATTTGACCTATTCCATCAATTCTGAGAGGTCTTGGCAAGATTGACATACCTTCCGAGCTCGGCATTGATCACATGTATCAACCGGTGCTTCCTTCGGTGCGTTTGAGCTCATTCCGAAAACTGGCTCGGGATCGTCGGAGACTTGGTTGTGACCGAAGAAGCGATCTCGCTAGCTGTGTTGCTGCTGTTGGCCGGTGAAGGCAGAGTACTCCGCGCGTGAATCTGAAGATTGAGGTGAGAAGCGGTCAATAGGGCGTGGTTGATTGGTCGTTCGGTACATTTCTGACCCCGGCTAAACCGATTAAATAGGCTAAACTAACCAGCCGAACCTGATCAGGCTTCGTTCGGGGTATTCTCAGTTCACGACGTCAAGAAGCATACAATGCCATGCATTGTCATTACGAATCAATCACTACGTCTAGCAAATAATTGAGAGATAAACTGCAAAAGTCTCTATCAACCAGGAGATATTCGCTATGCCGAATGGAGGAGAGTCGAGCACCGGCAATAAGCCGGTAAACACCCAACTACCACCGATCTTCAGCAGGACTCAGGGAGATGGAAGGCTTGGAGGAGAGTTCACGGTTCAGGATACCGAAGATTTCAAACTCACTTGTAAGTCTCACATGGAGCTAGACGGTGATGAAGCTGAATTAGCAGGCTCCCAAAAGACCGAAAACTCCACCTATCCCCTATCAGCCTCGGTGTCAGAAAATATCCCTATATACGATACCCTCACCTTGATGTCCGCAGATCGAAATGATGCGATGTCTGAACTACATCACTGTCTCCTATCAGGTCCAGGGGTATTTGTGGTCAGAAATCTGATTCCCCCTGCGGAACACGATGTAATAGATCGAGCAGAGGCAGCTTTCGCCCAAATCATCGAGGAAGAAAAGGCTGCTGGACATAAAGGGGATCATTTCGCGCCGGCTGGGGCGAATGATAGGATTTGGAATAGTTTCCAAAAGTTTGCTCAGTTGGACCCGGAAGGATTTGTGCGGTACTTTGCGAATGAGGCTATGTAAGTTCTCGCAGTGTGTTGACCCCCGACTGATGGAAGTGATTTGATATGTGAAGCGTGGCTTGGACCTGGTTACGCCATGACCACTCAAACAAACATCGTCAAACCCGGTGGGAAAGCTCAGAACCCACATCGCGATTTCCGTAAGTTTCACCACCGAACGACGCTGACATGTAGACCTAGGCTTCCAAGCCGAGCAAACCGCTGCTAGATTTCCCATCGTTTCTCAAATCGCGTCCCAGCTTCTCACTCTCCAAGGGGCCATCGCTCACACCGACATGCCAATCGATTCTGGGCCAACCCAATTACTCCCCTTCTCTCAGCATTTCGATAATGGTTACGTTGCGTATCGACACCCTGAATTCGTTGAAGTATTCAATGAAATGTTGGTCCAGCTACCAATAAAGAAGGGAGACGGATTATTCTTCAACCCAGCCCTATTCCATGCTGCTGGCGAAAACAGGACAAAGCACTTCAAGAGGAGTGCAAATCTGCTTCAGATCTCGGCTTGCTGGGGAAAACCTATGGAGAGTGTGGATAGGCGTAAGATCATTGAATTGATCTGGCCTATACTGAGAGGTGGTGCGAGTGAGGAGCTGGGCGAGAAAAGGGTGCAGGCGTTGTTGAAGGCTGTTGCGGATGGGTACTCGTTTCCGACAAATTTGGACACGGATCCACCACCAACAGGAGGGGTAGGTAATGCATGTGAAGTTTTGCGCTGACAAACAGCACTGTCCCGAGACCCAATTGGATATGGTGATCAGGGGCGGCGACGCAGGTTTCAGCCAAGGAGAGTTGGAGAATTGTCTAGCCGCGATGGACAAGAAGCGGTTGCCATGAATATCATACCCGGCCATCGGGGTCCCTTTCCCGCCAAGGTCCTTCCAATCGTCCCTTAGGTCCTTCCGGTCCCCCCTGGATCAGCTAACCTTCAACCGAAATCGCGTTCCTTGATCGACGCAATCTCTCCTGGCTACCTCAATCGCCCCGTGATCGTCGAGTCTTTGTTCGGTCAATTACCAGTCCTTGTCGCTTGAGTGATGCATAAGTAGCTTGTTCTTCTCCATTCTCACTTCCATTTCCCGGCAGCTCATTTCACATTACATTCACCTCTTCATCAGTACTTGTTCCACGTAAGTCTCCCAGGCCGTATTTATAGGAACAAAGGAACGCCGCCTCCAGCTAATACATAGAATGAGATTGACGTTGATTGTTACACTGTTCTCTTTGTTGACTGCTACCAACGCTAAAGTGAAAGTCTGGTATTCCGCCGGTAAGTGTATTCATCGCAGCCTTTCATCATCGAGGCGATGACTGAACGATAGCCACAGACTGCTCAGGAACCGAAACCAAATACGACATTAATAGCGATAAATGTCGGGACCTCGAAGGAACTCAAGCTATTGGCTTTACCAAAGTTAAGAGAAAGAGGGCAGTCTGTCTTCACCGATTTAAGCAGAGCGGGTGCATGGACGAGGGGGAGTCACAGGATATACGACTTGGTGACGGTGAGTCCAAAGTCTCCTAGCCCGTGATAGATACACAACGAGGGTGAACTGATCTCAGATTATGTCGTTGAACACTCGTGCAAAAGTATCACAGCACCTGACGAAGGAGGCGGGTGGAAATCGTACATATTGAAGACGGTATGTAGACGCATCAAGGTCATGTGGCAACTAGCTCACGCTTCCAGGGCGAGTGCTCAAACGAGGCTATCCCGGCTTGAGGGGCGACTTTTCTTGTGATTTGTGTTCTGTCTGTGCTCCGCTACACCGTTGATGATTTGCTCTTGACAACTTTTTAGTCGATCCTCAGTCGTTGAATGTATTTGATTCCCCTTGCTACCCGACCTACGGAAGCGTAGTGCAGTTGTCGTTCGGAGGTTGAGAGTCGGCTGTTCAAGGACAACATGTGCCACTTTACGATCCGATAACATGAATCTACAAACTGATCTAACAACCCTATTCAGAAACCATCGATATAGCCCGTTATGCAAGTAAAACTACTCCCGAACTGGAAACACCCCAATTTCACCAACTGTATCTTCCTTCGACATGACCTTCTCCAGCGCATTCTTGATTGCAGCACTCTCAACATCGTCCTCCAGATATGGCTCCCTGTCTGTCAGCGGTGTCTCATCATGTCACTGAGATGAGTTACCCGAAAGTACCAAAGTAGTCATGCTCGTCTACCTCATCCGTTCGTTCAAGCGGGAATAACTTGCAGAGGGTAAAGTAGATTGTTCCGGAAAGTATGAAGCCGACTAACTCATCAGTTTAACAATAAAGCTGTACAAGAGGTACTAACGCGGGAAACAAAGGTAGTATACCCTCTGGAGACCTAGCGGGATAGTGACTGTCGAGACAGTAGCCAAGAAGCCAGGGAATAGCGGTGCGACCCCGCAGGCCCAAGCGACAGGTGCTCGCCAGTTGACACCCTTCCAGTAGAAGTATACTGAACTAGGATCGCATACATACTAGACCGTCAATAATTTTGGCGTTTGAGGCGACTTACCAATGAGCTTAGTTTGACATTACCCCTTCGTACGAGAAGGTAGTCGCTGACCATGAGACCGCAGATAGGGGCTAAGAAAGTAGCGTAGCCACCCATGACACTGATGAAAACCGTTGCGCCGGACAGGAGAGCCCATGGGCACATTGGAAGAGCCATCGCCGTGGTCTAAGGGTAAGCGATCATCTATCTTTGCATTTCTTCTGCTGAGACTCACGATATAAGCTCCCCTTTTCAAGTTTATATATTTCGGGAACATTGATGCTAAATCGATTCCGCCAGAAATTGCATTACCAGCGATATTGATCCCAAATTGAGCAATCAAGAATGCAAATGCTGATCATTAGCACCGCAGCGAGATCGAAAAAGGGACTAACAAGCGAAGAAAACAGCTGCCCTAGCGCCGGCTCCACCTTCTTCTTGTATAGCGCGAAGAAGAGCATAGGGCTCCCAGAGTAGTCCTCTGTCTGGGTAGAATTGAGCTGCGGTTGATGTACAGATGATCCCAATGACTGTGGTCATGATACCCAAAACTGGGACGATGACGACTTGAGAAATAATCTGATCTTTGGGCTTGGTTGCGAATCGAGAGTAGTCGGACATGTTCAAGATCTACAATAAGTATATATCACCAATTCTGATCCAGAAGATACTCACACCGGCAACAATCTGACCCATCTGAGATGAGATACCATAGAAGATCGCCCTTTTCATCAGCTTCTGCCGACATGTTGACGTACCAAACAAGGTAAGTCCCCTTAGCAGCCGGAACCCCGGTAATCTGTTCTACACTCTCATTGATAAACGGTCCACCACCTTTAGCTCTGGCAAGAGACCAGAAGAAGATCGAAAAAGCGGTAATGGTCGATGTGAATGCGGTAAACAAGAATGGTTTCCTATAATGTTCTGGTGGGATCATAATGAGCGGAAGAGAAACCAAGAGGAAGAGGATGAAACATAGAAAATCTGCTGATTCCATTGCTGTTGAAGCGGGGAAGACGTTCTTCATGCCTACGATGGGTCAGCCTTGATCCAGACACAGCATTGAGCGACTTACGGTAAATTGACGGGAACATTGATCCAAGGAGAGTCTTCATCACTTGTCCACCGAACCATGCCTGAGCTAGAATGTAAGCGGTGAAAATGGCGTCACTGTTGGAGCAAACATACTAGCACACCAGGTGAAGGAAAGAACGATTCGATTAGCTAGCGGGAAATAACTAGCCCTCAAGCCCCAGACCACCCTATTCCACATGGGAAACCCGACATGCCATCTCGCTCCGAAAAGCCCAGTCATGACCACACAAGCAGCTACCAGAAGCTGTCCAATCACGGCAGAGATCATCGCTTGTTCTACTTTCAGCTCTATACCAAATACTGCACGTACGGACGGTGAGACCAAGTGATAAGAGTGCAGAACCACCTGTCCATCCTGAAATATTTACTCCGGTCGTAATCCAGAATCCGACGAATGACCATGGTCCCCATGTTCTACGAGATGGCGGTAGGGGAACTGTATCTCTATTCAACTATCATATAAGTATACTCCATAACTCGAGGTGATTGGTGACTTGCCCATCTAGAGTTCTGCCATACTTCCGCTTCACCTTTGTGTTGCGGTACTACAAGTTTATCTAGTACTTTCTGTGTCTTTGGGCCGGGCATTCTGTCTGACTGATGACCCTGTTCTGCGCAAGAAAGAATAACGACTAGAACAATTCAGATGCTCGAGGTAGGAGTATACTCAGGTGGGCTAGCTTTACAATATACGTGATCTGACTGGACTGTTGGTAATTGTTACTTGGCGTATCTCTTATCTTCTACTTTCCACTTTGGTCAATCCAAGTGGGGGTCGGAACGCACCACCATACTCACTACAGGGGGGAATCGGAAGAGATAGACGACTCGCTCCGCGCCTCTCATTGAGCGCGCAACAGACGCTTCCCTTGCGTGCTCCACTGGCTTGGGCAGGATCTCGGTATATTGAGACCTACAATTGCTGCCCACAAGCTTATCGGGGTATTCGGCGGAACTCAATTGCCGCTAAATAAATAGCGAATCATCTCCTCCCAATCCCATCACCTCTATCTTCGGAAGTACAGTAGTCGCACTAGCAATGCTTACAACCTCAGACGCAATGCACTATCACGCAATTCCGTGAAGTCGGAGTAGAAGGTGTGGTCGGAGACGTCGGGTATGAGCGGGGACGAGCAGCGGCCGAAATCCAATAAGCGCCCACCTAAAGTGGGCGGGTAGCGATAAGCTCCCGGAGTGGGGAGCCGAGCTACTTTACTTCGTTTCTCGTCACCTCTAATTAAATCTACAACTCACCTTGCTACATCTCTTTGGTGCAACAACCATGACAGTGATACATAAGACACTCAGGATTGGAGTAGATGTAGGAGGGACCAACACGTACGTTTACATTCTAGACTAGAGCTAATGCGATAGGGACGCAGTCATCCTTGATCTTACTCCTGGCGCCTCGACTCCAGTCTTAGCTTCTCATAAAGCAACTACCACAGCGGACGTTACTCTCGGTATACAAAATGCTGTAGCAGCTACGCTCGAGAAAGCAAAAGTGGACAAATCAAGGATTCAAGCAATAGCAATCGGTACCACTTCATTTGTGAACTCGTTAATTGAACGTAATGCCGAGAAACTCGAAAGGGTAGCTGTGATTAGGTTATGTGGACCTTATTCGAGATTGAGTCCTCCATTTGCTGGATTCCCATATGAGCTTAGGGCGGTATTGGAGGGACCTGCATTCTTGGTAGAAGGTGGGATTCAAGTGGATGGGAAAGAGATCTCCCAAGTACGTCTCCCTTCATATCCCAGTTTCATGGATAGAATAGAGCTAATCCTAGATCGACACGAACGAGATTAGAGGAGTATGTGCTGAAATCAAGAAACAGGGAATCAAGGCTGTTGCGATTTCTGCCGTTTACGCGCCTATCGATTTTACCGCCAAACACGAAGAAGTCGTCAGGGCAATTCTTCAACAGGAATGTCCAGGCGTCAAAGTATCGATCGGAAAGGAGGTAGCCAATATTGGTACGCCTTTACTGTACTGCATGGTGAGAATGCTGATTCAAAGGTTTACTGGAACGAGAAAATGCTACTATCCTAAATGCCTCCCTTCTCTCCTACGCTGCTCAGGTAGTAGCGGGTTTTGTCGATTCCGTCCACCAACTACAGCTTGATTGTCCACTGTTCCTTACCTCGAATGACGGAACATTAATGACATGTGACCAAGCAGTCTCTTTCCCCATAAAGACCTTCTCATCTGGTCCGACCAATTCTATGCGGGGAGCAAACTTCCTAGCGTCATGGGCTAGTGGTGGACCGAGGAAAGAGACTGCTTTAGTAGTCGATGTAGGAGGGACGACGGTACGTATTATTGATATTGTGAAGGAAGTACTGATTCCAGACTGAAGTGGGTGTATTACTCCCCACAGGATTCCCACGACAAGCAGCGGCCCAACATCAGCTCTGCGGGGTTAGGCTTAATTTCTCAATGCCCCATGTCCATTCTATCGGTTTGGGAGGTGGATCACGAGTCCGAAAAGATGCTTCTGGTAAAACAACAGTCGGCCCAGATTCAGTAGGATACAAAATACACGATTCCCTCTCTTTCGGTGGTTCCACATTAACAACCACCGATATTGTGGTTGCTGCTGGCCGAGCCCCTGGAGTCGGTAATGCGGATCTAGTCAAGAGTATCCAGCAAGAAGAAATTGAAGCTGCTCAAGCTAGGATCAAAGTCATGATCGAACTTGTCTTGGATGAGATGAAGACTAGTACCACCGATGTACCCGTCTATCTCGTTGGAGGTGGAGCTATTTTAGCGCCGGATAGCTTGAACGGTGTATCAAAGGTTCACCGATTCCCTTTCTTTGATGCTGCCAATGCGGTTGGAGCTGCTTGTGCACAGGTACGTATTCCCTTTTATCATGAGTCATGGCTGATCGACAGGTATCTGGGGTGATTGACACTTTCGAGGATATCACCACTGAGGGCATGTCGGCCGTCAGGAAAAAGGTCGAGCAGAGGGCTATCGATAAAGCTGTAGCAGCCGGTGCGGACCCAAAGACGACTTCTGTGGTCGAATCTGAAGCTATTCCCATTGCTTGTGCGTTCTGCTTCTGGTACCGAGCAAAGCTGATGATAGATACCACTGGTCGATGCAGATTCTACGTCAAAGCAGCAGGAGATTGGACAGGAGCAGCAACTCAACCCGATCTACCATCTGCGTCCCTTTCCGACCTGATTCCGCAGGGGGCCTATGATACCAAGTCCCCTGTTCCTACCATCAAACCAGTAAATCAGACATACACCCTTCCAAGTGTCGATGAAGAATGGACAGCAACCAAAATGGGAGATTACAAACCCACTATCACAGACAAGGGGGAATGGGTATTATCAGAACTAGATGTTGAATGGCTAGCCACGGGATGTTATATCCTCGGATGTGGAGGTGGTGGGAATCCCCAACATGTTTTCCTTGCCCTGAGGAACTTAATTAGGGAAGGACATAATGTCAAAGTTGTTGATCTGGAGGATATGGATGATAAAGGGACTTGCCTTTGGGGTGGAGGGATTGGGTCTCCGGAGGTATCAATGGAGAGATTGATTGGAGAGGAATACACCGAGGCTTGCAGGGAATTGATTGAGTTTATGAGAGTGAGTCGTCGCCCTCTTCCTTCGAGAGATCTTGCTGACAATAGCTCGATAATGTGACACACCTTGCGGCCCTTGAAATAGGAGGTTCGAATGGAATGGTCAATCTCATAACCGGTTCCTCCAAATACATGGACCTACCCATTGTCGATGGTGATTTCATGGGAAGAGCCTATCCTACCGGATGGCAGACTACTCCGAATGTATACGATAAAGGAGACAGGGCAGAGATGTTATTGCCTGCAGCCATGTGTTCAGGAGATGGGTCGACTATTGTATGTTTTCCCCTGTTTACACTGGTGTCAACGTCTTTGAGCGAAGCATCCAGTCACTGACTGTCAGTTCATGACAAAGGTCAAGCACTATCTCGACCAAGATGCGATCCTACGCGCAGCATGCGTCGAAATGGGTACTCACGCAGGAGCAGCTTCCCGCCCTCTAACCCGCGAGGAATGCGAAGGATGCATGGTCCTCTACCAGACCGTTCAGGCCGCGGACTGGATCTGCGCGCTCCTCGGCCGGATGAGCGCCTACCTCCTCGACCCGGAGTGGTCGGAGTACGAGTGGGCGGACCGCTACTTCGCACGTCAGCTGGGCGCAGTGACGATGAGGCGCAGCAAGGTGTGGGACTGCGACGACGACGCGCGGAGCATCACCCGGCTCGCCCTCCTGGGCGATTCGGGTTCTCCCCGAGCGCTGCCAGGATGAGGGCATGCGCGCTCTCGTCCTCGACTCGGTCCGCGGCGAGCCGGAGGTCCGCGACGTCCCGGCGCCGGTCGCTCCGGCCGACGGCGTCGTCGTGCAGGTGCGGGCCACCGGGCTCTGCCGGAGCGACTGGCACGCCTGGGCCGGGCACGACGACATCGCCTTCCCGCACGTCCCGGGGCACGAGCTCGCCGGGGTGATCGCCGAGGTCGGCTCGGAGGTGCGGAACTGGGCGGTCGGCGACCGGGTGACCGTGCCGTTCGTCTGCGGCTGCGGCCGCTGCGAGTGGTGCCTGCAGGGCGACGCCCAGGTCTGCCCGGACCAGGAGCAGCCCGGCTTCACGCACTGGGGCTCGTTCGCCGAGTCCGTCGCGCTGCGCGCCGCCGACACCAACCTCGTCGCGATCCCCGAGGGCGTCGACTTCGCGACCGCCGCGAGCCTCGGCTGCCGCTTCGCCACCGCCTACCGCGCGCTCGTCGGGCGGGCCCGGGTGCAGCCCGGCGAGTGGGTGACCGTGATCGGTGCGGGCGGCGTCGGCCTCAGCGCCGTCATGGTCGCGCACGCGCTCGGCGCCCGCGTGATCGCGGTGGACCGCAACGCCGCGGCGCTCGAGATCGCGGCGGGCGTCGGGGCCGAGCACGTCCTCCTCGCCGACGGCCGCGATCTGCCGGCGGAGGTGCACGCGCTCACCGGCGGCGGCGGCCACGTCTCCGTCGACGCGGTCGGCAGCGAGCAGACCTGCGCCGACGCGCTGCTCAGCCTGCGCCGCCGCGGCCGGCACGTGCAGATCGGCCTGCTGCCGCCCGTCGAGGGTCACCCGCGGGTGCCGATGGCGCGCGTCATCGCCTGGGAGCTCGACGTCCTCGGCAGTCACGGGATGGCGGCGCGCGACTACCCCGGCATGCTCCGGCTGATCGAGCAGGGCGTCCTCGCCCCGCAGAGCCTGATCGAGCGGACCATCGGACTCGAGGAGACGGCCGAGCTCCTCCCCGTCTTCGACCGCGCGAGCCCGGCGGGGATGACGATCATCGATCCCACTGGTCGCGGGTAACCGCTTTCCGATACGCTGGCCGGATCATGCAGCGCAGACGAGACGACCGCAGCCGCCCGCTCGCCGGAGCCCGCCCGTGATCCCGCGGATCGGACTCGTCGGCATCGGCGGCTACGGCGCCTCGCACCTCAGCGCCGTCCTCGCGGCGCACCGCGATGGCCGCGTCCGACTCGTCGGCGTCGCCGATCCGCGCCCTCCGGTCGACGGACTCCTCCCCGACGGCGTCGCGCACCATGCCGACGCGGCCGGCCTCTTCGCCGCCGGCGGCACCGACCTCGTCATCATCAGCACCCCGATCCACACCCACGCGGCGATCGCGCTCGCGGCGATGGATCACGGCAACGACGTCCTGCTGGAGAAGCCGCCGGCCGCCTCGCTCGCCGAGTTCACCGCGATCAGCGAGCGCGCCGCCGCGACCGGCGCCCTCGTGCAGGTCGGCTTCCAGAGCCTCGGCTCCTCGGCGATCCCGGCGATCCGCGCGGCCGTGGCCGACGGCGAGATCGGCGACGTCCTGCGCTACGGCGCCTCCGGGGTCTGGGTCCGCGACGACCGCTACTGGTCGCGCTCCCCCTGGGCCGGCCGGCGCACCCTCGGCGGCGCGGTCGTCGCCGACGGCGTCCTGACCAACCCCTTCTCGCACGCGACCGCGACCGCGCTCGCGATCGCCGGCGCCGACCGGCTCGAGGACGTCGTCGACGTGCGGCTGGACCTGCGCCGCGCGAACGACATCGAGGCGGACGACACCTCGGTCGCCGTGCTGACCCTGGCCGACGGCCTGCGGGTCACGACTGCGGTCACCCTCTGCGCCGAACGGCCGGAGGAGCCCTCCGTCGAGATCGTCGGCAACCGCGGGACGCTGCGGTTCTACTACACGCTCGACGTGGTGCAGCTCGTGCGCGAGGACCTGCCGCCGCGCACGCTGCAGTTCGACCGGATCACGCCGTTCGAGGGGCTGCTCGCGGCCCGCGAGCTGGGCACTCCGCTGCACGCCGGGATCGAGCGCACCGGCGGCTTCCTCCGCCTGCTCGAGGCGGTGATGGCGGCTCCGTCGCCGCGGGCGCTGCCGGCGGACGCCTGGCGCGAGGTGCAGGACCTCGAGGGACGCCACCGCGTCGTCGACGGCGTCGAGCACGCGCTGCAGGAGGCGCTGCGCCGCGAGACGACGTTCGACGCGCTGGGTCTGCCGTGGAGCTGAGCTCGCTGGTCCTCTGAAAGAAGGAGCCCGGTCCGCCGCTCACCCTCCAGCGACGGCGGACCGGGAGTTCAGGGGTGCGCCGCTCAGAGGTGCGGCGACACCGTCTCGGCGAAGGACGCGACGACGCGCTCCGCGACCTCGGGGTACGCCGTGTCCCAGACCTCCTGGTGGAAGATCTCGACCTCGACGTCGCCGGCGTAGCCCGCCTCGACGACCGCGCGGGTGAGCGATTCGAAGTCGATGACGCCCTCGCCCGGGTAGCGGCGCGCGAGCAGCACGTCGGCCGGCAGCGGGGTCGCCCAGTCGCAGACCTGGTAGCTCGCGATCCGGCCCTCCGCTCCGGCGCGGGCGATCTGCGCGAGCACCTGCGGGTCCCACCAGACGTGGAAGGTGTCGACGACCACGCCGACCGCGGCCGCGTCGAACGGCGCGGCGAGGTCGAGGGCCTGGCCGAGCGTCGAGACGACGGCGCGGTCCGAGGCGTACATCGGGTGCAGCGGCTCGATGGCGAGCTGCACGCCCGCCGCCGCGGCGTCGTCGGCCAGCTCGGCCAGCGCCTCCTGCACTCGGGCCCGGGCGCCGATCACGTCGCGCGAGCCGGCCGGCAGCCCGCCGGCGACGAGCACGAGCGCGGGGGCGCCGAGCGCGGCGGTCTCCTCGATCGCACGGCGGTTCTCGTCGATCGCCGCCCGCCGCTCCGGACCCTCGGGCGCGGTGAAGAAGCCGCCGCGGCAGAGGGAGGAGACGCGCAGGCCGGAGTCGGCGACGAGGCGCACGGCCTCCGCCAGCCCGACCTCGGCGACCGGCTCGCGCCAGAGGCCGATCGCGGACATCCCCGCGGCGATCGTGGTGTCGAGCGCCTCGGCGAGCGAGGCGTGCTTGATCGTGGCCTGATTGAGCGAGAGGCGCGGGTCGGCGCTCACGCGGTGACCGCCTCGACCAAGTGCAGCGCCTCGACGCCGCGGGTGACCTCGACGCCGTTCAGCGCGAGCAGCCCGGTCCAGCGGTCGGCCGCGAGCTCCGGCCGCTCCAGCGCACCGGAGGCGTTCGCGAGCCGGACGATCTCGGAGAGGTGCGGCAGCGAGCGCGCGGAGTGCAGGCCGCCCACCATCGAGAAGGCGGGCTGGTGGCCGTTCAGCCAGGACAGGAAGGCGACGCCGGTCTTGTAGTACTGCGTCGGCGCGGCGAAGACCTGGCGCGAGAGCGCCTCGGTCGGGCCCAGCACGCGGCGGTACTCGGCGGTGTCGCCCGCGTCCAGCGCCTGGATCGCGGCGGAGGCGCTCGGCGCCAGCGCGGCGAAGGCGCCGAGCAGCGCGTCCGACCAGCGCGGCGTGCCGTCGGCGTCGGGGGCGCCCTCGATCAGGCCGACGTAGTTGAAGTCGTCGCCGGTGAAGAGGGTCGCACCCTCGGGCAGCCGCGAGCGCAGCGCGATCTCCGCGTCCGCGTCCAGCAGCGACATCTTGATGCCGCGCACCGAGGCGAGGTTGTCCTCGATGATCCGCTGCACGACAGGGAAGGCGTCGACCGGGTCGGCCGCGCCGAAGTAGCCCTCGAGCACGCCGTCGAAGGCGGTGCCGAGCCAGTGCAGGACGACCGGCTTCGTGGCGCGGGCGAGCACGGCGGCGTAGACCCGCTCGTAATCGGCGGCGGTCTCCGCGGCGCGGGCCAGGTGACGGCTGGCCATCAGCACGACCTCCGCCCCCGCGTCCTCGGCGAAGGCGAGCTGCTCGACGTACGCGTCGATGACGGTGTCCAGCGGGACCACGTCGTCGGTGAGCTGGTCGGTGTTGATCCCGACCACGAGCGCCCCGCCGACCGACGCGGCCTCGGCGGCGCTGCGGCGGATCAGCTCCTGGGTCGCAGTCCAATCCAGGCCCATGTTGCGCTGCGCGGTGTCCATCGCGTCGGCGACGCCCAGGCCCCAGGACCAGACGTGGTGGCGGAAGCCGAGCGTCGCGTCCCAGTCGATCTGGGCCGGGTGGCCGGGCCGGTTCTCGCCGTGCACCAGCGGCACGACGTGCGCGGCGGCGTAGGCGGTGCGCGAGCGCAGCGGCGCGGTGGGCCTCGCGTGCGCGGGTGCCGGGAGCAGCTCGATCGAGCGGGTCGCGCCGTCGGCGTCGAGGAGGGTCAGCCCGCTCACTGGACGGCGCCCGCCTGCACGAGCACCTCTGCGTCGGCGGCGGCGTCGAGCGCGGCGACATCGATCCGGCGGCCCTCGCGCGAGGACTCCAGGCCCAGCTCGGCCAGGCGAACGCCGCGCGCACCGGCGAAGAAGTCGTACTCGTGCGGAGCGTCCTCGACCACGTGGCGGATGAACTGCTCCCACTGGGTCTTGAAGCCGTTCTCGAACACGTCGTTGACGGGCAGCTCCTGCCAGTCCTCGGCGTAGTCGTGCGTCTCGGGCAGGTCGGGGTTCCAGGTGGGCTTGGGGGTCGCGACGCGCGGCTGGATCTTGGCGCCGAAGAGCCCGACCACGGCCGAGCCGAGCGTGCCGTCGACCTGGAACTCGACGAGCTCCTTGCGGTCGACCCGCACGGCCCAGGAGGAGTTGAGCTGCGCGGTGATGCCGCCGGCGAGATCGAAGATCGCGTAGGCCGCGTCGTCGGCCGTCGCCGTGTACGGCGCGCCGTTCTCGTCGACCCGGGTCTCGATGTGGGTGGTCGCCTTGGCGTAGACGCCCTCGATCGTTCCGAAGAGGTTCTCGAGCACGTAGTTCCAGTGCGGGAACATGTCGACGATGATGCCGCCGCCGTCCTCGCTGCGGTAGTTCCAGCTCGGGCGCTGGGCGGCCTGCCAGTCGCCCTCGAAGACCCAGTAGCCGAACTCGCCGCGGACGCTGAGGATGCGGCCGAAGAAGCCGGAGTCGATGAGGCGCTTGAGCTTCTGCAGACCGGGCAGGTAGAGCTTGTCGTGCACGACGCCGTTCTTGATGCCGGCCTCCTTGGCCAGCTCGGCGATCTCGAGCGCCTCGGCGTAGGACTCCGCCGTGGGCTTCTCGGTGTAGATGTGCTTGCCGGCGGCGATCGCCTTCTTGATCGCGGGGACGCGCGCCTTCGTCACGAGGAAGTCGGCGTAGACCTGCCACTTCGGATCGGCGAGCGCGGCGTCGAGGTCGGTGGTCCAGTTCGTCAGGCCGTGCTTGCCGGCGAGTTCGGCGAGCTTCGCCTCGGAGCGCCCGACCAGCAGCGGCTCGACCTGCACGCGGGTGCCGTCGGAGAGCAGCACGCCGCCCTGCTCGCGGATCGCCAGGATCGAGCGGACGAGGTGCTGGCGGTAGCCCATCCGGCCGGAGGCGCCGTTCAGGATGATCCCGAGGGTGGGGGTGGTCGACTCTGACACGGTGCGCCTTTCGGAGGAGTGGGAAGCGTTTTCCTGATGCTAGCCGCGGACCGGTACTGTGGGCAAGCGCTTTCCCATCAAGCGGAGGAACGGTGGTGGGCGGGTCTCGATACGCGCTGCGCGCTACTCGACCAGCACGTGCGGACCCGCGCCGACGCGCTTGCACGTGTTCCATGCTGATCGAGTAGCCCGCGCAGCGGGCGTATCGAGATCCACCACCGTCGGAACAGGGGTCTGCAGACCTGCCCTTCGGGGGACGGCGGGTCTCGATACGCCCCTGCAGGGCTACTCGACCAGCATGGCGCGCGCTACGCGGCCGGCGCGACTCGCGGCGGGGTGCTCGCGCGCAGGACGACGCGGGTGGGCAGCTCGACCGAGGCCCCGTCGGCGTCGTCGCCGAGGGCCGCGGCGACGGCGCGCTCGCCGAGCGACGCGAGCGGCACCGCGACCGTGGTCAGGCCGGGGTGCACGTCCTCCGCGATGGGCGCGTCGTCGAAGCCCGCGACGCCCATGCCCGCGCCGGGCTCGACTCCGGCCGCGCGCATCGCGGAGGCGACGCCGACCGCCATCAGGTCGGTGACGGCGAAGACCAGGTCGATGTCGGCGGAGCGCCCGGCCAGCAGCGCGGCTGCGGCGTCGAACGCACCGTCCCGGGTGAGCGGCGCCTCCACGATCAGATCCGGATCGACGCTCACTCCGGCCGCGGCCAGCCCCTCGAGGAACCCCGCGACGCGGTCGGACGACGTCAGCACCGCCTCCGGACCGCGCACGATCGCGCAGCGCCGGTAGCCGGCCTCGGCGAGCGCCGCCGCGAGCGCGCGGGCTCCGGCGCGGTTGTCCACCTGCACCGAGGGGAACGGCAGCCCGCCCTGGCTGATCATGGCGACCCGCCCGCCGGACGCCTCGTAGGCCTGCAGCTCGGCGATCAGGGCGTCGCGGTGCCGGTCGGCGGCGAAGCGGCTGCCGGCCAGGACGATCGCCCGCGGCCGCCCACCGCGCAGCGAGCGGACCAGGCCGAGCTCCTTGTCCGGGTCGCGGTCGGTGACGGCGATCCGCACGTCCAGCCGCGACGCGTCGGCCGCGCCGATCACCCCGGAGGCGATGCCCGAGAAGTACGGGTCGGTGATGTCGCTGACGAGCAGCGCGATCGTCGAGGTGGTCCCGCGCGCGACGGCCTGCGCCGCCGGGTTCGCGGAGTAGCCCAGCTCGGCCGCGGCCGCCTCGACCCGCTCGCGGTACTCGCCCTGCACCTTCCGCGCGCTGCCGTTGAGCACCCGCGAGGCGGTGGCCAGGGACACTCCCGCCGCCCGGGCGACGTCGTGCAGCGTCGCGGCGGCGGTCGTTCGTCGTGCTGCCACGGTGCTCCTCGGGGTCCGGCGGCGGCTTCCCGCGCGCTCGCCAGTGTACGGAGGAGCCGGGACGCGGAGGAGGCGGGTGTCCGCGGAAGGGCGCTTCGCTCAGCCCTCGTCGAGCGGCGACACCCCGGTCAGCTCGACGGCGCGGTCCCAGAGCCGGCGCGCGGCGTCCCGGTCGCGGGCGGCGCGGTTCGGGTTCACCTGGCGCGGCGCCCCGCGGACCTCGCCGAGGCCGCCCGGTCCGTAGTAGGCGCCGGAGCGCGCGTCGGGCGAGGTCGCCGCGAGCAGCGTCGGCAGCGCGCCGTCGTCACCGCTCTGCCCGACCGTGCGCATCAGCGCGCCCATGATCGCGCCCTGCCCGTCGCCGGTGTGCGTGTGCAGCTCGGTGACCGACATGCCGGGGTGCGCGGCCATCGAGCCGACGCTCGAGCCGGCCCGGCGCAGGCGCCGGTGCAGCTCGAACGCGAAGACCAGGTCGGCCAGCTTGGACTGCCCGTAGGCCGGCCACGGGCTGTAGCGGCGGCGCTCCCAGTTCAGGTCGTCGAAGTCGAGCGTGCCGAAGCGGTGGGCGAGGCTCGAGAGCGACACGACGCGGTCCGCGATCCGCGGCAGCAGCAGGCCGGTCAACGCGAACGGGCCGAGGAAGTTCGTGCCGAACTGCAGCTCGAAGCCGTCGGCGGTGCGCCCCTCCGGCACCGCCATGATGCCGGCGTTGTTGACCAGCACGTCGATCGGCCCGGTCGCCTCGGCGAACTCGCGCACCGAGGAGAGGTCGGCGAGGTCGAGCCGCCGGACGACGACGTCTCCGCCCATCCGCTCGGCCGCCCGCTCGCCCTTCTCGACGGTCCGGCAGGCGAGCACCACGCGGGCGCCGTGCTCGGCGAGCGCCCGCGCGGTCGCCTCCCCCAGTCCGCTGTTCGCGCCGGTGACGACGAACGTCCTGCCGGTCTGGTCGGGGATGTCTGCGGCGCTCCAGGAGGTCATCCGCCCACCCTAGATTCCGGGCGTGCACGCCACCTGGACGCTCGTCAGTCCTCGGTCCAGCGGTACCAGTGCGCCACGACGACCGGGCCGAGCTCGACGAGCGGCGACGCGTCGCGGCGCCGGCGCTCCTCGGCGCTCCCGGTCAGGCCGATCCGCGCGTCGGGCGCCATCGGCAGGATCTCCAGGACGACGTCCCCGGAGTCCGCGCCCAGCGCGTCCAGATCGAGCACCCACGGCCCGCCGTCCCAGAACTGATCGGCGACGACCTCGCCGCCGACGAGGATCCGGGCGACGTCGCCCGCCCAGTGGATCTCGAGCTCGCGCCGCTGCGCCGCCGGATCGGTCTCCGGCAGCTCGAGCCGGTGCGCGGCCGCGGCGGCGAAGTCGGCGTCGCGGGGTGCGGAGGCGCGCCCCGCGGCCTCGCCGTAGGACACCGGCACGGCGTCGCTCGCGCGGAGCGGGGACGCCTCGACCGCCTCCGTCTCCGGCCGCATCGACGCCGCCGATCCGGCGACCGGGACGAAGCGCTGCCCTTCCGGGTCGTAGACGCGCGGCAGGCGACTCCCCGCCCGGACGTCCCCCGCGATCCGCCCCGCTCCGTCGAGCCAGACCGGGTCCTCCGACAGCACGAGGCGGCGCTCCCCCGAGCCCTGGTCGACGAGCACCGACGCCTCCTCGCCCGCCTCCGCCGACAGGACCAGCACCGAGCACGCCCCGCCGTCGCCCTGCGCCCGCACCAGCACCGGCTCGTCGACGTCGAGTCGGAGGAGCGAGCCGTCCCGCCGCACCCCGTCGACCTCGAGCTCCGTGGCCTCCGCGAAGGCCAGCTCGGCGACGACACCCGCGGCCGCCACCAGGACCAGCGTCGGCTCCGCCCCGTCGAGGAGCGTCAGCGGCGTCGCGGTCGCCCAGTCCAGCCGCACCCCGCCGACCGTCAGGCGCACCGGCCAGACCATCAGCGTCCCGGCCGGCACGGGCGTGCTCACCGAGGGGAACCGCACGACCTCCTCGTCGAGGCCCACCTCGAGCACCACGCCCGGGTGCTCCGGCAGCGGCTCGTGCGGCTGGTGCCAGGTGACGAACACGAAGCCGCTCGACCCGTCGCTCCGCAGCGCCCAGCGCAGCGTGTCCGTGTCCTGCTGGTCGACCGGCAGCTCGTCCGGCAGCGTCGACGGCATCTGCGCGAGCCGCTCGCCGAAGGCCTCGAGGAAGGCGTGCTGGCGCCGCAGCAGCGCGAGGGTCGGCGACGGCCGGCCGCTCGCTCCGATCGGCGCGCGGAAGTCGTAGTCGAATCGCGGCAGGTCGTTCGGGTAGCCGGTCGCCTGCGACTCCTGCAGCCCGTCGGCGGCGGCGCTGCGCGGGTTGGTCCCGCCTGCGTACATGTAGTAGCCCTGCCAGGCCGAGCCGTTGCCGATCTTGGTGTGCGCGACCGCCGCGATGTCGAGCGGCTGCACGGCCGGGCGCCGGTGGTAGGCGGTGGCCATGCCGCCGCCGAGCTCGCAGGTCGCCGGCGGGTAGTCGAGCGAGGGGGCGCGGGGCGTCACCGCGTCCGTCGTCGCGCCGCGGACGTCGGCGCCGATGCCCGGGTCGTCCCACTGGTGGCTGAAGAAGAAGTGGTCGCGGAACGTCGCGTCCCACGGCGAGTCGGACTCGACCCAGAAGCCGTCCGCGTAGCCGCCGAACAGCGGCAGCACCTCGTCCAGCGGCAGGTCGGCGCCGCCCCAGCCCGTCGACGTCCAGATCGGCGCCGTCAGCCCCGCCTCCCGGGCCAGGCCCTTGAGGGTCCGGATGTGCCCGGGCTGGTCGTAGATCTCGTTCTCGATCTGGATCGCGACCACGTTGCTGCCCGGTCCGCACCGCGACGCCAGCTCGCCGCCGAGCGCGCCGAACCAGTCCCGGACGAGCGCGAGATACCCCCGGTCGTCGGTCCGGTGCTCCACCTCGGCGGCCTGCACCCAGTCCGGGAAGCCGCCGTTGCGGACCTCGCCGTGGCACCACGGCCCCACCCGCAGCACGACGTCCAGCCCGACCTCGGCGCACAGGTCCACGAACGCGCCGACGTCGAGGTCCCCGTCGAAGCGGCGCTCCCCGCGCACCTCCTCGTGGTGGATCCAGATCACGTAGAACGCCACGACCGTCACGCCGCTCGCGCGCATCAGCCGCAGCCGCTCCTCCCAGCGGGCCCGCGGCACGCGGCTGTAGTGCAGCTCACCGGAGACCGGGATGAAGGGCCGACCGTCGCGCAGCACCGAGCGGCTGGTCAGCCGCCAGCGGTCGTGGCGGTCGACCGAGTTGCTCATCGCGGGCTCCCGCGCGGGCGCGGCCCACGGGAGGTGCCGCACAGTGGCAGTGCGGACGGTGTCCTGGCGTGCTGCGGTCATCGAGATGCTCCTTCGGATCCGGTCGACGATCCCGTCCACGCTAGCGGGAGGCCGATCCGCAGCCGCCGCCTCAGCGCCGCGCCCGCGTCGACGCCCGTGCGACCAGCTCCGGCAGGAACACCGTCTGCCGCGGGATCAGCTCCGGATCCGCCGCCTCCTCCAGCAGCACGCGCAGCGCCGTCCGCCCGATCACGGAGCTCGGCTGCCGCATCGAGGACAGCGGCACGGCGGCGGCCGCAGCGAAGGAGATGTCGTCGAAGCCGATCAGCGCGATCTCGTCCGGCACCAGCATCCGCCCGTCGACGGCGAGCGCCTGCAGCAGCCCGAGCGCGACCAGGTCGTTGGCCGCGAAGAGCGCGTCGGGGCGGTCGCGCCGCGGCCGGGCCAGGATCCGCACCCCGGCGGCGACCCCCTGCGCGACGGTCAGCGCCGTGATCGCCACGACCTCGAGATCGACCGACGCATCGCTGTTCTCCACCGCGACCCGCGCGCCCGCCAGCCGGTCGGTGACCTGGCGGATCTCGAACGGCCCGCCCACGAAGGCCAGCCGGCGCCGCCCGGTCGCGATCAGGTGCTCGGCCGCCATCCGCCCGCCGGCCACGCTGTCGACCGAGACCGAGCTGTAGCGTCCGTCGCCGCTGAAGCGGTCGACCAGCACGACCGGCACCCCGCGCCCGCGCAGCTTCTCCAGCCGCTGCGAGATGTCGCCGTACGGCGCGATCAGCACGCCGCGCACCTGCTGCTCCTCGAAGAGGTCGAGGTACTGCCGCTCGCGCGACGGGTCCTCGTCGGTGTTGCCGTAGAGCACGGCGATCTGGTGGCGAGAGGCCTCGTCCTCGGCGCCGCGCACCACGTCGTTGAAGAACGGGTTCTGCCCGTCGAGCACCACGAAGCCGACGGTCGAGCTCACGCCGTTGCGCAGCTTCCGGGCAGCGTCGTTGCGCACGTAGCCGAGCGACTCGACGGCGGCGTTCACCCGGGCGAGCGAGTCGTCGGAGACCTCGTCCGGCCGGTTGAGCACGTTGGAGACCGTGCCGACCGAGACGCCGGCGCGCAGGGCGACGTCGCGGATGCTCACTCGCGCCACATCGCCTCCCCTGGGACGCCGAGCCGCATCTCGCGTTGACCGCTCCGGCTCAGCGTCCCTATAGTAGCGATGAAGCTGGATGAATCGATTCAGGTCCTCTTCATCCGAAGCCGGGACCTGACCGCGATTCCCCTCGATGAGGAGGTACCACCCGTGGCATCAGATCCGCCACCCGCACTCGAGCTCGCCCGCGTGGTCAAGGCGTTCGGCGCCGTCGTCGCGCTGCGCTCGGGCACCATCGCCGTGCACCGCGGGTCGATCCACGCGCTGGTCGGCGAGAACGGCGCCGGCAAGTCGACGCTCGTCAAGATCATCGCCGGAGTGCACCAGCGCGACGCGGGCGAGTTCCTCCTCGACGGCGAGCCGGTCGACTTCTCCTCGACCGCGCAGTCGAAGGCCGCGGGCATCGCCGTGATCTACCAGGAGCCGACGCTCTTCCCCGATCTCAGCGTCACCGAGAACATCTTCATGGGCCGGCAGCCCCGCGGTCGCCTCGGCCGCATCGACCGGAAGGCGATGCGCACCGAGGTCGTCGGCCTCTTCGAGCGCCTCGGCGTCCGGATCGACCCCGACCGCCCCGCCGAGGGCCTCTCCATCGCCGACCAGCAGATCATCGAGATCGCCAAGGCCATCTCGCTCGACGCGAAGGTCCTCGTGATGGACGAGCCGACCGCCGCGCTCTCCGGCGTCGAGGTCGAGCGCCTCTTCACCGTCGCCCGCTCGCTCCGCGACGAGGGCCGCGCGCTGATCTTCATCTCGCACCGCTTCGACGAGGTCTTCTCGCTCTGCGACACCATCACCGTGATGCGCGACGGCGCCTACATCTCCACCACCGCCACCGAGGACGCCACCGTCGACGGCATCGTCCGCGAGATGGTCGGCCGCGACATCACCGAGCTCTTCCCCAAGCAGGCGACCGAGATCACCGACGTCCTGCTCGAGGTGAGCGGCCTCAGCTCGGCCGGCGTCTTCCACGACATCTCCTTCACCGTCCGCGCCGGCGAGATCGTCGGCCTGGCCGGCCTCGTCGGTGCCGGCCGCAGCGAGGTGGCCCGCGCCGTCTTCGGCGTCGACCCCTACGACTCCGGCTCGGTCACCCTCGTCGGCGGCCGGATCCCGGCGGGCAGCCCCTCGGCCGCGATGCGCGCCGGGCTCGCGCTCGTCCCCGAGGACCGCCGCAAGCAGGGCCTCGTGCTCGACTCCTCCGTCTCGCGCAACATCACGATGGCGATCCAGAAGTCGCTCTCGAAGGGCGGCCTGATCACCGGCCGCCGAGAGAACACCGCCGCGCGCGACTGGGCCGCGCGCCTCGAGGTCAAGACCGACGCGCTCGACACCGTCGCCGGCACGCTCTCGGGCGGCAACCAGCAGAAGGTCGTGCTGGGCAAGTGGCTCGCCACGAATCCGAGGGTCCTGATCATCGACGAGCCGACCCGCGGCATCGACGTCGGCACCAAGTCCGAGGTTCACCGGCTGCTCTCGCAGCTCGCCGGGGAGGGGATGGGGATCCTGATGATCTCGTCCGAGCTGCCCGAGGTGCTCGGCATGGCCGACCGCGTCCTGGTGATGCGCGAGGGGCGGATCACCGCCGAGCTCGACCGGGCCGAGGCCACCAGCGAGACCGTCATGCTCGCCGCCACCAGAGGAGCAGCCGCATGAGCACCGCCCAGGCACCGACGCAGAAGCGCGTGCCCGCTGCCAAGCCCAACACCTTCGCCTCCGGCTTCGGCTCCTTCGTCCGGGCCCGCGAGACCGGCATCCTGCTCGCGCTGGTCCTCGTCGTCATCGCGACGACCGCGAAGAACCCGACCTTCCTCTTCTCCCCCGACGGCTGGCGCGACCTGCTGCTGACCCCGTCGATCCTGATCCTGATCGCGGTCGGCCAGGCCATCGTGATCATCACCCGCTCGGTCGACCTCTCGGTCGGCTCGATCCTGGGCCTGACCGCCTACCTCACCGGCCGGCTGTTCCTGGACGTGCCGGGGATCCCGATCCTCGCGGTCTTCGCCGCCGGCATCGTCTTCGGCGGACTGCTCGGGCTGATCAACGGCGCGCTCGTCGCGTTCGCGAAGGTCCCGGCGCTGGTGATCACCCTCGGCACGCTCTACGCCTACCGCGGCATCAACGTCGCCTGGACGGGCAGCGACCGGATCAACGCGTCCGACATGCCGAAGGACTTCCTCGCCCTGGGCACCGGGCAGTTCCTCACCATCCCGTACCTCACGATCATCGCCCTCGTCGTGCTGGTCGCCGCGGGCTGGTACCTGCGCAACCAGCGCGCCGGCCGCGAGTTCTACGCGATCGGCTCCGACCCGGACGCGGCGCGGCTCTACGGCCTGCCCGTCACCCGGCGCATCCTGGTCGCCTTCGTCGTGTCCGGCGCGCTGACCGGCCTGGCCGGCGTGCTCTACGCCGCGCGCTACGGCACCGTCAACTCGCAGGCCGGCTCCGGCTACGAGCTCGACGCGGTCGGCGCCGCGGTGATCGGCGGCGTCGCGATCTTCGGCGGCTCCGGCACGGTCTGGGGCGCGGCGATCGGCGCCGTGCTGCTGCTCACCATCAACCGGGCCCTGCCGATCCTCGGCGTCCCCGACTTCTGGCAGCGGGCGGTCGTCGGCGTGCTGATCATCGGCGCGATCGTGCTCGACCGCGTGCTCTCCCTCCGACAGTCCCGCAAGCTCCTCGAAGAGAGGGACGACTCCTGATGAGCCTCGTCACCGACACCACCGCCGTGCGCACCGCGCGCGAGTACCGCGACTACGCCCGGCCGGCCTGGCAGCGCGTCCTCTTCAGCCGCGAGACGGCCATCGTCGTGCTGCTGATCCTCGTGATCGTCGTCGCCTCCGCCTCGGTGAAGAGCTTCGACAAGCCGATCACCATCACCTACCTCTTCCTCGACATCGCGCCGACGCTGCTGATCGCGCTGCCGATGACGCTGATCATCATCACCGGCGAGATCGACCTGTCGGTCGCCTCCACCGTGGGCCTCGCGAGCGTGCTGACCGGCACGCTGCACCAGGCCGGAGTGCCGTTCGAGGTCGCCGCGCTGATCGCGATCGTGGCCGGTGCCGTCGGCGGAGCGCTGAACGGCTTCCTCGTCACGGTGGTGGGGCTGCCCTCGCTCGCCGTCACGATCGGCACGCTCGCGCTCTACCGCGGGCTCGCGGTCGGACTGCTCGGCACCACCGCGGTCACCGACTTCCCCGAGTTCTGGACCGACCTCGCCAAGGCGAAGCTGGTCGGCCCGGTGCCGCTCGTGGTGCTGCCGTTCGCCATCCTGGCGATCGTCTTCGCCGTCGTGCTGCACTCCACCCGCTTCGGCCGCGGCGTCTTCGCCATCGGCCTGAACGACGAGGCGGCGATCTTCTCCGGAGTGAACGTGAACCGCACCAAGTTCATCCTGTTCGTGGTCTCCGGCGCCGTCTCCGCGCTGGCCGGCATCTACTACACGCTCCGCTACGGCTCCGCCCGCGGCGACAACGCGACCGGCCTCGAGCTGCAGGTGATCGCGGCCGTCCTGCTGGGCGGCGTCTCGATCTTCGGCGGCCGCGGCGCCCTGCACGGCGTGATCGCCGGCGTGATCCTGATCGGCGTGATCGCCTCGGCCCTGCGCCTCGCGAACGTCACCTCCGACGTCATCAACATCATCACCGGAGTGCTGCTCGTGCTCTCGGTGGTGTCCACCAGCTTCCTGGCCTGGCTGTCGCGACTGCGGCGCTCAGGCAGGAGACGCCCCTGATCCCGCATCACCGGCACAGCACCCGCACCACCCCGCACCACCCCCACAGCACCTCGACGAAAGGCAGACGATGATGTTCTCCTCCCGTGGGCGCCGCCTCGGCACCCTCACCGCACTGGCCGTCTCGGTCGCGCTCGTCGCGACCGGCTGCTCCGCCTCCGACGGCGACGCCGGCGGCGACTCCGGTGGCGACGCCGGCTCCGGCGACTACTCGATCACCTTCCTGCCGAAGAACCTCGGCAACGCGTACTTCGACACCTCCGACGCCGGCGGCGAGAAGGCCATCGAGGAGTTCGGCGGCACCTACGCCGAGGTCGGGCCCGCCGAGGCCTCCCCCGATGCGCAGGTCTCCTACATCAACACGCTCACCCAGCAGGGCGCCGGAGCGATCGTCGTCTCGGCGAACGACCCGAAGGCGATCTGCGACGCGCTGAACGAGGCGCGCGACAACGGCACCAAGGTCGTCACCTTCGACTCCGACACCAACGCCGACTGCCGCGACCTCTACATCAACCAGGCCACCGCCGAGGGCATCGCCAAGGCGCAGGTCGACCTGATCACCGAGCAGATCGGCGACAGCGGCGAGGTCGCGATCCTCTCCGCCTCCGCGAACGCCACGAACCAGAACGCCTGGATCGAGCTGATGGAGGAGGAGCTCACCGCGAACCACCCCGACGTCACGCTCGTCGACACCGTCTACGGCGACGACGACGACCAGACCTCGTTCGACAAGACCGCGGCCCTCCTGCAGACCCACCCCGACCTCAAGGGCATCATCTCGCCCACGACGGTCGGCATCGCCGCCGCCGCCCGCTACCTCTCCACCTCGGACTTCAAGGGCAAGGTCGCGCTGACCGGTCTCGGCACGCCGAACCAGATGCGCGAGTTCGTCGAGGACGGCACCGTCACCGCGTTCGCGCTGTGGAACCCGGGAGACCTCGGCTACCTCGCCGCCTACGCCTCGAAGGCCCTGATCGACGGCGACATCACCGGCGCCGAGGGCGACACCTTCGAGGCCGGCGACCTCGGCTCCTTCACCGTCGACGCCGACGGCACCGTCCTCCTGGGCGACCCGTTCACCTTCACCGCCGACAACATCGCCGACTTCGACTTCTGACCCGTCGCAGTCCTGCTGATCGCGACATGCTGATCGAGTAGCGCCCGCAGGGCGCGTATCGAGATCCACCGTCCCTGAAACGGTGGGTCTCGGTACGCCGCTCTGCGGCTGCTCGACCAGCATGTCTCCTGCTGGACCAGCATGTTCCATGCTGATCGAGTAGCGCCCGCAGGGCGCGTATCGAGATCCCCCACCGAAAGGCCCCACCCCATGCAGCGCGTCTGCTTCCAGCTCCAGGTGCGACCGGAGCGCATTCCCGAGTACACCCGCCGCCACGCGGCCATCTGGCCCGACATGGCCGCCGCCCTGAAGGCCACCGGCTGGAACAACTACTCCCTCTTCCTCCGCCCCGACGGCCTGCTGATCGGCTACTTCGAGACCCCGTCCCTCGACGCCGCCCGCGCCGGGATGGCCGCCACCGAGGTCAACGCCCGCTGGCAGGCCGAGATGGCCGAGTTCTTCGTCGAGCTCGACGGAGCCCCCGACACCGGCTTCCTGCAGCTGACCGAGGTCTTCCACCTCGAGGACCAGCTGCCCTGACTCCCTCCTCCTCCCCGACACCCATCGGACAGAGCCGCGGCTCCGAATGATGCACGGGGTCGATCGAGGAGGTCGCAAGGATGTCGTTCAACAGTCGCCGCTGGCAGGTGCGCACCATCGTGGCCCGCGTCCAGGCCACCGCCGCCGTCGGCACCGCGGGTCTGGACACGGCCGCCCGCGCCGACCGCAAGCTCGAGATCCTCCGCATCGCGGACGGCGTCGACGCCGGCCGGGTCAGCAACGACGAGGCCGTCGCCGCGTTCGAGCGCCTGGTGGAGGAGCTCCGTCCGCACTCCGGAGGCAGCCTGGGGTCCGCCGGGTGCTGAGCGCTCCGTGACCGCCGACGCCCTGTCCGCTCCGGAGGGAATCGTCTCCGGCCTCGCCGACGGCGACCACGCCGCGTTCCGCCGGCTCTACGAGCGGACCGTGCGCCGTGTGCGCTCGATCACGGTCGGCATCCTGCAGGACCACGCGCAGGCCGAGGAGGTCGCGCAGGAGACCTACTTCGAGCTCTGGCGCTCCGCCGGCCGGCACGCGGTCCTGGAGGAGCAGCAGCACCTCGTCGCCGTGATCGCCCGCCGCCGCGCGATCGACCGGGTCCGCGCCTCTCAGTCCTCCCGCGAGCGCGACCACCGGTACGCGATCCACAGCTACCTCCGCGAGATCGACGAGGCGGAGTCGCACGGCGAGATCGTCGGCGAGTTCAGCCGCGCCGCCGCCGAGATCCGCCGTCTCGCGCCGAAGCACCGCGACCTGCTCTTCCTCGCCTACGTCCGCGGCCTGACCCACGCCGAGATCGCCACGGAGCTCGACCTGCCGATCGGCACCGTCAAGACCCGCCTCCGCGACACCCTCGCCCGCCTCCGCCGCGAGCTGACGCTCCCACCCCCCTGACGCGCACCACACGCCGGCCGAGCACCCGCGCAGCGCCCCCTCCACGCTGGTCGAGCAGCCGCGCAGCACCCCGCCATGCTGGTCGAGCAGCCACGCAGCGGCGTATCGAGACCCACATCCTCAGCACGGCGGCTCTGCAGCGTCCCCTCCGACGTCGTCATCGTCCGACGCGGACGCAGAACATCAGCCAGGAGTCCGTCTCATCGCCCATCAGCGATGACAAGCGCTTCCAGCCGATGTTCTGCCGCCGCGGCCGCGCACAACATCAGCTGAGAAGGGGGTCCCTCGGCTGACAGAGGAGGCCGGTTGCTCTCAGCTGATGTTGTGCGCAGCACCGCAGCGAGACCCACCCACGCCGAAGCCCCCGCCCTCCGAGAGTGGAGAACGGGGGCCACGGCGACGCCGTCAGAGCGTCAGAGCGTCTGCGCGAACGGGTCGAAGTCCACCGGCACCGCGGGCACCGGCGCGGACAGCGTGCTGTCGATCGCGACGAACTCGCCGTTCTCCGCTGACTCCTGCGCCGACAGCATCACGTCGAGCACGTGGAAGCCGAGCTCGCCGGTCGCGACGTGCGGACGGTCCTCGGCGATCGCGCGGACCATGTCGAGCAGTCCGAGGCCGCGGCCGACGACCGTGCCCTTCTGCTCGATCTCGGTCCACTCCTGCTCGCCCCACTGGCCGTCGGCGATCGAGGTGCGGGCCTTCACGTAGGCGGTGCGCCCCTCGAACTGGTTCGGGTCGGGGATCACGATCGACCCCTCCGTGCCGTGGATCTCGAAGACGCCGTGGCGCTCGAGGGCGGAGTCGAAGCTGAGCAGGCTCGACGCCTGCGGCCCGGCCGCGAACGAGGTCAGCACCTGCAGCGACGTCGGCACCTCCACCGGGAACGTCGTCCCCGCGTCGGGGCCGGAGCGGATGACCCGCTCCTCGAGCTTCTTCCGCCCGAGGGCCGCGACCCGCTGAACCGGTCCGAACAGGCTGACGAGTCCGGTGAAGTAGTACGGCCCCATGTCCAGCAGCGGGCCCGCGCCCTCCGCGAAGAGGAACGCCGGGCTCGGGTGCCAGAGGTCCGGTCCGACCGTCTGGAAGACGGTGGACGCGAACATCGGCTCGCCGATCACTCCGTCCGCGATCGCGCGCTTCGCGGTCTGGAAGCCCGGGCCGAGCAGCGTGTCCGGCGCCGAGCCGACGCGCAGCCCCTTGGCGGCGGCGTCCTGCAGCAGCTGCGCGGTGCCGGCGCGGTCCAGGCCCAGCGGCTTCTCGCTCCAGACGTGCTTGCCCGCGGCGATCGCCGCGGCCGAGACCTCGACGTGCGCGGCCGGGATGGTCAGGTTGACGACGACTTGCACGCCGGCATGCGCGAGGACGTCCTCGGCGGAGCCCCAGGCGGGGACGCCGTGCTTCTCGGCCTGGCTCTTCGCCCGGTCGAGCAGCAGGTCGCCGACGATCAGGACCTCGACGTCCGGGAAGGACGCGAGGTTCTCGAGGTAGGTGTCGCTGATGACGCCGACGCCGATGACGCCGATCCCGATGGGCCCGCTCATGCCGCGTACCCGCCCTTCACGAGGAAGTCGTAGCTCGCCTGGATGTCCGCGAAGACGTCGCCGGGGGCGTTGTCGTACTCGATGACGGCGTACTTGATGGCGCCCTCGCCGGCCTTGAGCGCCTCGACGAGCGGCACGTCGCCCTCACCGGGGCGGCGCTGGTCGAGGGTGTCGGAGCCGAACTCGGCCGCGCCGGGCGCGAACGGGTTCTCGGCCGGCACGACGCCGTCCTTGACGTGCACCGCGACCAGGCGCGAGCCCAGCTTCGACACCAGCGCCGGGCCGTCCTGGCCGCCGGTCAGCGCCCAGAACAGGTCGAGCTCGATCTCGACGCGCTCATCGGTGCTCGCGACGAAGCGCTCGTACGCGGTCTGCCCGTCGAAGGAGGCGATGAACTCCTGCGCGTGGTTGTGGTAGCCGACCTTCAGGCCGAAGGTCGCGGCGACCTCGGCGGCCTTGTTCAGGCGGTCGGCGATGTCCGCCACGCCGTCCTCGGTCAGCCAGCGCTCGGCCGAGACGAACGGGTCGATGACCGTCTGGATGCCGATCTGCGCGGCCGCCTCGAAGACGACCTCGGGGTCGGGCGTGGGGATGGAGCCGTCCGGCGTCCACAGCTCGTCGGAGAGCAGCGGAGCGTGGCCGGTCGGCGAGGCGAGACCGCTCGCGTCGAGCGCGGCGCGGATCTCGGCGGGACGGCGGACGAAGTCGAACGCCTCGACGTTCTTCAGTCCGATCGCCGCGAGCTTTTCGAGCGAGCCGTTCGGGTCCTCGGAGAACTCCTTGGCCAGCGTGTAGAGCTGGATGGAGGCCAGGGGCAGAGTCATGATCGATGTCGCTTTCACTGGTGATGGTGGTGCGGGCAGGACTGTCGTCTCCGACCAGCCTGTCCTATGGACGTCTGTGTTCCTAGGCTGTTTCCTG
>JGI20283J13201_100120_pt1 | contig 43300 bp, 24 predicted proteins | sample Plalitdecfosmids_FD_13201 | JGI IMG/M metagenome (IMG submission 13201)
CGACGCGCTGCAGCACCTCGGTGACCGAGCGGTCCGGCAGCTTGCCGATGTCTTCGGCGACGATCGAGTCGACGATCTCGTCCGAATTCTGCTTGACCTTCTGGGCCGAGTTCAGCGCCGCGCGCTGGCCGGTCACCACCACCACGTTGCTGCCTGCGGGCTGGGTGCCGCCGGCTTGCTGTCCACCGGCGGCCTGCGCGAACGCGACGCCGCTTGCCATCAGCGCGATCTGCGCTGCTGCGACCGCGATCGCGGTCTTCCTGAATTGCTGTTGCATACTGTCTCCTGTCGGGGATGTCGTGAAATTATTGATTTGTGCTGCTATGGCTTTTCAGCTCTGGATTTGTGGCTCTCTCTACTGCTACTGCTTGCACCCGGACGCAAGGCGGTCCGGGGTATTCTTAAAACTGGTCGGCGCTGATCGTGCGGCTGGCGCCCGGCTGCAGGCGGATCGCCAGCGTGCGACTGCCGTAGCGCAGCGTGGCCGCCCCCGTACTGCCGGCGAGCGCGTGCACGGTGGCGCTGCGCAGGCGCCCGCCCTGCCAGGCCATATCGAGTTCGTAGCCGCCGCGTGCGCGCAAGCCCTTGACCGACCCGTCCGGCCAGGCCGCCGGCAGCGCCGGCAGCAGCTGGATCTCATTGCCCCCGGCCCTGGCGCCGGCATGCGATTGCAGCAGCATCTCGGTCATGGCCGCGGTGGCGCCGAAATTGCCGTCGATCTGGAACGGCGGGTGGGCATCCAGCATGTTCGGGTAGATGCCGCCGGCGTTGTTGTGCTCCGACCCCTGACCGGCTTGTTCGGAGGCGCGCGCACCCGGCGTGGCGAGCAGGCCGCGCAGCATGCGGTGGGCGTGGTCGCCATCGTTCAGGCGCGCCCAGAAGGCCATCTTCCAGGCCATCGACCAGCCGGTGCCGGCGTCGCCGCGGGCCTCCAGCGTGCGACGGGCCGCGGCGGCCAGCGCCGGCGTGCCGGTGGCCGAGATCTGGCGCCCCGGGAACAGGCCGAACAGGTGCGACACATGGCGGTGGGTGTCGCCCGGCGTGTCCAGCACCGGGTCCTTCTTCTCTTCCATCCATTCGAGCAGCTGGCCCCAGCTGCCGACGCGCGGCGCCGCCAGGCGGTCGCGCATGCCGGCCAGCTCCTTGCGCAGGGCGCGGTCGACGCCCAGCACGTCGGCCGCTTCCACCGTGTTGTTGAACAGGTCCCACACGATCTGCTGGTCGTAGCTGACGCCATCCTCGACCGGGCCGTGCTCGGGCGACCAGCCTTGCGGCGCCACCAGGCGGCCGTCGGGCAGCACCTTCAGGTAGTCCTGCCAGAAGGCGCTGGCTTCCTTCATCATCGGATAGGCGACCTCGCGCAGGAAGACCTTGTCGCGGCTGAACGCATAGTGCTCCCAGAAGTGCTGGGCATACCAGGCGTTGGTGGTCTTGTTCCACAGGTAGCCGGAGGCGCCGAAAGGATTCGACTCGGTGCGCACGGTCCAGCCGCGCACCGGCTTGCCGTCGGCACGCTTGAATTCGGCGGCGCTGGCGGTATCGCGCCGGTACACCGGTGCCATGCCGCCCACGAAGTCGAAGAAGGGCTTGGCCAGCTCGCCCAGGTTGGTCACCTCGGCCGGCCAGTAATTCATCTGGATGTTGATATTGGTGTGGTAGTCCGAATTCCAGGGCGGCGTCAGGCTGTTGTTCCACAGGCCCTGCAGGTTGGCCGGCAGCGAACCGCGCGAGCTGGACGCCAGCAAATAGCGCCCGTACTGGAACAGCTGGGCTTCCAGCTCCGGATCGCCGCCGTCGGCCGTATAGGCTTTCAGGCGCGCGTCGGTGCTCAGTGCGCGCCGTGCCGCCGGGGCCGCGCCGAGGTCGAGGTCGACCCGGCCCAGCAGGCCGGCCAGGTCGCGTTCGTGCTCGGCACGCAGCTCGGCCCAGGGACGCGCCGCCGCCTTGGCCACCTGGCCGCTCACGCGCGCCAAAGGCTGCTCGCCGTTGAAATGGCGCGCGGCGTCGATCACATAACTGGTGCCGGCGCCCAGCACGATGGTCACGGCGTCGCAGCCGCTGAAGCTGATGCGGGTGCCGTCCACCGCGATCTTGCCGCCTTCGTTCACCACCTGCACCTGGCTGGCATAGCTCATCGTGTTGGTGGACAGGCTGGAACCCGGCTGGGCGTAGCCGGCCAGGGTGCCGTTGGCATACAGGCGGTTGCCGGCGGCGGCCAGGTGGGCGCCGTGGCGGTCGCTCAGGGCCACCGACCCGGTCAGCTGGCCCGGACGGTCGGCGCTCAGGCGCAGCACGATCGCCTGGGCAGGATAACTGGCCCAGGCCTCGCGGCGGAAGCCCACGCCGCCACGAACGTAGGTTACGGTGTGCAGTCCGCGCGCCAGGTCGAGGCTGCGTTGGTACCGGGTGACGCCGCTGTCATGGCCGGGCAGGTCGACGGTCAGGTCGCCGAAGGGCTGGTAGGCGCCCATCACACGGTCGTCGCCGGTCCACAGCGAAATCTCGTTGAACTGCAGGTGCTCGCGCCCCGGCTGGCCGAACACCATGGCGCCGATGCGGCCATTGCCGATCGGGAGGGCTTCGCGCTCCCAGCCGGCGTCGTTGTCCTGGGCCGGACGGTCGTAGCGCAGGGTCAGGTCGGGCGCGGCCATGGCGCCGGTGGCGGCCAGCACCAGCAGCACGGTGAGGCGATGGAGAGAACGGATCATGGCGCCCCCACCGGACGGCCGGTGACGATGCCGCGTCCGGCGGTGCTCATGTAGACCACGCCAAAGCGGTTCATGTCGCCGACGATGAACTGGCCGTCGCCCGGCCCGCCGTACTGGTGGGCGTCGTCGTTGATGCGGGTCCAGGCCTTGCCGCCGTCGAGCGAGCGGTAGATGCCGCGCTTGGCGCTGGCGTCCACGCTGCCCCATATATACAGTGCCGGATAGCCGGCGCCCGGCGCCGCCTTGCCGAAGCCGACCGCGCCGCAATAGCGCACGCCGGCCAGCGCGGCGAAACGGACGCCGCCATCGACCGAGTGCGCCAGGCCGCCATCCTTGAGCGCCACCCACAGGTCCCCTGCCCGTCCCGGCGCAGCGCGCAGCAAGCGCGAACCGCCCGCCGGCAGGCTGGCGCGCGGCGCGAAGCTGGCACCGCCGTCCACGCTGGCCAGCAGCGCGCCGTCGTCGTAGGCATAGAAGGCGTTAGCGTCGACCGGGTCCGCCAGCGGGCGCAGGCCGGCCTTGGCGAGGCCGCGCACGGCGGTCCAGCTGGCGCCGTCGTCGAACGAGCGCCAGGTGAGGCTCGAACCTTGCGGCGTGTGCAGGATGGTGGCGCCATCCGCCGACAGCGCAACCTGGCCGCGCTTGCCGCGCAGGGTCGGCGCCGCCTTCCAGGTGGTGCCGCCGTCGCGCGTCAGCTGCAGGCTGTCGCCCAGGCGCGCCATGGTGTCCGGCGCGGCACCGGCGGCGGCCAGGCCGGTGGTGGTGCCGATCTGCGGATCGTGGATGCGGCCGTGGCGGCGCACGTCCTCGTGCACGAAGCCGTCGTAGTCGCCGATCGCCGACACCAGCGGCCGGCCTTCACGGCTCACGAGGCCGAGGGGCACGGTTTCTTCCAGGCCGTCCACGGTGAAGGTCCAGGTGGCCGGCACGGCATCGATGTCGGCGGTGCGGAACACGCCGTTGCCCGAGGTGACCCAGACCGCGCGCGGATCCTGCGGGTCGAATTCGACCGAACCGGCCCAGTGGATCGCATGGCCCTTCAGCCAGGGCACGCCGGCGGCATCGCGCACGAATCCGCGCGCGATCACGTCGGTCCAGCTGGCGCCGCCGTCGCGGCTGGTAAAGATGCGGTCGCCCTTGGCGTCGCCCTGCGGCAGGAAGGTATTGATGGTGGAGACCACCAGGCGGCGCGGATCGCGCGGATCGACGCTGATGCCGGCGAAAGGCCGGGTCCAGCCGGATGGCGTGACATCCGTCCAGGCGCCGCCGGCGACCGTGTATTTCCAGACCTGGCCGCGGTCCATCGGTTCCTTGCCGGCGCGGTCCGGGTGCGGACCGGCGCCGTTGGCATAGGTGATGTAGAGGTTGCCGGCGCCGTCGAAGGCGCCGCGCTGCGGCATCAGCGCGCTTGGCGCCCCTGCTACCGGCTTGAAGCTGGCGCCGCCGTCGTCGCTGCGGTAGAAATTGGGCCCGACGCTGCCGAAGCGCGAGACGCCGACGAACAGGCGGCGCGCAGCGGCGCTGCTGCCGGGGTCGGGCATGACGAAATCGATGCCGACGTCGTTCGGCGTGGCCGTCAGGTCCAGGCCGCGCATGCGCGTCCAGCTGCGGCCGGCGTCGACGCTCTTGAACAGGCCGTCGCGGCGCGAACCCAGGTAAAGGACATTGCCATCGTCCGGGTCGACCGCGAGGCGCTCCCCGTCCTGGCGGCCCATACCGTTGCCGTGGGTCTTGAACTGGGCGCTGACGTCGACCACCTCGAAGGTCTTGCCGTAGTCGGTGGAGCGCAGGATCGCCGTGCGGCCGCCGTTCAGGTAGGCGATGCCGGCCAGCAGGTAGATGTTGGATGCCTTGTGCGGATCGACCGCCAGCGCGTCGATGCCGAGATAGCCGGTCTGCTCTTCCGAGACCCAGTCCAGCAGCGGCGTCCAGCGCCGCGCCGCCGCATCCCAGCGGTAGGCGCCGCCGACGTCGGTGCGCGCATACGCCACACCCGGCTCGCTGCGGCTCGGGATCACCGCCGTGACGAAGCCGCCGCCGCCGATGGCCACGCTGTCCCAGGCGTAGGCCTGCGACTCTGCAGATGCGCCTTCGCGCGCGGTCGTGCAGGCTGCGAGCGCGCACAGCAGGACGAATGCCGCGGATGCCGCCGCGGTCCTCTTCATGCCGGGTGCGGCCGTTTCCATGCCGCTGCGAAGAGTCGGAATGCGCATGTGTCTCCTGATGTTTTAGTTATGTCAGCAAAGGCGCGTGCATGTTAGCTAACAGGCAATTGGAAAGCAAGCGAATGTTCGCGCTAACATATGTTTCGTGCGCGGCGCTAAACATGCTGCCGCCAATGCGGCCTCTCGATGCCGATATGTAATATATCAGGAATTGGTGAAATCGATTACATGATTGTGACACAGCGCAGCTCCCGGCGCGATACCTGGCCATGCGAGATGCGTGATGTTCGCTCTGGGAGACCGCAACTTCACTCTGCGGGCCTTGGCATGGCCGCCGCCTGTCCGGGCGTATGGCAGGCGCACGGCGAGGGCCGGGATCTGACATACCAAATTTCCTGTTTGATGTACATACCCGGCCGTTCAGTGTTGCGAAAACACAAAACTTGCATGCAGCTGAGGTAAGGCGTAAAGATTTATGATAGCGTACAACAAACAGTGTTAACAAAGCCCTACGGAAGGCTGCGCTGTTAAAGATGTTATACAAAAACACCACCTATATCGGGGGAGACAAAGTGAGATTCCAAAGAACTGCGATCGCTACGGCGGTTGCGCAGGTGGCATTCCTGTACGCTCATGCAGCATGGGCGCAAACCACACCAGGCAACCAGCCGGCCGTCGGCGCCGGCAACGTGGTTGTCGTCAGCGGCCAGCGCGCCGCCCTCCAATCAGCCCAGAAACTCAAACAGGATTCCGACGAGGTCGTCGACTCGATCGTCGCCGAAGACATCGGCAAGCTGCCGGACCGCTCGGTCACCGAGGTGCTGCAGCGGATCGCAGGCGTCACCATCGACCGCAACATGGCGGGCGACCCGAACCGCCAGTCGGTCGAAGGCTCCGGGGTCTCGGTCCGCGGCCTGACCTACGTGCGCTCGGAAATCAACGGCCGCGACGCCTTCTCGGCCGGCGGCGGCCGCTCGCTCGGCTTCGCCGACGTGGCGCCGGAGCTGATGGCCGGCGTCGACGTCTACAAGAACCCGTCCGCGGAACAGGTCGAAGGCGCCGTCGCCGGCCTGGTCAACCTGCGCACCGCCATGCCCTTCGACTACAAGGGCTTCAAGGGCACGCTGGGCGTCTCGGAATCGTATTCGACCCTGCGCAAGGGTTCGCCCGAGCCGACCGGCACCCTGCTGCTGTCGAACCGCTGGAACACCCGCTTCGGCGAGTTCGGCGCCCTGGTCGACTTCGCGCATGCGAAAAGCCCCAGCCGTTCCGACGGCGTCGGCGTCGATCCTTACTTCCCGCACGTGAATTCCACGGATCCGGCCCAGTACGATCCCAAGAAGACGCAATGGATCCCGCTTGGCGTCGGTTATCGCTCGCAGGATTTCGACCGCGTGCGCCGCGGCGACTACGCCGCCTTCCAGTGGCGTCCGAGCAAGGACCTGACGGCCGCGCTGACCTACTTCAAGACCAAATACAAGGAAGACCTGACCGAGCGCGGCATCGCCTCGTCCGAGGACAAGTGGTACCAGCAGACCGCGAGCGCCGATTCGGTCTTCAACAGCAATGGCGTGTTCCAGAGCGGCACGATCTCGAACCCGACCTATGGCGGTTCGCCGTTCAACAGCGCGCAACGCCTGAATTCGCGTGAATCCGGCACGCGCGACCTCGCACTCAACGTGCAATGGCGCGTCTCGCCCAACCTCACCTGGACCAACGACTTCCAGCACGTGCGCTCGACCACCGAAGGCTTCGACGCCGACGTCTCGACCGGCTTCATCCTGCCCAACCAGACGCTCGACATGCGCGGCGACGTGCCCCAGATCGGCCTCGGTTCGGCGGCCTACATGGCCAACCCGAACAATTATTACTGGGCCTATACCCAGGAAGCGCTGGACCGCGCCAAGGCCACCCAGAAGGCCTGGAAGTCGGACTTCAAGTACAGCTTCGACAATCCGGTGCTGCGCGACGTCCGCTTCGGCGTGCGCATGGCGGACCGCGAAGGCGAGAACCACAAGGCGCAGAAGTTCTACAACTGGCAGGCGATCACCTTCCCATGGATGGAAGGCTGGCAGATCCCGCACGTGGCCCGCCTCGGCGATCCGCGTTTCGCCGGCGGCGCTTCGCTGCAGCAGATCGACAACTTCTTCGACGGCAAATACAACCTGCCGCCGATGCTGTTCGCGGACGCGGCCACGGTGCGCGGCTTCCCCGACGAATGGACCAAGATCCACGCCTACCACGATGTGCTGTGCGCGGAACAGGGTGCGACCTGCGAGCCGTGGAAAGCGGCGACCTTCAACGATCCGGCTGCCACCAACACCCAGACCGAGAAGACCCGCGCCGCCTACACCCAGTTGCGCTTCGGCTGGGATGACCTCAAGTACCCGATCGACGGCAACATCGGCATCCGCTACGTGAAGACCAAGAGCGCCGGCAGCGGCTTCGTCTCCTTCACGCCACCGGCCGCAACCTCGGTGCCCGCCGGCGTCCCGGTCACCGGCCAGGACCGCCTGGTCAACATCGGCGCGTTTGCGCAAGCCCAGTCGGCCAACAATTCGTATGACAACTGGCTGCCGAGCCTGAACCTGCGCCTGAAGTACAGCGACAAGCTGCAGTTCCGCTTCGCCGTGGCCAAGGCGATGGCGCGTCCGGACTTCAACCAGCTGCAGGTGCAGACCACGCTGAATGCCTCGAACCAGCAGACCACCTTCCGCGACGCCGCCGGCAACACCACCGCGGTGCGCTACGACGGCACCAGCCTGACCGGCACCAGCGACGGCAACGCGCTGCTGAAGCCGACCACGGCGACCAACGTCGACCTGACCGCCGAGTGGTACTTCGCCAAGGCCGGTTCGCTGACCTTCTCGGCCTTCAACAAGGACCTGAAGGACATCGTCATCACCCAGAACTACGGCTACACCGCGACCGACGTCGCCGGCAAGCCGCAGACCTTCATCGTGACCGGCCCGGTCAACGGCGCCAAGGGCTATGCCCGCGGCTTCGAAATCGCCCACCAGCAGTACTACGATTTCGTGCCCGACTGGCTGCGCGGACTCGGCACCCAGGCCAGCTGGACCTATGTGTCGAGCGAGCGCAAGCTGAACAACCCGGTGTTCGAGGCATGGTGCTCGGGTAACGACGCGTCGTCCAACTTCAACCTGAACATCAACGGTTGCGATACCGACGGGCGCGCCTTCGGCAAGACCCCGCTGCAGGGCCTGTCGCGCCACACGGTCAACCTGGCGGTGATGTACGAGCAGCACGGCCTGTCGATGCGCCTGGCCTACAACTGGCGCTCGCGCTACCTGCTGGGCGTGAACCAGTGGGGCAGCCGCGGCAACAACGGCCTGAACGTCAATCCGGCCGCCGACCCGGCCAAGTACCTGATCCCGACCACGGTCAACGACCAGGCCTTCGGCCTGCCGCTGTACCAGGCGCCGTACGGCCAGCTGGATGCGTCGGTGTTCTACGACTTCACGGACAAGTTCCGCGTCGGCGTGGAAGCCACCAACCTGACCAACTCGTACACCCGCCAGATCATGGAACAGCACGCGGGCAACTTCACGCGCCAGGTGTTCATGAGCGGTCCGCGCTATACGCTGCTGGCGCAATACACCTTCTGATGAGGAGCCGCCCGCAGCCAGGGCAATCCACATGATGCGACACAACTGAAGTTTTATCGACCCACCCCGCCGCCGCGGCCCATGCAGCCCCGGCGGCGGTGGCTTTTTATAGTGCAGAAAAGGAGTCCTCATGAACATCCAAGGCGAAATGATCCTCGGCCGGCGCATCGTGCGCGGCAGCGCCGGCAGCGTGCGCGCCTACGACCCGGCGCGCCACGCCACCCTGGAACCAGAATTCGGCCTGGCCACGACCGACGACCTGGCCGCCGCCTGCGAGCTGGCGGACAGCGCCTTCGACGCCTACCGCGCCGTGCCGCTGGAACAACGCGCGCGCTTCCTCGAGACCATCGCCGATCGCATCGTCGACATCGGTCCGCTCCTGATCGAACGCGCCGGCCAGGAATCCGGCCTGCCGGCGGCGCGCCTGGAAGGCGAACGCGGACGCACCGTCAACCAGCTGCGCCTGTTCGCGAAAGTCATCCGCGACGGCCACTTCCTGGAAGCGACGCTGGACTCCGCCCTGCCCCAGCGCACGCCGCCGCGCGCCGACCTGCGCATGCAGAAGATCGCGCTCGGCCCGGTCGCCGTGTTCGGCGCCTCCAACTTCCCGCTGGCCTTCTCGGTGGCCGGCGGCGACACCGCCTCCGCGCTGGCGGCCGGCTGCCCGGTGGTGGTCAAGGCCCACAACGCCCACCTCGGCACTTCCGAACTGGTGGCCAAGGCGGTGCGCATGGCCGCCGAGGAATGCGGCATGCCGGAAGGCGTGTTTTCGATGCTGATTGGCGAGGGTAACCAGATCGGCAGCGACCTGGTGAGCCACCCGGCGATCAAGGCGGTCGGCTTCACCGGCTCGCGTTCTGGCGGCCTGGCGCTGGTGCGCCTCGCGGCGGCGCGCAAGGAGCCGATTCCCGTGTATGCGGAAATGAGCAGCATCAATCCGGTGTTCCTGCTGCCGGGCGCACTCCAGGCTGGTGGCGCCAAGCTGGCGCAGGGCTTCGTCGATTCGCTGACCATGGGCGTCGGCCAGTTCTGTACCAACCCGGGACTGGTGATCGCCCTCGCCGGCGAAGGACTGGAGGCCTTCTGCACCGCCGCCGCCGAAGCGATGCAGGGCAAGGGCGCCGGCACCATGCTCACGGCCGGCATCCACAAGGCCTACGTCGACGCGACCGAGAAGCGCGGCGGCGTGTCCGGCCTGGAACTGATCGCGCGCGGCCAGAATGCAGAAGGCGGAGAGGGCCAGGGCTGCGCCGCCCAGGCCGCGCTCTACCTGTGCGACGCCGCCACCTTCCTGGCCACGCCCGATCTCGAAGACGAGATCTTCGGACCGGCCTCGGTGGTGATCGCCTGCCGCGACGAAACCGAGATCGTGGCGGTAGCACGCCACCTGGAAGGCCAGCTGACCGCCACCGTGCACGCCACCGTGGCCGACCAGGGCATCGCCGCCGCCCTGCTGCCGACGCTGGAACGCAAGGTCGGCCGCATCCTGTTCAACGGCTTCCCGACCGGCGTCGAAGTGTCGCACGCAATGGTGCATGGCGGCCCCTTCCCGGCCACCTCGGACAGCCGCACCACCTCGGTCGGCGCCACCGCCATCGAGCGCTTCCTGCGCCCGGTGTGCTACCAGGACGTGCCGGCGGAACTGCTGCCGCAGGCACTGCGCGACGACAATCCGCTGGGCCTGGCGCGCCTGGTCGATGGCGCGCTGCGCACCGCCGGCTGAGCTGACCTGAACTGAGCTGACGATGGAAGGCTGCCGGGCGACCCGGCGGCCTGCCATCTGCGACAATTCCGCATCACCCGCACTTCCTCCCCCGACACCATGAGCAAACCCTTCAAACGCATCCTGTTCACCGGCGCCGCCGGCAACCTCGGCCGCCGCCTGCGCGAACACCTGCACCAGTTCGCGGACGTGGTGCGCCTGGCCGACCTGGCCGACATCGGCCCCGCGGGTCCGGGCGAGGAAGTGGTCCGCTGCGACCTGGCCGACCGCGACCAGGTCATGGCCATGTGCGAGGGCGTGGACGCGATCCTGCATTTCGGCGGCGTCTCGACCGAGGAAGCCTTCGATCCCATCATGCAGGCCAACATCCTCGGCATGGCCAATCTGTACGAAGCGGTGCACAAGCTCGGCATCCGCCGCGTAGTGTTCGCCAGCACCAACCACACCATGGGCATGTACAAGACCACCGACCTGGTCGACGCCACCATGCCGACGCGGCCGGACGGCTATTACGGCGTCTCGAAGGTGTTCGGGGAATCGATCTCGCGCTATTACTGGGACCGTTTCGGCATCGAAACGGTGTGCATCCGCATCGGCTACTGCTGGCCGGAAGCGACGAATTACCGCCAGATGATCACCTGGCTGGGCCTGGACGACCTGGTGCAACTGCTGTGGCGCTCACTGCTGACGCCGCGCGTGGGCCACACCATCGCTTTCGGGATTTCCGACAACCCGGGGCGCTGGTGGGACGACCGCCATGCCAGCCACCTGGGCTACCGGCCGACCCAGAGTTCGCTGCAGTTCGCGGACAAGACTGCGCAGGTGGTGAATTGGGAGGAGATGGAGGACATCACCTTGACATTCCAGGGTGGGGTGTTCTTGCATAATGGGCCGAAGTACGAGGATTGATGCTTTGGGCTCGACGCGTGGCAAAAGCCGACCGTGAACCGGTCGGCTTTTTTATTTCCTGCTGCCTTGAGACCGTCGCCCCTGCGAAGGCAGGGGCGACGTTGGTGAGAGCGCGATTCGATCGCGCCTGTGACTTCGATACCTTACCGGCGACCCGTCCGCGTCGCCACATCCAGCCACACCGCCAGCGTCAGGATCGCACCCTTCACGATCATCTGCCAGTAGGTATCCACGTCCAGCATCGACATGCCATTGTCCAGGCTCGCCATCACCAGCGCCCCGACCAGCGCGCCGTGCACGGTGCCGGCGCCGCCGCGCATCGAGGTGCCGCCGATGAAGCAGGCGGCGATTACGTCCAGCTCGCCCGAGGTGCCGGCCGACGGCGAACCGGCGGCGAGGCGCGCGGTGTTGATCAGGCCAGCCAGGGCGCACATCAGGCCCATCAGGCCGAAGATCCACAGCTTGACGGCGCGCACGTTGATGCCCGAGAGGCGGGTCGCTTCCATGTTGCTGCCGACCGCGTAGATGCGGCGGCCGAACACGGTCTGCTTGGCGATGTAGCTGAACACGCCCAGCAGCACCAGCAGGATCAGCACCGGCAGCGGAATGCCTTCATAGCTGTTGAAGGTGGAGACGAAGCCGGCCAGCACGATGCCGGTGAGCGCAACGCGGAACACCGAGCGCCACAGCGCGATGACCGGCAGGTTGTGCTGCGCCTGGCTGACGCGCTGGCGCCAGGCCAGTGCCACGGCCAAAACGAACAGCACCACGCCGAGGGCGATGCCGAAGGCCGGCGGCAGGTAGGCCTGGCCGAGCTGCTCGAACTCGGGCGAGATCGGCGCGATGGTGGAACCGCCGGTGATCCCGAGCACGATGCCGCGGTAGGCCAGCATGCCCCCCAGGCCGACAATGAAGGACGGTATGCCCGCATACGCCGTCAGGTAGCCATTGACGAAGCCGAGCAGCAGGCCGCTGGCCAGCACGATTGCCATCGACAAGGGCAGCGGCAGGTGGTGAGTGACGTCGAGCACCGCTGCCGCCCCGCCCAGCAGGCCGAGGAGCGAGCCGACCGAAAGGTCGATCTCGCCTGCGATGATGACGAACACCATGCCGCAGGCCAGGATGCCGGTCACCGACATCTGGCGCATCAGGTTCGACAGGTTACGCGCCGAGGTGAAGCCGCCATCCGTCTTGAAGCTGAAGAAGGCCCAGATGACGGCGATCGCCACCAGCAGCGCCAGGATTTTATATTGCGTGAAGATCTGCTTGAAGCTGATCCCGCCGCCGGATACCGCCGTGCGTGCCGCGGCGGCGCCGATCGGTGCTTGTGCCTTGTCCATCATGATTGTCCTCGTTCTTGTACTTGGTCTTGGTGTTGTCCCTGCCCGATCGCGGCCGCGAGCACCATCTCCTGGGTCAGCCCTTGATTTGCGAAATCGCCGCGCAGCCTGCCCTCACCCATCACCAGCACGCGGTCGGACACGCCCAGCACCTCGGCCAGTTCCGACGACACCATGATGATCGAGATACCCTGCGCCGCCAGTTCCAGCATCAGCTTGTAGATCTCGAACTTGGCGCCGACGTCGACGCCGCGGGTCGGCTCGTCAAGGATCAGGACGCGCGGACCGGTCAGCAGCATCTTGGCGAGCACCGCCTTTTGCTGGTTGCCGCCGGAAAGCGCGGTGATCGGCAGCGCCGGGCTGGCGGTCTTCAGCGCCAGGCGCCGGATCTGCTCGCCCACCTCGTGCGCTTCCGCGTGGTCGTCGATGCGCGACATCCTGGAGTAGCGGTCCAGCACCGACAGCGTGATGTTCTCGCCCACCGACAAATCGCGCACGATGCCGTGGTGCTTGCGGTCTTCCGGCACCAGCGCGAAGCCGGCGTCGATGGCTTTCAGGGGCGTGCCGGTGTCGACGCGCTTGCCCTCGAGCCAGACCTCACCTTCATAGGCGCCCGGATAAGAGCCGAAGATGGCCGTCACCAGCTCGGTGCGGCCGGCGCCGACCAGGCCGGCGATGCCGAGGATCTCGCCGCGGCGTAGCTGGAAGGAGACGTCGTCGACCTTCTTGCGCTGCGGCTGGTCCGGATCCCAGCAGGTGATGTGGCGCGCTTCCATCAACACCTCACCAACCGGGTGCGGGAGCGACGGATACAACTGGCTCATCTCGCGCCCGCACATCTGGGCGATGATGCTGTTCACGTTCATCCCTTGCATCGCGGTGGTGGCGATGTGCTTGCCGTCGCGGATCACCACGATGGTGTCGCAGATCGCCGCCACCTCTTCCAGCTTGTGCGAGATGTAGACGCAGGCCACACCTTTGGCCTTGAGGTCGCGGATGATCTCGAGCAGCACCGCGATCTCGGAGGCAGTCAGAGAGGCCGAGGGTTCGTCCAGGATCAGGATGCGCGCCTTCTTGTTCAGCGCCTTGCCGATCTCGATCAGTTGCTGATGGCCGCCGCCGTAGTTCTTCACCGGCAGCACCACGTTCACGTCGGGCAGCTTGAGCTCGGCCAGGATTTCCTCGGCGCGGCGGTTCATCAGCGGGTAGTTCAGGCGGCCGCCCGGCAGGGTCGGCTCGTTACCGAGGAAGATGTTCTCGGCCACCGACAGTTCGGGGACCAGCATCAGTTCCTGGTGGATGATGATGATGCCGGCGGCCTCGGTCTCGCGCACCGACTTGGCACGCAGCGGCTCGCCGTCGAGCAGGATCTCGCCGTCCCAGGTGCCGTGCGGGTAGACCGCCGACAGGACTTTCATCAGGGTCGACTTGCCGGCGCCATTCTCGCCGCACAAGCCGATGCATTCGCCGGGACGGATCGCCAGATCGATCCCGTCGAGCGCGGGGACACCGTCGAATCGCTTCGCGATGGCCTTCATTTCTAGGAGGTAGGCGGACATTGGGGACTCAGTGATACGTGTGAAAAGGAATACGTACGTAAGAACGTCGTCCCTGCGCAGGCAGGGACCCAAGTTTTACGCGCAGTCGCAACGCGTGCAACTTGGGCCCCTGCCTGCGCAGGGGCGACGGCTTGGCGTGCATAGCGCTCAATTAGCGCTCACTTGGCACTCACTTACCCGCCAACTGCGCCTGCGTATAGAACCCATCCTTCACCAGCACATCCACGTTGGCCTTGTTCAGCAAGACGGGCTTCAAGAGCATCGTGTCCACATTCTTGAACCCGTTGTTCAGCTGCGCATTGAAGCCCGGCTTCTGGCCGCGCACCAGCTGCACCGCCAGGTTGGCGGCGTTGGTGGCGATTTCGCGCAGCGGCTTGTAGACGGTCATGGCCTGGGTGCCGGCGATCACGCGGCGCACCGCGGCCAGGTCGGCGTCCTGGCCGGACACCACCACCTTGCCGGTCAGCTTCTGGGCCGCCAGCGCCTGGATCGCGCCGCCGGCGGTGGCGTCGTTGGAAGCGACCACGGCATCGATCTTGTTGCCGTTGGCGGTCAACGCGTTCTCGACGATGGACAGGGCTTCGGAAGCGCTCCAGTCCTTCACCCACTGCTTGCCGACGATCTTGATGTCGCCCTTGTCGGCCAGCGGTTGCAGCACCTTCAGCTGGCCTTCACGCAGGATCTTGGCGTTGTTGTCGGTCGGGGCGCCGCCCAGCAGGTAGTAGTTGCCCTTCGGTTTCAGGGCCACCAGCGACTGTGCCTGCAGTTCGCCTACGGCCTTGTTGTCGAAGGAGATATAGGCGTCGACGTCGGCGTTCAGGATCAGGCGGTCATACGACACCACCTTGATCTTGGCCTTCTTGGCTTCGCGCACGGCGTTGTTCAGCACCGTGGCGTTGTAGGGCACGATCACCAGCACGTCGACGCCGCGCGAGATCAAGTTCTCGATCTGGGCGATCTGGCGCTGCTCGCTTGCGTCGGCCGACTGCACGAAGACCTTGGCGCCCAGCTTGTCGGCGGCGGCGGTGAAGTAATCGCGGTCGCGCGCCCAGCGCTCCAGGCGCAGGTCGTCGATCGAGAACCCGATCTTCGGATGGGCCGCATCCGCGTGGGCCATGCCGGCGGCGCCGAGCATCGCGCAGGCCAGGCTGACTGCCGAGATAATTTTTTTCATGTTGCGTCTCCTGTCTTACAAATAGTTTTAATGATTGTGGCGCGGCATGTCGTGACCCACACCGCGGTACGGCAACGCCAGCTCGAGGCAGGCGCCGGTGTGCAGCTGGCCGACGGTGGCGCGGTAGATCTGCTGCCACGGGGTCTGGTTGGGCGGGATCGCCGGCGGCTCGTCCTGGCGGCGTTTTGCCAGTTCCTCATCCGAGATCAGCACGTCGCAGCGGCCGGTGTTCAGGTCCACGCGCACCACGTCGCCGGTATGCAACAGCGCCAGGTTGCCGCCGGCCGCGCTTTCCGGCGACGCGTTCAGGATCGACGGGCTGGCCGAGGTGCCCGACTGGCGGCCGTCGCCCAGGGTCGGCAGTGCGGTGATGCCCTGCTTGATCAGTGCATCGGGCGGCTGCATGTTGACGACTTCCGCCGAGCCCGGCCAGCCGATCGGGCCGGCGCCGCGGATCACCAGCATGGTGCGCTCGTCGATGCCGAGAGCCGGATCGTTGATGCGGTGGTGGTAATCGTCGGAGCCGTCGAACACCACCACGCGGCATTCGAAACTGTTTTCCTTGCCCGGCTCCGACAGGTAGCGCGCGCGGAAGGCGTCCGAGATCACGCTGGTCTTCATGATCGCGAAGTCGAACAGATTGCCCTTCAGGACCAGGAAGCCGGCATGCTGCTTGAGCGGATCGTCGAAGGGGCGGATCATTTCGCGGTCCTGGCTTTCGCGGCCGACCAGGTTGTCCTTCATGCTGGCGCCGGTGACGGTCGGGCGCTGCGAGCGCAGCATGCCTTTCTGCTCGAGTTCCCACATGATGGCCGGGGTGCCGCCGGCGCGGTGGAAGCGCTCGCCCAGGTATTTGCCGGCCGGCTGCATGTTCAGCAGCAGCGGCACGTCGTAGCCATAGTCCATCCAGTCCGACTCCAGGATCTCGACGCCGGCATGGCGCGCCATCGCCACGATGTGCGGCTGGGCATTGCTGGAGCCGCCGATGGCGGCATTCACCACGATCGCATCGAGGAAGGCCTCGCGCGTCAGTATGGTCGACGGGCGCAGGTCTTCATGCGCCATGGCGACGATGCGGCGGCCGGTGTCGTAGGCCATCTGGCCGCGCTCGCGGTAAGGCGCGGGAATCGCCGAGCAGCCGGTGAGCGACATGCCGAGCGCTTCGGCCACGGCATTCATGGTCGACGCCGTGCCCATGGTGTTGCAATGCCCGCTTGAGGGCGCCGAGGCGGTGGCGATGTCGATGAATTTCTTTTCGTCGATCTCGCCGGCGGCCAGGCGCTGGCGGCCCTTCCAGATGGCGGTGCCGGAGCCCACCAGTTCGCCCTCGAACCAGCCGTCCAGCATCGGACCGCCGGACAGCACGATGGCGGGAATGTCGACGGTGGCGGCGGCCATCAGCTGCGCCGGCGTGGTCTTGTCGCAGCCCGTGGTGAGGACCACCGCATCGATCGGATAGCCGTGCAGGATCTCGACCAGGCCCAGGTAGGCCAGGTTGCGGTCCAGCGCCGCGGTCGGGCGGCGGCAGTTTTCGAAGATCGGGTGCAGCGGGAATTCCATCGGGATGCCGCCGGCGTCGCGGATGCCGTCGCGCACGCGCTTGGCGAGTTCCAGGTGGATGCGGTTGCAGGGCGCGATGTCGCTGCCGCTCTGGGCGATGCCGATGATCGGCTTGCCGGAACGGAGTTCATCGGGCGTGATCCCGTAGTTCATGAAGCGCTCCAGGTAGAGCGCGGTCATGTCGATGCGGTCCGGATTGTCGAACCAGTCCTGGGACCGGAAACGGCGTGGCTGATTGTTCTGTTGACTCATTCTTTATTCCTCGATCCGCAGCAGGTGCTGCGGCAATCCCGGCGTCTCCGCACGGAAGGTGAACAGGCCGCCGGCCAGCGGCTGGTCGGCCAGCTCCTGCTCGGACAGGCCCTTGCGCGCAGTGGTGGCGTACACCGTGCGCAGGTCTGCGCCGCCGAAGGCAAGCTTGGTGACGTTCGCGCACGGGAAGCGCACTTCGCCCACCTTGACGCCGGCGGCGTCGAAGCGGTCGACGCGCCAGCCGCCGAAGGTGGCTACCCACAGATGGCCGGCGGCATCCACCGCCATCCCGTCCGGGTAGCCGCCGTCGGCGATCTCGACGAACATGCGCTTGTTGAACAAGCTGCCATCCGGCGCGCGGTCGAAAGCGTAGATGCGCTTCTGCAGGGTATCGGTATGGTACAGCGTGGCACCATCGGGGCTGACGGCGGGGCCGTTGGTGATCACATAACCGTCGTCCATCTGCTGGACGCGTACCCCGTCGAAGCGGTACAGCGCGCCGGTCGGCGCTTCCTCGGCGTCGTGCATCGAACCAAACCACAAATGGCCGGCGGCGTCCACGTGGCCGTCGTTGAAGCGGTTGCCGGTTTCCTCGGCCTCGACCTTGGCCAGCGGCGTGAAACTGCCGTCGGCATCGTCGAAGCGGTACAGGCCGTCTTCCAGCGAGCACACCATGCCGCCATCGACAGCCGGCACGATGAAACTGACCTGGCCCGGGGCGTCCCAGCTGTCGCGCTCGACGCCGTCGTGGCTGCAGCGGTGGATGCGGTGGCTCTTGATGTCGACGAACCAGACGCGCTGCTGGGGGGCGTCCCACAGCACGCCCTCGCCCAGCGTCGCGCCGACGTCCCAGACACAGGAAAGGAGGGTCGGATTCATGCGCCGTACCAGCCCGCGTCGACGAAGTATTCGCGGCCGCTGCAATGGCGCGCATTGTTCGAGGCCAGGAACAGGGCCAACGCGGCGACGTCGGTCATCTCGACGCGCTCCGGGAGGCACTGGCCGGCCAGGATGCGCGCTTCCTCGTCCGGGTTGTGCCACAGCGCCTTCTGGCGCGGGGTGACCACGGCGCCCGGCACTACGGTGTTGGCGCGGATGCCGTACTTGCCGACTTCGCGCGCCAGCGCGCGGGTCATGCCCTCGATGCCGGCCTTGGCCGTCATGTACAGGTGCAGCTGGGTGTGCGGCAAATGCCAGGAAATCGAACCGAAGTTCAGGATCACGCCATGGCCGCGTTCCTTCATGCCCGGCAAGACCGCCTGCGAGCAAAAGAACTTGTGGCGCAGGTTGACGTTCATGCGGCTGTCCCAATACGCCGGGGTGACATCCTCGATCTCATGACGGTCGTCGTTGGCGGCGTTGTTCAGCAGGATGTCGACGCCGCCGGCTTCTTCCTGGATGCGTGCGAACACCGCCTTCAGCTCGTCCAGGTTGGTCAGGTCGCACTTGATGAACTTGGGGGCGATGGGCGAAGCGCTCAGGGTGGCTTCCAGCTCGCGCGAGGCTTGTTCCGCGATATCGAGGAAAAACACATGGGCGCCCTGGCCGGCGAAGGCCGTGGTCAGTTCGCCGCCGATGCCGCTGCCGCCGCCGGTGATGACGACGCGCTTGCCCTTCAGGTCCGGGTAGGTCGCGTAGGCGAAGTCTTGTTGGTTGGTATCAGACATGCAATTCTCTTATTGGAGGCCGCGCTGGGCCAGGTTCTTGTACAGGGCGCGCACGCCGAAGGTCCAGGGCGCGATGGCGTCGCTGCGCTGGACAGTGTTCACCAGGGTGCCCAGCGACGGCGTCGAGATGCTGACGCGGTCGCCGTTGTGATGGGTAAAGCCGCCGCCGGCCGCATCGCGGTCCTTGATCGGCGAGAACATCGTGCCCAGGAAGAGCATGAAGCCGTCCGGGTACTGGTGGTGGGCGCCGCAGGTCTGGGCGACCAGGTCGAGCGGGTCGCGGCTGATCTCGCGCATCTGGCTGCTGCCTTCCAGGGTGAAGCGGTCGTCGACGCCTTCGATCAGCATGCGCACCTCGGCCTGGCGCAGGGTGTCCATGCTGAAGCCGCCCTCGAACAGGCGGATGAAGGGGCCGATGGCGCAGGAACCGTTGTTGTCCTTGGCCTTGCCCAGCAGGAGCGCGCTGCGGCCTTCGATGTCGCGCAGGTTGACGTCGTTGCCGAGCGTCGCGCCCAGGACCTGGCCGCGGCTGTTCACCGCCAACACGATCTCCGGTTCCGGATTGTTCCAGTTCGAGACCGGATGCAGGCCGACCGCATCGCCATGGCCGACCGAGGACATCGGCTGCGACTTGGTGAACACCTCGGCATACGGCCCGATGCCCACTTCCATGTATTGGGACCACAGGCCGCGCTCGACCAGCTCGTCCTTCAGGCGCATGGCGGCCTCGGAGCCCGGCTTCATCGCCGACAGGTTGGTGCCGATCGATGCCTGCAGGGTCTGGCGCAGCGCATCGGCGCGGCCCGGATCGCCCTTGGCCTGCTCTTCGATCACGCGTTCCAGCAGGCTGACCGCGAAGGTCACGCCGGCGGCCTTGATCGCCTGCAGGTCGCAGGGCGCCAGCAGGCGCAGCGCGCCGCTGGCTGCCGGCTGACCGGCGGCGGCCATCAGTTCGCTCACGGCGCCGAGGTCTTCACCTTCGGCAGTGCGGGCAATGGCGACGGCGTCGTCGCGTTCGAACAGGTCGGCCACGGTGACCGCGTGGCGGGTGATGTCGATGACGCGGCCGTTGCGGATGGCGACCACCGCCGGTCCGTCGACCGGGGCCGGGCGCCAGACGCGGCCGATCATCAGGGCATTGTCGAGGTCCTCGGGAAGCGCATGCATTTGCTGGGTTGTCATGTTGTTCTCGCTTGTCGGGTGCTAGTTATATATATGTGTGCGGCCGTCGATCCGAATTCAGGCCACCGTCAGGGTGGTCTTCTTCAGGTCGACGCTGTTCGGACCGGCGAAAATGGTAAAGGTGCCCGGTTCCACCGCGCGCTTCATGTCGGCGTTGTAGAACCACAGGTCGGTCGGCTTGATGTCGAAGCTGAGGGTGCGCGCTTCGCCCGGTTCGAGCGTTACGCGCTGGAAGCCTTTCAGTTCCAGCAACGGACGCGTGACGGAGCTGACATCGTCGCGGATGTAGAGCTGCACGACTTCGTCGCCGCGGCGCTTGCCGACGTTGCGCACCTGCACCTGGGCGCGGGTGCTGCCGTTGACGCCGATCTTCGCCGACTGCAGCGTCGGTGCCGAGATCTCGAAACGGGTATAGGACAGGCCGAAACCGAAGGGATACAGCGGCGTGGTGCTGCCGTCGATGTAGCCGCGGCGGCTGCTCGGCTTGCGGTTGTAGAACATCGGCAGCTGGCCGGTGTCGCGCGCGATCGAGACCGGCAGCTTGCCGCCCGGGTTGGCGCGGCCGAACAGCAGGTCGGCCACCGCATGGCCGGTTTCCTGGCCCAGGTACCAGCATTCGAGCAGCGCGTCGGCGCGTTCGGCCAGCAAATTCACCGACAACGGACGCCCGTTCAGCAGCAGCACCACGGTCGGCTTGCCCAGGGCGAAGATGGCGCGCGCCAGGTCGTTCTGCTGCCCGATCAGGTCGAGGCTGGTGCGGTCGCCCAGGTGGTTGTCGGCCCAGGCTTCGCGCGCGGTCTGTTCGTTGTCGCCCAGGACCATGACGATGGTGTCGGCCGACTTGGCTGCCTGCACCGCCTCGGCGATCAGGCGCGCATTGACTTCCGGCTTGGTGAAGACGATTTCATCCTTGCCCCAGACCCGTCCTTCGGTCAGGCGCACGCCTTCCGAGTACGCCAGGCTGAAGCCCTGCGCTTTCGCTTCCTTTTCCAGGCCCTCGTACACCGACACCACGTGGCGCGGTACGTCGGAATAGCCGCCGATCGGGGTGTCCTTGGCATGGGTGCCGACCAGCAGCAGCTTGCCCACCTTGTTGGCCTGCAGCGGCAGCAGATTCTTGTCGTTCTTCAGCAGCACGGCACTGCGGCGCGCGGCTTCCAGCGCAAGCGCGATCGCTTCCGGGGTGGCGGTGCGGGCGTCGGCCTGGGCCACGTCGGCATACGGATTTTCGAACAGGCCGGCGTCGAATTTCAGCTTGAGGATGCGGCGCACGGCGGTGTCGATCTCCTTGGTCGAGATCTTCCCTTCGCGCACCAGTTCGGCGAGCTTCAGGTAACCCAGCGGATCCGGGGTCTCGATGTCGACGCCGGCCTTGACCGCTTGCAGCGCCGCTTCCTTGGGATTGGCGGCCAGGCTGTGGCGCGTCACCAGTTCGTTGACCGCCATGTAGTCGGACACGGTCACGCCCTTGAAGCCCCACTCCTTGCGCAGCACGTCCGTCAGCAGCCAGCGGTTGGCGTGCGAGGGGATGCCGTCGATCTCGTTATACGAGGGCATGACGGCGGCGATCCTGGTTTCCCGGATCAGCTTTTCAAAGGGCGGGAAGAAGTCTTCGCGCAGGGTGCGCTCGCCGACGTTGGCCGGGCCGATGTTGGTGCCGCTTTCGGGCTGGCCGTGGCCAGTCATGTGCTTGAGAGTGGCGTAGACCTTGTTCGGCGCCAGCGGCAGGGTGTCGCCGGAAAAACCGATCACGGCGGCCTTGCCCATCACGCCGCACAGGTGCGGGTCTTCGCCATAGGTTTCTTCGATGCGGCCCCAGCGCGGCTCGCGCGCCACGTCCACCACCGGCGCCAGCGCCAGGTTGGCGCCGCGGGCGCGCATTTCCAGCGCCGCCACCGAGAAGATCTTCTGGACCAGGTCGGGGTCGAAGCTGGAGGCCAGGCCGATCGCCTGCGGGAAGCTGGTCGCTTCGCGCGCGACGTAGCCGTGCAGCGCTTCTTCGTGCATCAGCACCGGGATGCCGAGACGGGTGCCTTCCATCGCCCACTTCTGGACGGCGTTGACGTATTCGGCGGTTTCGCGCGGGCCGCGGTGGGCGGTCTCGCCGGCGTCACCCGCCACCGAGGCGGCCGCACCCAGTTGGCGGTCGGACGGGCGCGCGAACATGCCCATGCCGTGCGGGTGGGCGGCGCGCGCCTTGTCGATGTTGAAGCTGGTGTCCGTGTTCTGCAGTGCGGCCTTTTGCTGCCACAGGCACTGCATCTGCGCGATCTTTTCTTCGAGGTTCATGCGCCCCAGCAGATCGTCGACGCGCGCGTCGACCGGTGCGCCAGCCTGTTTGTACAAAGGAGTACCGCCTTTGGCGGATTTGGCTGCGGCGGCTTGCGCCATGGCGGCGCCCGGAACAACCGAGATGCTTGCGAGGCCGGCCATGCTGCCGACCGACGCCAGGAATTCCCTGCGTTTGATACCCATGAGGTCTCGTCTCCACTGCTTGTTGTTATGTGCCCGCCAGTCGTTGCCGGCGGGTGTCTCTATATTCGTGCTTCTTGTGTGAGCCTGGAAGCGGCTGAACATTCTCGTAACAGGAATGTTACCGCAACCATTCCAGTCTACGCGGCCAAATTGGCGCTTGTCAATCGATTATTGGCAGCGCTGTTTAGCGTTGCATACGAAACAAGCATGCTTCGAGGCACAGGAGACGTTCGGCGCGCGAAGGCGCTGCCCGGGATGGGAGATGAAGGGATGTTAGCGCGACCAGTGAAGCTGGCCGGCATGGTTGCTGTACTGGGGAGCGGCACCGGCGATGGCACGCTCACGGCAATCAGGTCGCGGCGTGCGAGCGCTTGGCGGCCTGCACCTTCGTCGGCGCCTTGACCGCCGGCAGCCGCGCCGGCGGCCGGATGCGCGGTGCGGCATCCGACTGGCGTCGCACCAGTTCGAAGTCCATGCGCACCTGCTCGGGTTTGGTATCCTCACCGTCGCCGCCTTCGCGCAGCGCGCGCACGCGCCGCACCAGCGCCTGCACGGCTTCGCGCGCCATCTCGGCGATCGGCTGGCGCACGGTGGTCAGCTCGGGCCAGATGGTGGTGGCCAGTGCGGTGTCGTCGAAGCCGGTGACAGTGAGGTCGCCCGGCACATCCAGGCCGAGGCGGTGGGCCACGGCGACCGCGGCGGCGGCCATGTCGTCGTTGCTGGCGAAGATCGCGGTCGGGCGCTCTTCCATTGCCAGCAGATGCTCGGCGGCGTCCAGGCCGGAACGGTAGGTGAACATGCCCTGCACCACCAGCTCCTCGGCCTTGTCGGCGCCCTTCTCTTCGATGGCGGCGCGGTAGCCGGCCAGACGCCGTGCGCTGGCGGTCTGGTTGGGATGGCCGACCACGAAGCCGATGCGCTGGTGGCCCAGCGCGATCAGGTGGCGCGTCATATGGTAGGCGGCATCGAAATCGTCGACGCTGACGGCGCCCACGCGCTCGTCCGGCAGGCCGCAGGCCACCACCACGGCCGGGATCTCGGCATCGGTGACGCAGGCGATCACCGGTTCGCTGTCGCACAGCGGCGGCGGCAGGATGATGCCGTCCAGGCCGTTCTCGATCAGGTGGCGGGTCTGCTCTTCCTCGTGCTGGCCGGCCTCGCATTTTTCGACGAACAGCTGGACGTTGTTCAGGCCGGACTGGCTGAGCAGGCCGACCAGGAATTCGCTGAGATAGCCGGCGCTGGGATTGCTGTACAAGAAGCCGACGCGGATCGGCTTGGAGCCGGCGAGGTTGCGCGCTTCCTGGTTGGGGGTGTAGTTGAGCGCGGCGACGGCCTCGGCGACCTTGCGCCGCGTGCTTTCGCGCACCAGGCCCTTGCCGTTCATGACGCGCGATACCGTCATGGCCGAGACCCCGGCCAGCTTGGCAACGTCGGCCATGGTCGGCTGGCCGCGGCGTTCGACATCGGGCTCGACCTCTTCCCGGATGGGTTCTGCTCTGGCCGCGACTTTGGCTTTGCTCATGTTGAAGAGTCCCCGTTGTATGCTGTTGTTTGCGCTATCTTAGCACAGTAACATCAGCCCTTGCGATAGCGCCAGAGCGGGCAGAAGCCCTGTCAACACCGAAGAAATCGATTTCACGAACGAGAAAGTTTGCGCTAACATCGCCAAGTCGGGTAAGCTCATCCGCATACATACCCAAAATAATAGACGGAGACTGAACATGCAAGGCTTCCCGATGCGGCGAGCAGCCGCGCTGTCGTCCACGCGCTTCTTCATGGTTCGCCTGGCGCTGCTGAGCCTGCTGTGCGGCGGCCTGCTGCACGTCGCGCACGCTACCGCCGCGGAAGAAGACGGCTACCGCTTGTGGCTGCGTTACGAGCCGCTGCCGACCTCCCAGCGCGAGCGCCTGCGCAGCAGCGCCACCACCATCGTCAGCCTGGCTCCGGACAGTCCCACGGTGCGCGCGGCACGTGCGGAACTCGAACGCGGACTGGCTGGTCTGCTGGGACGCGCCCCGGCACCCGGCAGCGCGCTCCGCCCCGGCAGCGTGGTCCTGGCCCGCGCCGGCGAACTGGCGGACGCCGCCGCCATCCAGGCGCGCCTGCAAGCCCTGGGCGCGGAAGGCTACCTGGTACAGCGCACCCGGCTGCGCGGCGTCGATGTGACACTGATCGCGGCCAACACCGATATTGGCCTGCTGTACGGCAGCTTCGCGTGGCTGCGTGCCCTGCAGACGGGCGCCGCGGGAAACGACGGCGCCGGCCTGACTTCGCAGCCGGCCCTGCCGCGCCGCCTGCTGAACCACTGGGACAACCTCGACCGCACGGTGGAACGCGGCTACGCCGGCGAATCGATCTGGAACTGGTGGGAGCTGCCCGCCATCGTCGACCCACGCTACACCGATTATGCGCGCGCCAATGCCTCGCTCGGCATCAACGGCGCTGTGCTGAACAACGTGAATGCCAAGGCCGAGGTGCTGGGCGCACCCTTCATTGCCAAGGCGGCCGCAGTTGCCGCCGTGCTGCGCCCCTACGGCATCCGCGTCTACCTGTCGGTGCGCTGGTCGACCCCGCTCGAGCTGAAGGAAACCCGCAGCGCCGACCCGCTCGATCCGGACGTCGCGGCCTGGTGGCGGCGCAAGGCGGACGAGGTCTACCACGCCATTCCCGACTTCGGCGGCTTCCTGGTGAAGGCCAACTCGGAAGGGCAGCCTGGCCCGCAGGATTACGGCCGCAACCATGCGGACGGCGCCAACATGCTGGCGCGCGCGGTGGCGCCGCATGGCGGCATCGTGATGTGGCGCGCCTTCGTCTACAACCCTGCCGCGCACCCGGCGCAGGGCGACGGCCAGCGCATCGACAAGAACAGCGACCGCGCCGCCCAGGCCTACGACCAGTTCAAGCCACTGGACGGCAAGTTCGACGCCAACGTCATCGTGCAGGTGAAAAACGGTCCGATCGACTTCCAGCCACGCGAACCGGTGCACCCGCTGTTCGGCGCCATGCCCGCCACGCCCCTGATGATGGAGTTCCAGGTCACGAAAGAATACCTTGGTTTCGCCACTCACCTGGCCTATCTCGGGCCGCTGTTCGAGGAAGCGCTGCGCTTCGATACCCGCGCGGGCGCACGGTCGCTCACGGTGGCGCAGGCCCTGGAGGGACGACAGGCCGGCAAGATCGGCGGCATTGCGGGCGTGGCCAACATCGGCAGCAGCCGCAACTGGACCGGCTCCGACTTCGACCAGGCCAACTGGTACGCCTTCGGCCGCATGGCCTGGGACCCGTCGCTGGACTCGGCCGCGGTTGCGCGCGAATGGGCGACACAGACCTGGTCCCGGGACCGGCGCGTGACGGAACCGGTGACGGACCTGATGATGCGCTCGCGCGAAGCGGTGGTCGACTACATGACGCCGCTCGGACTGCACCACATCATGGGCACCGGCCACCACCATGGCCCCGCGCCCTGGATTGAAGGACTGGAGCGTCCGGACTGGAACCCCGTGTACTACCACCGCGCCGGCCGCGATGGCATCGGCTTCGACCGCACGGCCGCCGGCAGCAATGCGCTGGCCCAGTATGCGCCGGAGGTCGCGCGCCGCTTCGCCGCCCCGGCCACCACGCCGCCCGGGCTGCTGCTGTGGTTCCACCACCTGCGCTGGGACTACCGCATGCCGTCCGGCCGCACGCTGTGGGAAGAACTGGTCGCCCACTACGACCGCGGCGTGGCTGAAGCGGCGGCCATGCAGGCCACGTGGGACAAGCTGCGCCCGCTGGTTGACGCCCGCCGCGGCGATGACGTGGCAAGGAGACTGGCGGTCCAGCACCAGGAAGCGCAGTGGTGGCGCGACGCCTGCCTGGCGTATTTCAGCAAAGTGAACGGACTGCCACTGCCGGCCGGCAGCACGCCACCCGCGCATCCGCTCGAGTATTACCGCGCCCTGTCCTTCCCCTATGCGCCAGGACGCGGCTGAACCCGCAACACCACCATAACTACATATACAACGGAGACCATCACAACATGACCACACGACGCACCATGCTGGGCGCCCTCGCCGGCGCTGCCCTCCTCCCCACCGCCGCCTTCGCCGCGGCGCCAGCCGGCAGCGAAGAAGCGCTGAAGGACATCGCCAAGCGCAAGGGCCTGCGCTTCGGCACCGCCGTCGGCAGCGGCAAGAACCAGTTCGGCGACCCGGCCTACCGCGCGCTGGTGGAACGCGAGTGCGGCATCATCGTCGCTGAAAACGAAATGAAATGGCAGGCGCTGGAACCGCGCCGCGACGCCCCCAACTTCGCGCCGGCCGACGCGATGCTAGCCTGGGCCAATGAAAAAGGCATGGCCATGCGCGGCCACAACCTGTTCTGGCAAGCCGAAAAATGGCTGCCGGCCTGGGTGGCGCAGGAACAGTTCGGCGCGAAGCCGGCGCAAGGTGCGGAGCGCCTGATGCGCAAGCACGTGCAAACCGTGTGCGGGCACTTCGGCAAGGCCATCGGCAGCTGGGACGTGGTCAACGAGGCGATCGACCCAGTCGACGGCAAGCTGCGCCAGAATGCCCTCACCCGCGCCTTTGCCGGCGGATCGACGCCGGCGGCGGGCGCGCTCGACCAGATCGACCTGGCGTTCCGCCTGGCGAAGGAATACGCGCCGCACGCCCAGCTGGTCTACAACGATTACATGCGCGGTGACCTCGGCAGCACCAGGCACCGCGCCGGCGTGCTCGACATGCTGGCGGCGCTCAAGAAGCGTGGCACCCCGGTCGATGCGCTCGGCCTGCAGAGCCACATCGGTTCCTGGGACGAGAGCGCCGACCGCGGCAAGGCGGACCTGCTGGAATGGCGCCGCTTCCTCGACCAGGTGACCGGCATGGGCTACGATCTGCTGATCACCGAGTTCGACGTCAACGACCGCCGCCTGCCGGCCGACATTGCCAAGCGCGACGCCGGCGTCGCCGCAGCCGCGCGCGACTATCTCGACCTGACCCTGTCCTACCCGGGCCTGCGCGACTTCCTGCTGTGGGGCATGGCCGACCACATCAACTGGCTGCAGACCTGGGACGAGGCGCCGCGCACCGACAAGCTGGCGATGCGGCCCTGCCCCTACGACGCCCAGCTGCGCGCCAAGCCGCTGCGCCAGGCCATGGCGGACGCCATGCGGGCGATGCCGGCACGGCGTGCCTGACCGCGGCCGGGCCCGCCGGAGCGACCCGCCCTTCTGTTTGCCCTACTCTACCGTGATCGCCAGGTCGCGGCCGTCGAGGGCAAGCTGTCCAGCATAATCCTCGGCATGGATGCGCAGCAGGTAATCGCCCGGCGCCAGGCTGTCCACCTGCCAGCTGCCGGGCAGCGCCAGGCCGCCCCGCAGCGTGTTGTTGACGGGATAGGCGAAACGGGTCGCCTTGCTGCCATACACCGTGATGCCGCTGCTGTCGGCATACACCAGTTTCACCGCCTCGTGCTCGCGCGGCAGGCGGTCGTAGACCTGGGTGATGCGCGGCGCCTCCCAGCCGGCGAGCGGGCTGCCGTCCGCATGCAGCAGCTGGTAGCCCAGCTTGTACAGACCGAGGCGGCGCCGCGCCAGGTTGCCGTCCATCTGGTCGTAGACGTCGGCGACGATGGTCACCTGGCCCAGCGCGCGCGGTAACAAGAGGCGCCGGCCCTTCTTCGCCGCCAGGCGCCGGCCGCCACCGTCGTACAGGGCGATGCCCTGGACCCGCGGCGCCACCGTGTCGCGCAGGCCGGCGAAGGGCAGCACCAGCGGATTGGCCACCGCGCCGCCAGGGTAATATTCCATGTGGACGTGCGCCATCGGATTGATGGTGCCGAGGGCATCGCCGACGGCGAAGCGGGTGCCGCGCCGTACCCGCACGCGCTCCGGCTTGCCGCTTGCGCCCGCCAGCAGCTGGAAACGCGCGTCGAGCGGCTTGCCGCCGGCATCGCGTCCGACGCGCATGTGCACGTAGGATAGCAGCCCCAGGCGCATGCCTTCGCCCAGTTCGCCGAAGGCCCAGTTTGGATACGGGTCGCTGACCGTCGCCGGCAGCACCGCAAGCACACGCGTGCCGATGTCGCCGCGGATGTCCAGGCCCGCATGGAAGTGGTCGCGGCTCTCGCCGCCGTAGCTGCCGCGCACCTCGCCCATGACCCCGACGACTTCGTGCGGGGCGAGCTGCGGACCGACCGGCCAGGGCAGTGCCGCGGATGGCGCCACCTGCGTTGGCGACGGAGCCGGCAGCGCCATTGCCTGCGGCGGCGCCACGCCGGCGCGCGGCGGTGCCAGCGACAACACCTGCTGCGCCGCGCCGTCGCTTACCACCAGTGAACCGTCGCGCCGTACGGCGATCGCGCGCGGCGCGTACAGACGCACGCTGCCGTCGCTGGCATAACTCGCCGTGGGTGGACGGTCGGCATCCGCCAGGGTGCGGTAGCCGCCTGCCGGGTCACGCTGCACGATGCGCCCGCCCGCGCCGCCCATGTACAGGAAGCCGTCGTGGGTGGCGGTCAGCGCCACCGGCCGCCGCAGCAGCTCGTCCTGCCCGTCCGTGGCCGGCACGGCGAGCGTCGTCACCACGCCGTCCTTGCCGATGCGGCGGATGGCGTCGTTGCCGGTGTCGGCGACAAACAGCACGCCCTGCTTGTCGACCACGATCGCGCACGGGGTGTCGAAGGCGGCCACCATGCCGCCCCCGTCCAGCATGCCGGGCGCGCCGCTGCCGGCGAGCGTTGTCACGGTGCCGTCGCGTCCGATGCGGCGGATGCGGTCATTGTAGGTGTCGGCCACGTACACCACCCCCTCGCGGTCGACCGCCACGCCGATCGGACCGTTGAAGCGGGCGGCGCGGCCGACCGCGTCCAGGTAACCGGGTGCGTCGCCGCCGGCCAGCGTGCTGACGCTGCCGTCGGGCGCCACCTTGCGGATGGCGTTGTTGCCGGTGTCCGCCACATAGAGGTTGCCGAGGCGGTCGATGGCCAGCCCGGACGGTGTGTCGAAGGCGGCGACGTTGGCAGGGCCGTCCGCGAAGCCGGCGCGTCCGCCGGCGAACACAGTTACCCCGCCATCGGGCGCAATACGGCGGATACCGCTGGCGCCGCCGTCGGCCACGAACACGTTGCCGTGCGCATCGACGGCCGTGCCGAAAGGATCGCCGAAGGCGACGTCGAGGCCGCCGGCAAGCGCTGCGGATTGCGCCACACCCTTGCCAAGCGGCGTGACGCGCGCACGCCATCCGGTCATGGTCGGCGGCTCTGCCGCCAGCCACAGCGGGCGTCCCGGCGTGGCGGTCTGGCGCGTATCGAGGAAACCATACCAGGCCGCGCCGGCGGCAAGCAGAGCGGCGCCGGCCGCCCCCGCGATGATCGTTTTACGGTTCACACCAGTACCCATGAGTTGCTGAGCTTACAAGTCTAACCCAAGCGGCCCGGTGCGCATCGACCACCAGGCTGGCCTGGCAAGCGTGCCGGCCGAAGTTTGCCGATGGAAGCGTGCGCGAGCCGTCCCGGAGCAGCTTCTGCTATGCTGCACGGGTACAGCACCACCGAGTCCCTGAATGCCGGTCACGCAGCAGTATCTTTCCGACCTCCAGTTGCAGCGCCTGCACGACAAGAAGCGTCCCCTGGTCGCCATCATGACGGCGGCCCTGCTCATCCTGTGTACCGGCCTGGTTGCCGCCAGCGTCTGGATGATCTGGTCGTCCTGGCACGTCAACCGCCACGAAGCCGAGGTCACCACCGCCAACATGGCGCAGGCCCTCGCGGCCCAGGCCGACACCGCGCTGAAGGTGGCGGACGTGGTGCTCGAGGACGCCGTCGAGCGCGCCGAAGCCGATGGCATCGACGGCGAGGCCGGCAAGCGCCTGCAGGAACACCTCAGCCAGCTGGTCACCAAGGCGGCGGAAATCCACGGCCTGTTCGTCTACGACGAGCACGGCAAATGGGTCGCGACCTCGCTCGCGGCGCCGCAGGCCGGCAACAATGCCGACCGCGATTATTTCGTGTTCCACAAGACGCATCGCCAGCGCGGCACCTGGATCAGCGCGCCGGTGCGCAGCAAATCCACGGGATTGTGGATCATCCCGATCTCGCGCCGGCTGGAGCATCCCGATGGTTCCTTCGCCGGCGTGGCCCTGGCGACGCTGCGCCTGGATTCCTTCGAGCGCGTCTACAACAGCCTCAACCTCGGCCTGTCGGGCACCATCTTTTTCGCGCTCGACAGCGGCACCCTGATCTACCGCCGCCCCTTCCAGGAAAACCTGATCGGCATGGACATCTCGTCCGGTTCCCTGCTGCGCACCTACCGTGAGCGCGGTCCGGCCGGCACCGCCATGCTGATGGCGAAAGTCGATGGCGTCGAGCGCCTGTACAGTTACCGCCACCTGGAGCGCTTCCCGGTGGTGGTGGCGGCGGCCCTTTCCAAGGAAGACATTTTCGCGCGCTGGCGTACTTTCAGCCTGCAGGTGGCCGCCGGGGTACTCAGCGCGATCGCGGCGCTGATCTGGTTCTTCCGCAAGCTGATGCGCCAGATCACGATTCGCGACCGGGTCGAGGCCAAGCTGCGCGTCGCCACCGGCGAACTGGAAACCGCCAACCGTGTGCTCAAGTCGATCGCCTCCCAGGACGGCCTGACCGAACTGGCCAATCGGCGCCGCTTCGACGAGCTGCTCGACCACGAGCTGAAGCGCGCCCAACGCAAGAGCAGCCCGGTCTCGCTGATCCTGCTCGACGTCGACTATTTCAAGAAGTACAACGACACCTACGGCCACGTGGCCGGCGACGACTGCCTGCGCGCGGTGGCCGCCGCCCTGTCCGGCGCCGCCGCGCGCACCGAGGACCTCGCCGCGCGCTACGGCGGCGAGGAATTCGCGGTGGTCCTGCCCGGCACCGACCATGCCGGCGCCCTGTGCGTGGCCGAGTCCATCCGCAAGGCGCTGGTGGCGCTCGCGATGCCGCACACGGCCAGCCCGCTGGGCATCGTCACCATCAGCCTGGGCGTCGCCACCGCCCGCCCGAGCGGCGAGCGCAGCGTCGACAAGCTGGAACTGATCCGCGACGCCGATGCCATGCTGTACCGGTCTAAAAGCGACGGGCGCAATCGGGCGACCGGGTGACGGATAACCATGCGCTTCAAGGCAGGCGCAGGCTCTCCGGCGGCCCCAAGTAGCTCGGCTGCAGCCCGCCGGCATCGATCACCAGCCTTTGCAGCACCAGCCCTGGATCGAGTGCCCAGAACTTCAGCGTATGGCGCCCCGGCCGAGTCAGTTCGTGTTCGGACGTGAAGCGCGCCGCGCCGTCCGAGACGATCTGCTCCCAGTGCTTTTCCGAGCCGTCGGCATGCACGTCGACGATGCGCGGCGCCTCGTCGTCGAAGGAGACCGCGTAGCGGAAGCCGGCGCCGGGGCGGAACTTGAGGGTGGGCGCCAGCGTCGCCTGGACCTTGACCTTGCCGGCATCGAACAGGTGCACTTCGTATTCCAGGCGCATGCCGTCCGCCAGCGTGGCCGCCGGCGCCACGGCAGGCAGCGTCGTCATGCCGGACAGCGTGAGCCCATGGCCCGGCACGCGCAGCCATTCGCGGCCAGGGGGCGCCAGGGCACGCGCATGGTGTTCGGCTTCGATCGCAATCACGCCGCCGCTCTCCACGAAACCCGAGGTCGGGCGCGCGTCGGCATGACGCAGGGGCAGCTCGACCCGGGCCTGCCGTCCGTCCGGGCCGGCGATGGTGATCTGCGTCGACGACGTCCCCGCCGGTACGCGGGCCCAATCGACATCGACCGTGATGCGCTGCGGCTGTTCACCGGCCGTGCCGGCGGCGCGGCTCAACTTCACCCAGGGCTGGTCGGCGCGCGCCGTGTAGGCCTGCGGCGCGGCGCCCCGGTTGAATACCTCGATCCAAGGCGCCGTCCGCGCAAGGGGATCGAGCGGCGGCAGGCGCAGCGACTGCGCATCCGGCCAGGCCGTCGCGCTACCCTCCACCGCCACCCCCAGCGCCCCCGCCGCAGGAATGGCGATGTCGCGCACCTCGGGCATGATGTTGATGGCCGGGTCCTTCCAGCTGGTATAGCCGATGCGAGTCTGGGACATCATGTGCGGCCACTTGCCACCCGCCACGTCCTGTTCGTACCGGCGCGCCAGCTCGGCGTCGCGCGCGAACAGATCGTGCGCCTGCCGCGCCAGCGCATTGGTGTCGGCGCGGCCCTGGGCGGCGTGCAGGCGGTTGGCCTGCACCGTCGCATACAGCTGGTTGAGGTTGGCCGAGGCCTCGACCGGATATTGCACCAGCTGGAAGAAGGCGTCGCGCTGGTTCTGCGGCAGCCGCGCCGCCAGTGCGCTTGCGCGCTCGGCCAGCGCGTTCCAGTCGTCCACCACACGTTCAGATTCCCGGTAGTGCAAGGCGCTGAAGGTGTCGGGCGCCAGCTGTTCCGGCCTGCGGCGGCCGTTGAAGCGGGCGTAGCCTTCCACCAGTGCCGCGATCTCGTCCGCGTGTTCGGCACCGAATTCGCGCGTAGCCCACAGGGTCAGGTAATCCGGGAGGCGCGCCGCCGGCCAGGCCGCCGGGTTCCACGCATAATTCAGGAAAAACTCGGTCGGCACCTCCATCGGCTTGAGGTCGCCCACGTTGACGATCCACAGGCGGTCGGCGCCGTAGCGCCAGGCCTGGTGCATCTGTTCCCACACCTTGGGCAGCGGCGTCACGTTGATCCATTTATAGGAGCGCGGGCCGCCGACGTAATCGAAGTGGTAGTAGATACCGGCACCGCCGGGACGGCGGCGCTCTTCCGCGGTCGGCAGGCGGCGGATATTGCCCCAGTTGTCGTCGCACCAGAGCAGGGTCACGTCGTCGGGCACGCGCATGCCCTTCTCGTAATAGTCCTGCACTTCCTTGTACAGCGCCCACAGTTGCGGCGTCTGCGCCGGCGGCTTGCCGGTTTCGGCGGCGATGAGGGCGCGCTGGTCCGCGACGATGCGCTGCAGCAGCGCCACGTTGGATTCCTCGGACATCGGTTCGTCGCCATCGCCGCGCATGCCGAGGGTGATCACCTTGTCGAAGCGGCTGCTGCGGCGCAGGCCCTGCTGCCAGAAATCGCGCAGCACCGCCTCGTTGCGCTTGTAGTCCCACGGGCCCTTGCCAAATTTGGCCCACTCGGCGTGGGCGCGCATCATCGGTTCGTGGTGGGAGGTGCCGACCACCACACCCATCTCGTCGGCCAGGCGGCCATTGCCGGCATCGTCGTCGTAGAAGGCGTTGCCCCACATCGCCGGCCAGATGTAATTGGCGCGCATGCGCAGCAGCAGCTCGAACACCTTTTCATAGAAGCGGCTGTTGAAGCCGCCGAACTTTTCCTTGGCCCAGCCGGACAGCGCCGGCGCTTCGTCGTTCAGGAAGATGCCGCGGTAGCGCACCGTCGGCGCGTCCTGGAGGCGGGTGCCGTCGGGGATGTGGAGCGTGGCGTGGCGCTGCGCCGGCACGTCGGCCCACCAGTGCCAGGGCGAGACGCCGATCTGTTCGGACAGCGTGTACAGCCCGTAGATGGTGCCGCGCTTGTCGCTGCCGGCGATCACCAGCGCGCGTGCCACGCCGGGCAGCGGGTTGCGTACGGTCTGGATCAGGAAGCCTTCCCATTTACCGCGCAAGCTCTTGGCGTCGATGCGGCCTTCGCGCGCCAGGCGGTCCACCAGCGCGCTCTGGCCCAGGGTGCCGACGATCACCAGGTCCTTGCCTTTTTCCGCTAGCGATGCCGATTGCAGCAGCGCCGGTCGCGCACCGCTGACGCGCTGGATGTCGGCCTGCAGGTCGGTGGCGGCGCGGCGCACCCCGGCGAATTCGCGCGGGTCCAGCAGCAGGCGCACGGCGCCGCGTGGGCCGGCCAGCGTCACGCCGGGCGCGGCGCCGTCAAAGCGCACGATCTGGCGTTCGCCCAGCGCCCATGCGGGCTGCACCGCCGTGATAGCCAGGGCGACGGCCAGCAGCGCGCCCTTCAGCCCTGGCTTGCACCGGGCCGGTATGGTTTGTCGTCTCACTCTGCTCTCCCGGCCATCTGGCGTGGCCTGTTGATGTGTTCAGTGCTCAGGCCAAGGATCAAGCGCCTGGCCGGATGTGGCATTCCTTCAGTTGCGTCAGCGGCGCCGCCTCTGCCATGGCCTTGTAGCCGGCCGCATTCGGATGCAGGCCGTCGTTGTCGTAAGCCTTCAGTAGTGCATCCGGACGGGCCGGGTCGCGCAGCGCGGCATCGAAGTCGATCACGCCGTCGAACACGCCGGATTCGCGGATCCAGCGGTTGTAGGCCAGCCGGTCCTGCTCGTTGTCCGGCCCCGGCTTGTAATAGGTGCTGGCCGCGTAAGGGGTGATGGTGGCGCCGATCACGCACACGCCGGCGTCGTGGGCGCGCCTGACCAGCTGGCGCTGGGCTTCAAGCATCTGCGCCAGCAAGGCGCCGCGCGCGGCCGGGCTGTCCTGTTGTTCGCGGTGCTGCACGCCGAGGTCGTTCACGCCGATCATCACGATCGCGTGGCTGACACCGGGACGCGCCAGCACATCGCGTTCGAAGCGCGACACCAGGTTCGGGCCCAGTCCGTCGCGCAGCAATCGGCCGCCGCCGATGCCTGTATTCACCACGCCGACCTCGCCCATGCCGGCGGCGCGCAGGCGCACGGCAAGATGGTCGGTCCAGCGTCCATCGCTGTCCGGCGTGACGCCATAGCCGTCGGTGATGGAATCGCCGATCGCCACCACCGTGTGCGCCGACGGCGCCGCCAGCACCTCGACGCCGGCCAGCTGGTACCAGCGCGTGACCTTGTCGGCATCCGGCAAGGCACTGTCCATCGCCCGCTTGCCCTTGACCACGAAGCTGGTGGCGCGCGCGCCCGCGTGCGCGGTCTGGCGCGCCGGCGCTGCCGGGAAATGCAGGGAGATCGCGAGATGGGCGCCGGCCTCATGCGCCAGCTCGACCGCGTCGCTCAGGTATTCGGCGCCGGCCGGGATCGTCACCGCGGCGCTGCCGCCGAAACGCAGTTCGCGCAAGCTGCCCGGCGCCACGTCGGCCTGGCCGCGGCCCTCGGACAGCGCCAGGCTGGCGCCATCCACCACCAAGGGCTCGGTACCGAACACATTGCTGACCTTCACGCGGAGCTGGCGCCCACCTAGCGACACGCTCACCACTTGGCGCAGCGTGGCATCAGTCATTTGCGCGGCCGGCAGCGCGCCCTGGGCGTCGGGCACCAGCTGGGCCGTGCCCCAGGACGCCACCCAGTGCGTGCCGCCGGCCCGGGACGGCGCGCCCGTCGGCGCCGCGCAGCCCGCCAGATACGGCGACATGGAAGCCGCGAGCAGCGCGGCGGCAAGGCAAGATTGACGCGACATCTGAATTCCTTCACACTGGAAAATAATGTTTGCGCAATCATTCTAGAGCACATAAATGTTACGGGCAACGAAAAGCTGTCCGGGATGACAACAGGAGACCCGAATGCATCCGATCCACAGCGCAGCCACGCCGCTCATCACCGAGATGCAGGTAATCCCGGTGGCGGGCCACGACAGCATGCTGCTCAACCTGTGCGGCGCCCATGCGCCCTATTTCACCCGCATCCTGGTCTTGTTGAAGGACAGCGCCGGCCGCACCGGCATGGGCGAAGTGCCCGGCTCGGATGGCATCCTCGCGGCGCTCCATCGGCTGGTGCCGCTGGTGGTCGGGACCGAGCTGGCACGCCACAACCACACCCTGGGCCTGCTGCGCGGCGCCATCGCCGGCAGCAGCCACCAGGTGACCTCGCGCGCCGAAGCCGAGGTCATGAAGCAGCCGCATGAGATCAACCTGCGCCTGGAAAACGTGATCACGGCGGTGGAAGCCGCCCTGCTCGACCTGTTCGGCCAGTTCCTCGGCGTGCCGGTGTGCGAACTGCTGGGCGGCGGCCAGCAGCGCAGCGCGGTGCCGATGCTGGCCTACCTGTTCTACATCGGCGAGCGCCAGCGCACCGACCTGCCCTACCTGGCGGGACAAGATGCGGACAACTGGTACCGCCGGCGCACCGAGGAAGCGCTGACGCCGGAAGCGATCGCCGACCTGGCCGCCGCCAGCGTCGAGAAATACGGCTTCCGCGACTTCAAGCTCAAGGGCGGCGTGATGCGGCCCGAGGAAGAAATCGCCGCGGTGGCCGCCATCAAGCGCCGCTTTCCGCAGGCGCGCGCCACGCTCGACCCCAACGGCGCCTGGTCGCTGCGGCAGGCGGTCGACGCCTGCCGCGGCCAGGGCCACGTCCTGGCCTATGCGGAAGACCCATGCGGCGCGGAGAACGGGTATTCGGGGCGCGAGATCATGGCCGAGTTCAAGCGCGCCACCGGCATTCCGACCGCCACCAACATGGTCGCCACCGACTGGCGCCAGATGGCGCATTCGCACCTGCTGGGCGCGGTGGACATCCCGTTGGCCGATCCGCACTTCTGGACCATGCAGGGCTCGGTGCGCCTGGCGCAGCTCTGCCACGACTGGGGCCTGACCTGGGGTTCGCACTCGAACAATCACTTCGACGTGTCGCTGGCGATGTTCACCCACGTGGCGGCTGCCGCGCCGGGCAACATCACCGCCATCGACACCCACTGGATCTGGCAGGAAGGCCAGGAACGCCTGACGCTTGAGCCGCTGCGCATCGTCGGCGGCGAAGTCCAGGTGCCGGACGCGCCGGGCCTGGGCGTCACGCCCGACATGGAACGCATCCTGCAGGCCCACGAGCTGTACAAGCGGGCGGCCGGCGGTGCGCGCGACGATGCGATGGCGATGCGCTACCTGCGGCCCGGCTGGACCTACGATCCGAAGCAGCCCAGCTACGCGCGCTGAAGGCTGGCGTCGCGGCACAGCGCGCGTTCCTGCCAGGCGCGCGGCGAACATCCTAGTTCGCGCTTGAACACCGAATGCATGTACTGGCTGGACGTGAAACCGCAGCGCAGCGCCACCTCGGCCAGCTTGCAGTCGCCCTGCGCCAGGATCGCGGTGGCGGTGTCGAGCCGCAAGCGCAGGATCTCTTCGTGCACGCTGCGGCCCAGCGCCTGGCGGAAATGGCTCTCGAGCGAAGAGCGCGACATGCCAACGTAATCGGCCACCTGTTCGGTCTTGATGCCCTGGCAGGCGTACTGGCGGATGAAATGGCGGGCGCGCATCACCTGCGGGTGGCGCGCCGGTTCGTGGCGGCTGGAGGCCTGGGCGTTGACGCCGGCCGGTGCCACCACGACGCGGGTCTGGCGCGGGCGCACGCCCTGCAGCAACTGGTCGAGCAGGCCGGCGGCCGTCCGTCCCATCTCCTGCGCCCCCGGGTTCACGGAGCTCAGCGGAATGCGCGTCAGCAGGCGCGCCAGCGGATCGTCGCCGATGCCGATCAGCGCCACTTGCTCGGGCACCGCAAGGCCGGCCACGGCGCAGGCCCGCATCAGCTGGCGCGCCAGGGCATCGTTCACCGCCAGGATCCCGACCGGCTTGGGCAGGCCCTGCAGCCAGGCGACCTGCTCGCGCAGCGCTTCGCTTGACGCCGGGGCCTGCGCGCAGCCGCCGCGGAAGATCGCCGGCGCCATGCCGTCGCGCGCCATCAGGCTGGCAAAGGCGTCCTCGCGTTCCCTGGCCCAGCCGTGCTTGTGCGCAGGCGGGATACTGCACATGGCGAAGTGGCGCAGGCCGGTCTCGATCAGGTGCTGGTAGCCCAGCTGGACGATGGCGCCGTTGTCGCAGGCGACATGGTGCATGGCCGCCGGGTGCGCTGCCGCGGGGTGCAAGGCCGACTCCGCGCGCGCGGCGCCGACACCGACCACGGGCAGGCGCCAGTCCGCGATGCAGGCGGCAATCGCCGGGTCATCGACATCGGCGATGATACCGTCGCCGCGCCAGGCGGCGATGTGTTCCGGGCCGGGCCCCAGCTCATCCCCAAGGAAGACCTGCCAGCCGCTGCGCGAGCGCGCAGCCCCCAGATACTCGGCGACACCAGCTATCACCTCGCGGCCGGCGGCCGTCTTCTCGTCGAACAGCAGCGCGATGCGGCGCGTCTCTGGCGTCAACATGTTTGTCTCTCTCCACGTCTCTTTTCTTTACATTCTAGCGCCATGGATGGGCGCCGAGCGCATCAGGCGTTGCAATTTTGCAACCATTTCTGCGGATATTGGTCTGGACAGTTAAGAAATTCACCAAGCCTCATTGCGTTTCTTGTCAGACCAACCTCGGGCACTGGTCTGACCGCTTTGCAGGTGCTAGGCTGAGCTTCATAACGACTGTTTCACTCAATAGAAATGGCGACGATGGAGACAAACATGTTGGAGCCTGCGGTACGGCCCCGCCCCGATGGCGCCGCCAGCCGCCCCGGTGGCGAAATGCGCCCCTACCAGCTGGTGGCCGAGCGCATCCGTGACCTGGTGCAGCACAGCGCGCTCGGGCCGGGTGCGCGCCTGCCGTCGGAGCGCGAACTGGCGAGCACGCTCGCGGTCAGCCGCCCCTCGCTGCGCGAAGCCCTGATCGCCCTCGAACTGGGCGGCTTCATCGAGGTGCGCCACGGTTCCGGCGTCTACCTGGCGAGTGCCTTGCGCGGCGCCGCCGGCGCAACGGCACGGGGCGCGGCGGCGCTGCCGGAATCCGGGCCCGGGCCCTTCGAACTCTTGTCGGCGCGCCGCCTGATCGAACCGGAGCTGGCGGCGCTGGCCGCCCGCAACGCCACCGATGCCCACATCGACGCCATCATCGCCGCCGCCGCCGACATGGAACGCCTGCGCGGCGACAAGGCGGGTTCCGAACAGGCCGACCGCCAGTTCCACCTGTCGATCGCACGCGCCACCGGCAACAGCGCGCTGGTGGGCACGCTCGACTACTTGTGGAACGGGCGCGGCCGGCTTTGGCACACGCTGGAACAGCAGTTCGAGACCGACGAACTGCGCACCGACACCCTGGCCGACCACCGCCGCATCGTGCAGGCAATCGCGACCCGCGACGCCGCCGGCGCGCGCGGCGCGATGCGCGCCCACCTCGAGCGCGTGACGCGCACGCTGTCCCGTGGCTGAGCGCGCGCGCATGCGCCTGGCGGCGGCGATCGCACTGCTGGGGCTGTCCTTTGGCGCCGGCGCGGCCGCCTGTCCCGGCGGCGCCGCCTGGTGCGCGGACTTCGCGCATGGCGCACCCGGCTGGCGTCTGGCGGGCGGCGCCGCACGCCAGGCCGGCGCCGAGCACTTGCTGCTGCCGGCTGGTGCCAGCGCGCTGCTGACTGCGGCCGCACCCGCCGACCATTATATGGAAGCGCGGGTGCGGGGCGCCTTTGGCACGGACGCCAGCGTCCAGCGCGCCGTCCTGGTGCTGCGTCACGCCGATGCAAACAACTGGGTCGGTGCCGTCATCAAGCTGACGCCGGGCGGCCCGCGCATGACGGTGGATCTGGTGCAGATGCACAAAGGCCGCCTCACCCGCCTGCGCTCGCTCGGCCACGATGCGGCGCCCGCCGCCAGCTTCCAGACCCTACGCGTGGCTCTGGCGGGCGCGGAACTGAGCGCATGGCTCGACGGCGAGCGCATCACCGCCACCCTGCCGGTAGCGGCGTCGCGCACCGGCGCTAGCGGCATCCTGGCCCAGGACGGCGCGCTCGAGATCGACGACGTGCGCCTCGGCGCCGCCGGTACGCCGCCCGGCCGCGTGGCCCTGGCGCGCACGGTGCCCCGGATCGGACTGCAGGTCGGCGACGTCGGGCGCTATCCGGTCAGCGCCTTCGGCGGCGACGGCGTGACGCCCATCGCGGTGACGGCGACGTCGAGCGACCCGTCGCTGGCCGAAGCCAGGATCGAAGGCCGCATCCTGGTGGTGAAAGCGCGCCGCACCGGCCAGGCCACCATCGCCATCCGCAGCGCGCTGGACGGCAACGTGGCCAGCGCGGTCGCCGTCAAGGTCGATCCCGCGTTCACGGCACCGGGCAAGCTGGTGGCGCACCGGCTCGATCCAGCGGCGGGGACGGCCGGGGTAGCGGTCGACACCCTGCTGCGCATCCGTTTCGACAGCGCACCGACCCTGGGTTCGGGCGGCTCGATCCGTATCTATCGCGCCACCGACGGCACGCTGGTCGACCTGATCCGCTTCGACGAAGACGTCGACGCCATCGGTTATCCGAGACAGGCGTTCAAGCGCGCGGTGCGCCGCCGGCCGGTGCGCATCGAGGGCACCGACGCCGTGATCCAGCCGCACAGTGCGCGCCTGGCGTATGGCGGCGACTACATCGTCGCCGTCGATGGCACCGCGTTCCAGGGCAGCATCGACGGCAAGCCTTTCGCCGGCATCGGGAAGGGCGCAGGCTGGCGCTTACGCACGCGCGCGCAGGCGCCATCGGGCACGGATGTCACGGTGGACGACGACGGCCCGGCCGACTTCCGCACCGTGCAGGGCGCGCTCAACCACGTGATGGAACGCTTGCCGCGCGCCGCGCCGGCCACCATCCATGTGGCCAATGGCCGCTACCCGGAACTGCTCTACCTGCGCGGCAAGGACAACTTGACGATGCGCGGCGAGAGCCGCGATGGCGTCGTGATCGCGGCGGCCAACGACGACGGCGGTAATCCCGGCAGCGGCGCCGGCCAGGCGGCCGGTTCCCCCGGCGCCACCGGCGGGCGCGCCGTGTTCCTGGTCGAGGATGCGGACCTGCTGACGCTGGAGCACCTCACCCTTGCCAACACCGCGCAGCGCGCCGGCAGCCTGGGTTCCCAAGCCGAGGCCCTGCACTTCAACAGCGAGCGCCGCGTGGTGGCGCGCGAGGCCAGCTTCCTGAGCGAGCAGGACACGATCCAGGTGAAGGGCTATGCCTGGTTCTACCGCACGCTGGTGGCCGGCAACGTCGATTTCATCTGGGGCGCCAACCATGCGGCCCTGTTCGAGGACAGCGAGATCCGCTCCGTGGGCGACAGCGCGCATCCGGACGGCGGCGGCTACCTGGTGCAGGCGCGCACCGTGGATGCGGCCGACCCGGGCTTCGTGTTCCTCAACAGCCGGCTGACGCACGGCCCCGGCCCGGCTGGCAACGAGGTGCCGCCCGCCTCCACCTGGCTGGCGCGGCCGGGCACCGCCGCATCCTGGGACAAGGTGGTCTTCATCGGCTGCCGCATGGATGCGCACATCGCGCCCGGCGGCTGGCTGTTGCCCAAGGCAGGCGCAAGCCGCGCCGGTAGCGGCTGGGCCGAAGCCGGGAGCATGGACCCCGACGGGCGGCCGCTCGATCTGTCGCAGCGGCGCGGCGGACGCGTGCTGACGGCGGCGGAAGCGGCGCGCTACGCCAGCCACGCCCGGGTATTTTCGAATTTCGATAACGGCGCGGGATGGAACCCGGTGCCGGCCGAAAGCAAGTAACAACACACCTACAACAATGACAGGACACGGAGACAAGATGAAACAGACCCCGCATTCCCCAAGGCTTGCACTCACCGCCATCGCCCTCGCGGCCCTGACCCTGGCCAGCCAGGCCGGCGCCCAGCAAGCTGCGAGCGCCGTCAACCGGGTGGAGGTGACCGGTTCCTCGATCAAGCGCGTCGCCACCGAGAACGCGCTGCCGCTGACCACCTACAAGGCCGAGGAGCTGGAAGCCCAGGGCCTGACCACGATGTCCGAAGTCGCGGTGTCGCTGGTGACGGCTTCGACCAACGAGCCGGTGGGCGGCGGTGGTGGCGGCACCATGATCAACATGCGCGGCCTGAACACCAACCGCACGCTGGTGCTGCTGAACGGGCGGCGCCTGCCCAACGAGGCGATCGGCGACAGCTCGGTCAACGTCGACGTGGTGCCGATGAGCGCCATCGACCGCGTCGAGGTGCTGCGCGACGGCGCTTCCTCCATCTACGGCACCGACGCCATCGCCGGCGTGGTCAACTTCATCACCAGGCGCACCTACACTGGCGCCAAGGTCATCGCCGGCTACGTCGATCCGGAACGCCACGGCGGCGGCCAGCAGCCGCGCATCTCCCTCATCGGCGGCAAGGGCGACCTGCAAAAGGACGGCTGGAACGTGTACGCCGCGCTGGACAGCCAGAAGCGCCGCTCGCTGCTGCAGCAGGACCGCCCGAACATCTGGAACCCGGCCGACATCGTCGCCCTCGGCGGCACCGCGTTCAGCAGCAACACTTCGGGCTCGTCCTCGTCGCCGGCCAACTACACCGTCTACAACAACGGCAAGGCCACCACCACCACCACCGGCAACCCGTACTTCGCCACCGGCTGCAAGAGCAATTACGATGCGCCCTACACCATCGCCTCGACCAAGGCGTCGGGCGCGGGCAGCAAGACCTGCATCCTGGATCCGACCCTGTACCCGCAGCTGCTGCCGGAATCGATGCAGACCACCCTGATGGCCAAGGCCTCGCTGCGCCACGGCGAGAACGGCGTGCTGTCGGTGGAACTGCTGGCGAGCGAATCCTACATCGACGCACTGAATCCGCCGCAGGTCTTCGGCGCCCAGACCGACTACGACAAGCTGAACGCCGGCGTGCGCAAGCCGCTCTTCATCCGCAAGAACAGCAAGTGGTACCCGGGCGGCAGCGGCGGCGTGCCGGCGGTGGCAGGCGTCACCGGCCAGGACCTGGCGCTGACCTGGAGCCTGGACGAACTGGGCGCGGCCGAGACCGACGACCGCCAGAAAACCCAGCGCGTCGTCGTCAATGACGAAGGCACGGTCGGCGCCTGGGATTACCGCGTCGGCTTCAACGCCGCCCAGAGCCGGCGCGAGGTCGGCTGGAAGAACGGCTACCTGCGCGCGCCGGGCCTGTACGCCGGCGTCGAAAACGGCATCCTCAACCCCTTCGGCAAGCAGGATGCCGCCGGCCAGCAGTACCTGGACAGCATCGGCGTGGACGGCAATACCTACCGCGGCGCGCGCGTGCGCTACTTCGGGCCGGATTTCAACGTCTCGCGCTCGCTGATGGAACTGAAGGGCGGCGCGCTGGCGATCGCCATCGGCGGCGACCTGCACCGCGAACTGTACGA
>JGI20283J13201_100136_pt1 | contig 42849 bp, 25 predicted proteins | sample Plalitdecfosmids_FD_13201 | JGI IMG/M metagenome (IMG submission 13201)
TGATGCGGGCAAGGCGCCGCTGAACTGGTATGAAGCGACGAGCCAGGCGTTTGCCGTATTCCTGCCCGTGAAATCGGTGGGCGTGATGGGCGATGGCCGCACGTATGAATATGTTGTCGCGCTGCGCGCGGTGCAGACGCTGGACTTCATGACGGCGCAGTGGGCGCATCTGCCGCATGCGTTGATGGGCAAGGTGTCGAACCGCATTATCAATGAGGTGCGCGGGATTAATCGCGTTGTCTATGATATTTCGGGGAAGCCGCCGGCGACGATCGAGTGGGAGTAATTTCCGGCTCGGCGTGAGCTGGCAGGCTCTGGCAGTTGAAGTAAACGAAGCCCCTGATTCCAGGGGCTTTTTTCTGTTTTGGATGGCCGCCTCAGCCTTCTATTGCATCCCACTGATGCTCGCGCTGAGCCGGTCCGATCATCCGACTTCGTAGTTGCCGATTGTCGAGATCAACTGCGCGCCACAACCAGTCTTGTGTCCCGCAAGCGCAACCGGTTTGCCCTCGACGATGTAATCAGCATCGCCTTCCATCACCTTGGTTACGCCATGTCCCGGAATTGGACAACTACACTGGTCGTCCACGCGCACAACGGCAATGCCGTCCACGAGGTAGTCGCTGGCACTGGCGGAGATGACCTTGCCGCCGTGGGAGGTTGGATCGCCGAGTCGGATGACGTTGGGCATGGTGGTCCTTTGATGTTGGTGGCGGGGATACGGGATGTCGTGGTGTCTGTTACGCCGGCTTGTCAGTGCTGCCACGCCCAAGCGCTTGTCCCGGACTGTCTTTCGCACCGTCGTCAATCCGGACGAATTCCCAGACGGTCGGTTTGCTTGTGAGGTCCGGTGAGCCTTTGAGTCGGTCCAGGAGTGACTGTTGTTTTTGCACGGACGCTTTCGGCAATATCTGGCCACGTTGAAACCACCGGGTATTGTCCTGCGCAAGCACATTGAGGCAATGCCACCAGCCGCTGGCAGGACACGCCATGCCGCTGTTGGCACGTGTGCCGATAGCTGCTTGGGTAGGCGCGACGGCGACCGGTTCCACGACCACCACGGGTCGCACACGCAACGAGGACAGCATCTTGTCCCATAGTGCCAGCGCTTGGGCGTCCGTCAGACTGGAATCGACGGTGGTGCCGGGTTGACTATTGCCGGTGCTCAGCTCGAATGACATGAGTGGAAAAAAAACGCTATCGGTTCGATTGTGGGCGGCTTCCCACATGAATTTGTGCCCATAATTGCCATTGAGTTCGTGTACGCGCTCAAGAAGTTCATCGCCCGCCTGGCCATTAAGCATACGCGTACCTCGTTTGAACAAATGGAAGCGCGAACGGAATTCGTCTCCAGCTGAGGTTCTATCGTGGCGTTCAAGCAATGTCTCTCCCGTAGAAATGCCTGCCGTCATGTCCAGCGCTATCGATACATCGGGGTGCCTATTGAGACCAACGAACATGGTGGTGCGTTCGCTCTGTTCTACCTGTAATGGTTCTGTGATAAACCCCCCGTCAAAACAGAAACCAGCCTCGGTTGGGATTTCGTTTTCTCCGCGCGATCTGAACTGACTGACCAGTTCGGCAAATTCTTTGAGATCCTTGTCGGCGACATATTTCCTACTGAGATTGAAACTGTGTTTTTGCACACGAATCATTGCCTCGGCCCTGACGACTTCGGTGATTGGTTCGTGTGGCAAGCCGGGAATCCACTCCCTGCCGAACACGCGAACCTTGCCGTGAACTCCATGTTTATCAAATGGACGAGCGCTTTCTAGGCTGGGCATCCCCCGTTCATTTTTCTCACCCCGTAACTGAATTTCCCTTTTCTCCAATCGCGCCGTGAATTGTTCATCCGTTTCGTCATAAGTAACGATGCTCCAGCCAGCGATCATCGCGCCCCGGTACGACACTTCCGCATCGGCAGGCATGTCGATCAGGAATCGGCCGACGCACATGGTTTTCGTCTTGAGGTTGTTCATTTCAGCCGTCATGGTTGTCACCTGGTAGTTGAGAAATGCTGCTTGCACCTTACGCGTGAGGGCGATGCAGGCATGGATGAGACAGCCAGCGATGATTAGCCTGGCCAACCACTTCCCGTGCTTGCGCGTAAGCACTTTGTTCATTTCGCGGCCAGTGCGATTCTGACGATTAGTTGCATGGTAAGGGCCAGCATCGACTCATTCGAGTAGCTGCCTTGGTGGTCGTAGCCCCTGGTGCGAAACAGTTGCTTGACGCCTTGCGCTGGTCCCATGCCCGATTGCTGTGGCACCGTACCGTCGCCGGGGCCATCCTGAACCGAATGTGTAAACTGCACAGTGCTGCCATTTGAAAATTTCACCGTGCGGCCGCCGGTCTCGGGGGTGCGGCTGATAAGCATCCCTGAAGCAAGCACGCTGTTTTCGGGCGCAGACGCTGTGTTGACTGCGTGCCAGCGGCAGGTGCCGAACGAAAGATGGCCAGGGTCGTCGCCGTAGAAGGCGTAGCTGTTGGGATGGTAGTAGTCACCGAGCAAAGTAGTATGAAAACGTTCAGCCTGCGCAATTGCACTCTTGATTTCAGCAGTAACTTTGTCAGGGCCTAAGAACTTGTTCGCCGGATCAGCCAGCGCCGGATCGATCATGCGATACCACGAGGCCATATCGCGGTACATGTCATAGACATTGCCGCTTGGCAAGCTCAAGTGGGTGAAGCGCTTTCCTTCGCCAGTTTCAAAGGTCGCGTAGAGCCACGGTTTCGGATATCGGTTGTTCGGCAGGAGTTCGAGTGGCCCTGGGGAAGTAGCCATGACAGGGGTCGTGTCCTCTTCTTTGCGCCCGGCAATATCGGCAAATTTACCGCCGACATAGCCATCAGCTTCAGTCCCGCAGGCGATGCGCCGGTAGCACACCGGCGCGCCGAGTGCGGGCATGACGCCGTGCACGATACCCAGAATCTTGTCAGGAATGCGCTTGGCGCATGCGCGGGCGACCAGCCCTCCCATCGAGTGGGTCACCAGGATGACCTGGCTGCACAGTTGCTTCCTGTCGCGCCAGAATTTGATGATCTCGTCGACACGTTTTTCCAGACGATCCGCCGATAGAGCATTCGACTGCAGCCAGTTGTAGCCCATGGCGTAGACCGGATAGTGGAACTGGGCAAACTGCTTTAATTGTTCTACGGTCAATTCGGCGGTTACGCCTCCCTCCCGTTGCACATTCCACAAATTCCGGTCCCATTTGCCGAGGGAAAACCATTTCGTCAAGAGCACAGGCTTCCCCAATACGGGGCGGAATACCGAATTAAGATGCAACTCAAGATTACTCAGCAGGGCGCCGTAGCTGCTGGCATGGACCTGCCCCCAGCCACGTTCCTTCAGTACTGCAGCGTCGAACGGCACATGTATATCCGGCGTCCCGGGCAATAATCCCGTATCGTCAACGTCCAGCGTCTCGGCATCAAGGATCTGCTGACGCAGTTTAGGTCCGCGCTCCTTCCATGTACTCGCTTCCTTGAGACCTTCCGTACCGCCATTGGGTGGCCGCCAGGCCGCTTCGCCGGGTTTCAACACCTTGTTGGCAGGCTTCGCCGGGTCTTTGGTGGCGCACAAGTTGCTGCCCATGATGCCAGGGATCACGATGACGGGAATCACCTTCGAGGAGGGAATCTTTAGAAGCGCGCGCGTCTTGCAGTCCATCGACGACAAGTGTGCAGTCGCGCGGAAGTTGCCGTCGCAATCCGGTTGCGCAGCGGGCAAAGGGCGGGTGGGTTCAGCTTGCGCATTATTGGCGGACATAATGACGGCCTTTCTAGATCAGTGATTGCGACTCGGGAAAAGATGGCGCGCACTCATGCAGGCGCATCCTCGGGGAAAATGCAAATGTCGATCTTGCCGTAGGAGTTACTAGTGGCCAGTGAGGTGCGGCCGAGTTCATCGGTCACCCCGCGGATGATCCTGCCGTTCTCCAACGTCAACTCGTAACGCCGGTGCGGCAAGGGCTCGCCGGTCGACTGGTGCTGCAGGATTACGCGTTCATCTGTCACCAAGGTTGATGCCGGGAACGCCAGCTCGATGGGCACACCCGCTCCGCCCTTGACGAAGGCGTAGCTGGCTGCCTTGATCAGGTGCTTGCCCTTCGACTGCGCGCTGATGTTGCCGCTGCCATAATCGACCTGAACGCCGGTGGCAACGAGCCGGATGTCAGGCGCTGAGAGCGTGATGCGCACGCCGGCCGAGAGCGTGATCTCGCCGCTGGCGCTCAGTTTGATGTCGCCGTGCTGCGCTTCGCTGCGCATGTCACCGGTGGCAGCGACGAACTTCATGCCATCCTGGTGGGCAAACACGCTGACCTCGCGCGCACCGCGTAGGGCCAGCGCACCGCCTGTGGCGATATCGGTATTGCCGGCGCTGACGAGATCGATCTTTGACACGGCGCCCAATACCAAATTGGCCTCACTGGCCACGATGATACCGGCAGGCGCTGCAGCGGCGAGGATGGGTGAACCGCCAGTTGCACCAGGGGCGGTCCAGTGCCGCAGTTTGTCGAGCAGTTGCGGCAGTTCCATGCCGCTGTCAGCGTCCTTTGCGTGCAGGCTGGCGAATTTGGCCAACTGTTCCGCGACGCTCTGCAATACGTCGGCGACGCCCACCAGCCCTTCTCGGTCAAGTTGGCCGCCGGCCGCATCATGGCTCCCTGCAGCGCTGATCAGCACGCCCCTGGCGCCGCGCACGGCAACTGAAGCATCGCTGCGTAGTTCTGCCCCTTCACCACGAAATTCACCATGGCCATCGCAAAGCGGCTGGACCAGGTACCCGAGGTTTAACTGGGACGCCGCATGATCGCTTGCCAGTTGCGCGTTGATCTTGCCTGTCGTATCGTCAAACCGCAACTGGTTGCCGCGACTCCCCTTGATTTCCAGGCTTCTGATGCCGGACAAATATTTATTGCCGGGCAAGGCGCCAGCGCCCAGATAAGGCGGGCGGGCCAGCATGTTGTACAACTGACCGATAATGATGGGTTTGTCCGGGTCGCCGCCCAGAAAACCAATTAACACCTCGGTGCCGGGGCGGGGTAGCGCCAGAGCGCCAAAATGCATGCCGCTGCCAGTGCCGGCCCAACTGCTGGCCACGCGCACCCAGGCCGAGTCGCGGTCAGTGCCTGAAGCGCCGGCGCCCTCGGCGTGCGCATGGTCGGCCGCGCGCATGGCGGTAAACTGCACCTTGACGCGGCCCTGGGCGTCGCAATGGACGGCCTCGCCCGGGGCGCCGACGACAATGGCGCTTTGCAATTGCGCCTGCGGTACGTCGACGCGGGCGTCCCAGGCCGGCACGAAGGTGATGTCGCGCCGCACGCAGGTGAGGCGGCACTGGAAGCGAAACTGGCTTGAATCGAACCAGTTCTGCGCCGCCAGGGGCAGGTCGGCGGCATCGGTATGCCAGCGGTTGCGCGCAAACAGGCGCGCGACGCGTACATCGTATTCCTTGGGCAGGTTGTTCTGCGCGGTGATATGGGAGGACAGCACGATGAACTCGCGCTCGGCGTCCGGGTGGCGGTCGATCTCGGGGTGGCCGGCCAGGATGAAATATTCGCCGGCGGTGCAGTCGCGCACGCCGCCCTCGGCGTGGAAGCACCTGGCCTCGAAATTCGAGCGCTCCAGCGCCTGGCGGGCCAGCGCCTCGAGGTCCTCGTAGGTGTCGCGCACGTGCGGCGCCTCGGTGAGATAGTGGTCCAGCGTGGCGGCCAGCTTGTTTCCCTTGAAGCCCTGATCGTCGGCGCTGGCAAAGCTGGCGCTCATGAAATCGGTGCCGCGCGGATTGGCGTAGTCCCAGCTGTGACGGCTCACCCGGCCCGGGCGCAAGGCGCGCACTGCGCCGAACGCGGTGATCGAGTCGCGCTCTTCGGTGGCGCTGTCGCGATGAAAGCGGATGGTGCCGGCGCTACTTGGTTTGAGCCGCCTGGCGTCCTGGAACAGCACCATGGTGTGCGCTGGCGCCAAGGCCGATCCGTCGGCCGCCGCAGGTTCGCTTGCATCCCCGGCGCGACCTGGACGGAAAAACCACGAAACACCGCGGCGCCGGAGCAGGCGGCGCACGAAAGCGCCCGTGCCTTCGTTGTATTGCACGATCTGGCGGCGCACTGGAAAGTCGCGCATCGCCAGCGCCGTTTCGAGTTCGAACTCGAACATCGCGGCCAGGCCCGGATTGGCGCGGCGCGCCTCGCCGAGCACGGTTTTGACGACATCGAGCTCGGTCTGGTCGAGGAACACACGGGTGCCGACATCGAGGTCGAGGATGGCCAGCGCATCGCGCAACAGTAGTTGGTAGCTGGCCAGGCCGCCATCGCTTTCGCCGGCACTGGCTGTAGCGACGATGCCGCAAATGCTGCGCAGCTGTCCCTGGTCAGTCACAATCTGCACTTGCGCAGGTAGCCCGATCAGCGTGTCAAGTTGCAGGTGCGCGTCGAGCGCCAGGCAGTCAATGCGCATCTCGATGCCGTCGCAGATCGCCTCAACCCCTTCGATCCGCTGCGGCAGTAGCACGTCGCTGGCCACGCCGTCCGGAAAACCCAGCTGCATGCGCAGCGGGCGGTTGCTGGCGGTGAGGATTTTGTTGAGTTCGTCGGCAACGTCAAAATCGTTGTCATGGTCCACGGGTATCTCCATCCTAACTGCAATTAAAAGGCGATCAGGTAGCGGGTGTCGGCATGGTCTTTCGTTCGCGGCGCGGTGAGCATGACCGAGGCTCGACCCAGCCGGGCGCGGTTGTCGAGGGCGATCGGGCGGACATCGGCGGCCCGTAGAATGAGGCGCACCTCGAATTCGACGGCAGGCATGGCGAACAGGGCCAGCATTTCCCTGAGCGCCGGGCCGGCGCTGCCCCCGGCAAGAAAACGGTCAAAGTCGAGGCGCGTGAGCGGGCCAACCCACAGGCGCACCAGGGCGTCGCGGCGCCAGTAGCGGGGGCCGAGCATATTGCCAAAGCCGAGCACATGGTTTTGCACACCGAGGACAGTGCGATTGTCTTGACCAGTATCGACCCAGCAACCCACCAGCGGCTCGGTGCGAAAGGGCACGCCAAAAAAGTCGGTCAGCACGCCGGCGATCATTTCGCCCTGCATGGGACGATGACGAATCAACGCAGCATAGCGGGCCAGGACTTCAGCGGGGATGACAGTGGTGGTCTTGCCTGCTGGTGCTGTTTGTGGGCGCCGGGGCCCGCCCGCCAGGGCCAGTTGCGCCTCCAGAAAACGGTCGCGGCCGTCGGCGTCGGCGCCGGATTCAATGTGGCAGGCGGCCCAGGCCCGGTAGAACAAGACCATCATGCGGTGCGAAAAGGTATCAAAGAAAGCGCGGCCGGCGTGGTTTTTTTCAAAGGCAACCTGCGCAGCGATCGTGGCGGTGTAATCGTAGGGCAGCACGCCGTGCACGCCCAGAAAACCCATGAAGGCGGGCGTGAGGCGGACGTGGCGCAGGCGGCCCACCGGCGCTGCAACCGGTCCGTCTGGTGTCGCCGAAATCTCGGCGGCGTCGGCGTTAATGGCGAGTGCCTCGATCTGACTGGACGGAAAGCCCAGTGCGACGCTGTTTTTACAGCGCAGTATCGTCTCGAGTTTTTTGCCATGCGAAGCCGCATCGCGCTGCAGCCACAGCTCGATCAGGTGCACGGCCTGAAAAAAATGAAACCGGCATGGCTGCGTGATCAACCGGTCGATCAGACCAGCTTGCGCGCGCCGTTGCGTGGGTGGCATCGGATCAGCTCCTTTCCGCTCGCTTGCGAAAAAACCGTCAACTGTGTGAAGCTCTGGCAGTGCACATAGAGACCAAAAAAATGATCGAGCACTGATACGAACAAGTCGATGCCGGTGCCGGCGAAGGCGTCCTCATCGAGCGTAACGCGCACCGCAAGACCCCGCACCAGGGCGCTATGACCGTCGTCGCGCAGCCAGAGGCTTGTCTCACGCTGTTCCAGGGCAACGATGCCGGCGATCTGCCGTTGTGATACCGACGACTGTGGCAAGTCGTACAGCGTCAGCGTTTCTTGAAGAAGATGCAGGCCGTCGGCAGAGAGTGCGCAATGACTGAGCGACAGGTGGGCAATCAGGCGCCAATGGTCCTGCGCATTGAAGCGGTACTGGGGAGTTGGCCGGCGCAGGAAACGCAGCGGATAGCCATCAGTCGCCTGCTCAAGCTTGAGGTCGCCGCCTGTGGTGTCGTAGCAGAGTCGACTGGGTAAATCGCGGTTGGTGCAGGTGAGTTCTATCGACACGCTGGCGTCGGCTATATCCAGTGGATCAAGGTCCAGGTCAACAAGCGCGATGCGCGTGGCGTGACCGGGGTGGCGCAGCGCTGCCAGCTCGTCGCGGCGCACCACGTAGTAGCGGCCCTGGCGCCCGCCAGCCTCGCCATGCCGCAGCGAGTAATACGGCCGGAATTCTGTCAAAGACTGGCCGTGGCGCGATTTCTGCACTGTGGTCACCTTGTCGACGCTATAAATGTCGCAGACGTCGGCGTAGGCGCCATCGGCGAGCAATGCATAATCAGAAGTCATGTGCGTCAGTTCGATAGGGCAGGCCGGGTGCCTGAAGAGGTTCACCGCCGGTGTGCAGCCGGGCACGAAATTCTCGCTCGAGAGCTGGCTCAGGGCGCGGCCAGTGTGTGTATCGGCAGCTACGCCAGCTAGCCCCAAGTGCAGGGTGAGGCGCCGGCACGTGGCCGGCAGGTGGGGCGCCAGTGCATGCCAGTCAATGTCGAAAAAATTGAATTTTTCAGGATTGACAAAGTACTCGCTCAGCAACAGGTAGGCGGGATGCGACAAGTTGCTGCGCGGAAGAACTGCGTCGTGCGGATCGAATCCCACCGCTTTGAGCGGTACGGTGCGCAGAGCCAGCCAATTACCGTCGATCTCCAGGTACGCCGCCTTGGCATGCATGAACAGCAGGTCGCGTGTGGTCGCGCACAGAGACGGTTCGGCATCGATGAACAGGCGTAGTCTGTCCAACTGCACCAGCCCCAGGCTCAGGGTGGCCGCTTTTGATTCGATGTCGATGGAAAGCATTGTGGTGACAGCGGCCGGTCGCAGCATCGCTGGCGGCAAGTTGAAGTACGACTGAAAGGCCACCTTTGCCACAACCAGGGGGGTAATGTGCACGTCGAACACGGTGCGCAGCCGGCACGAGGGTCCGTCGGCCGAGCGTGCCACCAGCGTGGCGCCACGGGGGATCAGCCCTGGCGCCGTCATCGTCGCAAGACCGGCGCTGGGATCGACGCGCACGATGGCGGTGGATGGAAAAGGTTGCAAGTAATGAGGATAATTGAGCTGCAGCAGTGCCTCACTCACCTTGTAATCATTGTCATCGATCAGCTTGGCGATACGAGCGTTCGACAATGCCGTGGCCTGGATAAAACGTTCGATATGGGGATCGTTGCGTTGCCCGCCTTCCATACCAAGCTGACCGGCCTGGGCAGGAAATTCGGCGGCGAACTCGGCGTTGAAGGACTGCATGGTGGAGAGTTCGCGCTCGTAATACAGGCGAATCGCTTTCAGGAGTCTCTTCATCTGGCACTCCGGGGATCAGCGAATGGCGTACTGCAGACTCGAGGGTTCGAGCATGATGTCGAACTGCACGCGGTCGTCATTGGCCAGCGTGCGCAACTGGCCGGAGATGGCGAAACTGAGTCGGTTTACCTTGCCGGATTCTTCGACCAGCCGGGCACGTACCTGTGCCAGCCGCGGTTCGTTGCGCACGATGGCCGCGGTGAGCAGATCGCAAATTTTCTTGCGGTCGGTACTACTGGTAAGGCACAGCTGGGCGAAGTCAGCCAGGCCAAAATTGACGATGGATTCCCTGCAGGCAGGGTACGTCGCCAGCTCTTCCGGGGAAATGGCAACGCGGGTGTTGAGCAGGGCTTCGAGGTCGCGTGCAATCGCAAGCTTGTGTTGCGCCAGCGTTAGCTGAAGCGGTCGGCGCTCGGCGGCGCATGCGGGGATTGGCGCGATCAGCCGGTCCCACACACTGGAAGTGTACTTCACCATCTTTAAGCGCTCCCGTTATTCGTTCCCAGAACAGGGCAGGACGGCATGGGCGTGGCATGCATGACCGCAGCGGGCAAGTCTGGATCGGATTTTTACTAAGGGAAATTATTGCGCCGACACGCGTCGCGAGTATGTGGTAACGCAAATAATTTGGATGTCGTGCGTCTGACTGGTACAACACAGGTCGATCGCTCCGTGGCGGGCACAGGAAGCAATCCATGGTGGCATGGCGCTTTTTTTGGGGCTGCCAATCGAGAAGTGGTGGTCTACAACCCGGCCCTCATCGAGACTTGCCGCAGCCGTAAATGCTGTCACTTGCCTGCATCCCGACGCGCTCCGTACGAGATCAGCTTGCTCGCTGTCTTGCCCATGAAGTCTGTGGGGCAGTTCAGGCCCGGCCACGGTTCTCTTAACGTCGCTTCCAGTGCGGCGTCGAGTCCTTTCATGGTCAGTGCGTCGAGCTTGCTCGGTGGTTTCGCCAACATTGCATCCAGCACCACTGTCTTGCAGCGGTCAATGGCCCAGGCAAGCGCACCGCGGTCCTGGCGAGGATACCAAAGGTACGGATCCGCACCCAGTGCCAGCAGCGCCAATGTCAGATTGTCGTCTTCGGGTCCCAGGCAACTGCTGCCATCGTACGACCAGGCCGGACATCCGTTTGCCTCGACGTTGAAGTCGTAGCTCTTGGCCTTGAGCTTTTCAAGAAATACCATGCGCCAGTGGTCGCGGTCAGCCGACGAATCTGTATCAGGTGATGGAGAATACGTCTTGTCGCAGTGATCGACAACCGCCGAGACGAGTGCGCCCGGGTCATCACCATCGGTGGGACGCATGGATGCCCCCTTGTCGAGAAGCCAACTTGCGAATTCGAGGTTGCAGATGGAAACTGCCCGCTTCATGCTGCGGTATCCATCTTCACCCCTGATCGCTTTCGCCATGCTTGGGTAGTGCTGGACCAGATCGGCAGCGATCGCCAGGTACTGCTGACGCACCGCCAGGGTAGCGGGATACGAACTGGCGCTCGCTAGCTCGAACAGTAGATCGTCCGCATGCTCGGGCTTGATGCCGTAGCCGAGCAGACGCGCCAGTACCTTCGGATGGCTGACCGCGTGTTCAAGGTAGTCACCCGCCAGCGCCGATCGTGGGTCCAGCTTTCTCGTCGACAGGAGAAATTCGAGTATCGCCGGTTGGCTACCGGACTCGTAGGCGTCGAATGAATCGCTAAACGGGGTGGTAATAATTGTTTCATGCACTGCTGTCCGTTCGAATGGTTCTGCTCCTGCCTTCACCAGCATTTCGACGACCTGCAGGTCCGCCGGGTTCGCTTTGATCGCGCGATTCAGTACCTCGTCCTGATCGTAGCGTCCGGCGCGCTTGTCGACCGCGCCGTTTCCCGCCACGTTCGCTCCCCGCTTGATCAGCGCCTCGACGATGCGGGCTTCTTGTACCTTGCCGAGAAATGCCATATCCAGCGGAGTCTGATCGCGGCTGCTCTTGGCGTTGACGTCGGTGCCGGGCACTGCCAGCAGCTTCTCCACCTGCGCGACGTCACCGTCACGCACCGCACGGTGCAGTGGCGAAAAGCTGGCCTCGTGCTCTTTCTCATAGAGGGCATCGCGTCGCTTTTTCGCTTCACCGGTAAACACACGCGCATAGGCCGGGGAAGAGCCGAGCGCGCAGGCGATCATCCGTTCGCCCAGCCGGACCTTGTCCGGGTCAGCGCTTTTCTTGAGGTCTTGCCCGACCTCGTATTGGGCTTGGTAGCTGTTGCGCAGCGCCGCGAATTCATCCATCGCAGTGGGGCCGTTTCCCGAGAGACCATTGGTGATACCTGACGCCATGATCGCGTCGCCCACGAAGGCATACAGGGCGCCAAGCCTGCGCTTATGCATCCATTCAAGCAGCTGGATCATCCGTAGCTCCCCTACCAGATCCAACTGTTGCCGCTGGCTCATCAGGAAAAACAGGTTGGCGCGCGCAATCCAGTTGCCGGCACGGGCAGCCTGGTTCAGCCCATGCAACAGGGCATCATCGTCCTGGCTTTCCGGCAGTCCGTCGATATAGCGTTCCACCGCGTCCATCATCGGCACCGGGCCGACTTCGGCCGGCGTCTTGCAGGTGAAGGCTTTCAGGTCATGGTCGGCAGCCATCTCCTTCACTACAAGATCAAACACGGCGGTGCTGCGTTGGCCGACCTGATCCCGTGTCAGGCCGGGTGGCACCGGACCGAGCCAAGCCAGGAAGGCCGGGTTGTCCAGCCCACCCTGCAGCACGGGTGTTGCACCCTCTGGCGGCGCGGTTGAGTTAGTCCATTCGGCAGTGCAGGCCATACAGTTCGCACAGACGATGACAATGGCAAGGATTCCTTTAATTGCGGCTCGATGTGCGTGCAGCATTGATGCACCCTCTTTAATGTTGATGGGCTGGTTAGTCGAGCCTATCGGATTGCTGGAGGGAAGTATTGCTAAGTGACAAAGCCTCTGTAGGCTGGAGTGTTTCCGTAATATGGAAAATTCGAAGTCATTCCAATTGTTGCCACACACAAGATCAATAAGCTTGACATGGTGCGTCGCCTACCGAGAGCAGGACGGATAGCTCAGAAATGCGCTAAAGCAAGGTCAGGCGTAGTTGCGTGATCTCGATTGGGAAGCATGCATGCTGCTTCAGAATAGCGTGGGCGGAGGTATCCTTCCGTCTGTTTACGTCAATGCCAATGCCTGCGATTTGGTGGTATTCAGTGGTCCAAGTGGGAAGTTCGAAATCTTGTTCGACCTGACTCTTGCGAGATGCTCAAGAAGGATGCTCTCCTGCCCAAGGGCCTCGTGACACGTCCAACCTGTGGTTTGCCGGGCAGTCTGGATCGAAGAGGGTGAGCGCGAATCAGCGCTCAGGCACGCGCGGAGCGACCAGGAAATCGACTGGCGCGCGCAAGCAACTAGCGCAAAATCGAGCAGAAATGTAACTAACCAACAAAAAGCATACCGAATACAGGAAACTTCTCTACCAACGATTGTACTAACACATCGGTTCATCAACCAGGCTTACAGGGACGAAGGGGGAACACCGACGACCAACTTTACAGACCACTGACGCTGTGCGGCGGGCCGTCAAAAACGCATCAGTTGTCTGGAGGTCGACCTTCGCGGACAGCACGCACGTGCGCGACGCAGCAAACACCTGATAACCGGTGTCCGGATAGTTTTCCCCCAACTGTCGGTTTCTGCCCGCTGTGCTATCGACACGGGTGGACAGCGTGACCACGTGATCCATGCAGCGCATCGCTTCGTTGGCACCCATGCCGAACCGGGTGCGGGCCGGAACCTCGCTGGCATTGGCGACATCGGCAAACTCGGCCGTGGTGCAGGCCGAACGGGGATTGAGGCTGAGGCTTGTGGCGTTTGGCAAATCCCGTTCACCGCCCGGTCGCGCTGCAGGTGTCGCGGCCGCTGCACGTCGGCGACCATGGTAGCCAGGCTCCCGAATTGCAGTGAACCCGCCTCGACACTGCCACCAGCCCGGTCTTGATCACGGGTCTCTACCGGTGGCTCAGGCAGGGCGAGGCAGCCGCATTCAGGATAAGAGCAATGCCTGCATCCCGACGGCACTGCGCCATGATGCCCGCAATGTCACGGCGCCGCTGCCGCCCGCGCCTGCGCAATCCACCCATCAAATTCCTTCTGATGGAACTTGATCCACCCCGACACATGGCGCGCGATATCCGCCTGGGCATTTTCACCGCTGCGCATGCGCGCATTCTGCGCATCGATATCGGCAATCGGCAAGCGCATCACCTGGAACAGCTTCACGGCTGCCGGGTTCTTCTCGGCCCAGGCACGGTTCACGACAAAGCGCGTCGTGTTGATGGCGAAGCCGTAGTCGCTGCCATCGGGCAGGCGTGTATCGGGTTTGCCCGGATACGCCGTCTTCGGTGCCTGCAGCCACACGACATCCTTGCCCGGAATCAGGACGCCATTGACCCAGTAGGGCGTCCAGGCGTAATACAGGATCGGCGAGCCGCGCTTGAAGCGGCCGACGGTATCGGCGATCAGTGCGGAGTAATTGCCCTGCACATGTGTGACCGTGCTGCGCAGCTTGAAGCCGTGCATGTGCTGCTCGATCATCGCTTCGCAGCCCCAGCCCGGATTGCAACCGGCCATGTCCGCCTTGCCATCGCCATCGTTGTCAAACAGCTTGGCCAGGCGCGGCTCGCGCAGTTGGCCGATATTGGTGATGCCGTACTTGTCGGCGGTGGCCTTGTCGATCAGGTAGCCCTGGGCTGCCGGTCCGGCGTACTCGCCCATGCGCAGCAGCTTGGCGTCGCCGCCAGCGTTGTCATAGAAGTCCTTGTGCAAGGGATCCCAGTGCACCGCCAGGAACGTGGCGTCGCCGTTGGCAATGGCGATGTGGGCCGTGGGGTATTCCACTTCCTTGATGGGTTGCGGTGCGTAGCCCAGCGCTGCCAGAGCGCGGTCGACCAGCATGGTCTGGAACGTCTCTTCGGCAACAGGGCTTTGCAGCGCTTGCACCTTGATCCCCTTGCCGGGAAGGGCGTCTGCCGGCGTCTGCGCCATGGCCAGGTGGGTACTCAGCGCCAGTGCGCCAAGCGCGATGGTGGCGATCCAGCGGAACATGCGTCGTGACTGGTGTTTGATCGTAAATTTTTTCATGCGATGCATTCGTGGTCCTTTTTATGATTGTGGCTTGCCGCGCGTCAGGCGCAGGATGAGGCCGGCCGGGCCAGTCTGGTACCAGTGGCGTACGCCACGACGCGGCTGTCCCATCGATTGCGTCAAGCGGTCCAGCGTGATTGCCAGCAGCACGATGCCCAGTCCGCCCACGGTTGCCAGGCCCATGTCCAGGCGGCCGATGCCGCGCAGGACCATCTGGCCCAGACCACCGACGGCGATCATCGAAGCGATCACGACCATCGACAGCGACAGCATCAGCGACTGGTTGATGCCGGCCATGATCGACGGCATCGCCAGCGGAAACTGGACGCGGCTCAGCAACTGCCACGGCGAGGCGCCGTAGGCGCGCGCCGCCTCGATCAGGTCGGGCCGCACCTGGCGAATGCCGAGATTGGTCAGGCGCACCAGCGGCGGCAGGGCGAAGATGATGGTCACGATCACGCCCGGCGCATTACCGATACCAAACAGCATCACCACCGGCACCAGATAGACAAAGGCCGGCGTCGTCTGCATGGCGTCGAGCAGCGGACGCAGGAGATTCTGGGCGCGGTCGCTGCTGGCCAGGAAAATCCCCAGCGGTAAACCGATCACCATGCAGAACGCGAGCGACGTCAGCACCAGCGACAGCGTGATCATGGCGTCGGACCAGATGCCCAGCATCGATACGATCAACAGCGCCACCACGGTGCCGATGGCGAGCGTGCGGGTAGTGAATTGCCAGGCCAGCAGGCCGACGACGGCGATCACCGCGAGCGCTGGCGCAGCCAGCAACAGCGCGCTGACGGCGTCGAGCGTGGCGTCGATCGGGGCGCGCACAATCTGGAAGAATGGGCGGAAATGTTCGACGACCCAGCCCAGTGCGTCGTTGATCCCGGACTGGAGCGACAGCGAGCCGTTCAGCAGGTCGGACAGCCCAAGGCTAGTCTGATCGGGCGAGGCGGCCGGCGCGGCGTCGAGCCATGAGGTATCGCGCGGCGGGGGCGGCAGCCATGGATTGATCTGCTCAGCTTGTGGGGCGACTGGTTGGGTCGCGGTCGCGATAGCGGTGCCGGAATTCATGCTTGTCCTTTCGGGTTGTTTGGTGCGGCGATGGGCGGCGTATCGCGGTCGAGGAACTTCAGCAGGGTGGTCTTGCTGATAGCCCCGCGGTATTTACCGTCGTTCGTCACAACGGGCACGCCATACGGCATCTGCGCGACCTGGCCGAACAGGCCGGCGACCGGTTCATCGGCGTCGATGGTGGTGACATCGGGCAGGTAGGCATGCGCCAGGCCCAGTGGGCCGACGTGGCCGTCGAGCGCGCTGCGCAGCGAGTCGGCCGAGACCACACCCAGGAATTTCTGCTGCGGGTCGACGACATAGGCGTACGCCCGATCCTGTTCTTCCAGCATCGACAGCGCGGCGCGCGAACCGCGCGCGGGCGACTCCGCCACCACGATCTGGCTTTTACGGGCGATATCGCCAGCCTTGAACACGGCCGCGGCATCGACGCCGCGCACGAAGTTGCGCACGTAGTCGTTGGCAGGCTGGCGCAGGATGTCTTCGGGCGTGCCCACTTGCACGACATGGCCGTCCTTCATGATGGCAACCCGGTCGCCGATGCGCATCGCTTCGTCGAGGTCGTGCGAGATGAACACGATGGTGCGACGCTTGATCTGCTGCAGGCGCAGCAGCTCCGATTGCATCTCGGTACGCATGATTGGATCGAGCGCCGAAAACGCCTCGTCCATCAGCAGGATGGCGGGATCGCACGCCAGCGCGCGGGCCAGGCCCACACGCTGCTGCATGCCGCCCGATAATTCGTCCGGATAGCTGGCGCCATACCCGGCCAGACCCACTTGGTCCAGCGCCTGCAAGGCCAGCGCATGGCGCTCGGCCTTCGGCGTGCCGGCCAGCTCCATGCCGAAGGCTGTGTTGTCGAGCACGGTAAGTTGCGGCAGCAGCGCGAACGACTGGAACACCATGCTGATGTCCTTGCGGCGCAGTGCGCGCAACTGGGCGTCGGGCAGGGTATTGATGTCATTGCCGTCGATCAGGATGCGCCCGGCGGTTGGCTCGATCAGACGATTGAGCATGCGCACCATGGTCGATTTGCCCGACCCGGACAAACCCATGATGACGAAAATTTCGCCGGCTTCAATCGTGAAGCTGGCGTCGAATACGCCGATGGTGCAGGCGGTCTGGGCCAGGATGTCCTGCTTGCTGGCGCCCTGGCGAACCAGGTCCAGGGCGGCTTCCGGCCTGTCGCCGAAGACTTTGAAGACCTGGTCGATGATGATTTGTTTTGCCACAGTGTGGTTCTCCCTCGATCTGTCGAATGAAATGAAATCGCCGCAGGCAACGGGGCCCGCGGCGGAGATCGCGACATGGTGGTGATGCAGACAGCGCGTGCCTGGCCTGTCGACGCGGCGACAATGCCAAAGGCGTGCCGGCGCTTGCGATGTGCGCAATGCGTGCCGGGTGCTGTGTGCGTGTTAATGACGCTGAGTGCCGTTCAACCGCCATGCGGCGAACGTTGCTTGATGCGGGCGGTTGGCCCAAGGTTCGGTCCCCATGCACGGCATGGAAAGCGATCGATAGCAGGTGTGCTACCGGGGGTTTTGTTGTAAAAGGGCCGCAATTATAGCAGCAATCATGTCAAAGGACAATTGCTTTTTGCGATGAAACATGGTTGCTATAGGTTGACGATCGCGGCAGAGGCTCACTGCGCTCGTGCAGCAGTCTCGCGTCGACAGCCGGTTGATGCTGGCATCCCGGATGTCGAACCAACTGGCGGTGCTTCATGGCTCTTGGCACCCTGTGCCGATGGCGAGACCTAGAATCTGCCCCAGCAATTCCGCGTGTGCGCCAGCGGCTGGCAAACGCAGCCGTGCCCATTCCAATTGTTCGCTTTCCGGGAGAACGTCAACCCTGGAGAGAATGGCGCGCGCTGCTGGTCCAGTTCTGTCTCTCGGTGCCAACAGGATCAGCGATTGCAGGCTGGCCAATGGCAGCTCTCTGGACACTGGGTCAAGGAGACGCGCTGCCGTCGCTGGTGCGACTTTCCAGAGTTGTTCCGCTGCATCGACGTTGAGCGTATTCGTGGAGAGAAGCCCCGTCAGCACCTCGGCATGCTCGGCGCCAAGCAGGCGCACGGCTTCGATCCTGCCGGACTCCCGAGACGGTGGGATCTGGTCGGGATGCCGAAGTATCCCTACCAAAAGGTGCCGGGGAAGTGTGTGAGGAGCATCCCACAGCATTTCAAGCTGTTCCTCGGTGAGGCATGACGTTGCGTCGTCGAGGGAGATATTCTGCAGTACCCATGTGCGGATACGCGAACGAACGAAAAGTGCGCTGGTGATACCGTCACCTCTGTTCGAAACGACGAATTCCAAGAGTGCGGGAAGCAGTCTGGCAGCGGCAGAAGAACCGATCTGTTCCAACTGGGCGACAACAAGGCTTGCGACCGCCGCGACGGGTTGCACCTCCCTGTTCCCGATGACGGTGTCCAGCCATCTAAAGTCGACATGCCATCGACCGCGCAGCGCTTCGATCAGAAGCATGGGCTTGAGGAAAACAGGCGGGTCATCAGGAGGACGGCTGATTCGCGCTGCAAGCTGTGTCGCAAGCGCCATCATGCGCTGCCATTTGTGTGGCAGGACCGCTTGATCCGGCAACTCTGGTAACCAGAGGTATGGCATTTCGTTAGTGGCCAGCTCGGGAGCCCAGCCCGGGAAATACCATGCCCATTCAACCGGTATCTCGACCGGCGGCACAGCGCGCCACAAGCTCCATGCCCAGCATATTGCTGCCCACTCAAGCTTCTCGTCCGGCTCGTCGTTGGGGCGCGTCCACTGCTGCGGTGTCCAGCCTTCCGATAACAGTCGAGGAAGAACCATGTCAGCCAGGCATTCGAATGCAGTCGGCGCAGTCCTCTCGCCGCAAACGCGTTTGCCGATTTCCCGGAACAGCGCCTCCGATCCGGCAATGGAGGCAAGGTGTTCAGACGGGAGAGTTCTCAGGCGGTCGAGGACGACAAGTAATTCGACGGTGGCCATGCTTCCAAGGGCAGCATCCACGAGCGGGCGCCGCTGCATGTCGAAGCAATACATCGTCCAGCGTTCGACCGGTTCGTCACGAATGATCTGCATCAGCCTGTCGCGTGCCACCAGATCGACGAGAAACTGCGGTGTCAGTGAGAGCATATTGCTCTGGTTCTCGACAAGCAGTCGTGCCTCGATCAATGTCGCCAGGCCCGTGTTTCGAAGTTGCTCAGAAAGTTCCATGGCACGCCGCTGGCGCGCCGCGATGTTCGTTGCATTTGCGATCTCGAGGAGCGTCGTCTCATCAAGGATCCTCATCGGTGCGGGGCCAAGTGCCGCCCATTGCATGCGGGGAAGCTCGCCGAGCCAAGGCAGGTCGCGCGCTTCGAGTCGGGCCGTGACCAGAGCAATGAAACGCTGCGACAGCGCATTGTCGGCACCAGCCACGTGCTTGAGCAGGCGATGCCCGGCATCGATGTCCGACACCTTGGGCAAGGCTGCTTTTGGAGAGTAGTGACAAAGACGGCATAGTGCCAACAGGTCCGCAGGGCCTTTCACGAACTGCCATCCTGGCGGAAAGCTTGACAGCCAGTCCCTGACGCGATCGGCGGTGAACAACGTATCGTTAGTGGCGTGGCTGATCCGCTGCTCGACCCAGGATAGCAGGCGGTCGCGCCAGTCCTCGTGCAGGCGCCATTCGTACCTCGCCATCCCGTCGAAGATGTCCGTCGGGTTTTTCAGCACGGTCATCCGGTAATCGGCCGCACCAGTCAATACATCCCAAGCAGGAAGCCAGGATGTCGGCGCGTCCTCGCCGAGCGTCGGCGCTGCGAAGGGCGCCACGATCAGGACATTCAAATCCGGATGGGCCCGCCCTAACGCAATCATGTCCGCGTCCTCGCAAGGCAGCTCGATATGCAGGATCAGGTTGCCAGGTTGTCGCAGGCGTTCGAACGCGTCAGCGAGCCGCGGGGTCGAGACGTGGTCGTGTCGGGTAACCGCATTGAGCGCCGCCTGGAACAAGCTGAGGCCCATGCCCCGCTGGAATTGCAGCCATGAAATTCGATGCTCAGGTCCAAGCCAGGCGTTACGTGGCGGTGATGCGCTCAACCAGAAAGCGAGTTCCTCACCGCGCAGCTTGCCCTTGTCATCAACGAATCCGATATCGCAAGGTTTTTCGCGAGCCAGCGCGAGCGGCGGCAACTCAGGAAACGTCACGAACTCGAATACCTGGCCCACAGGCGTTTCGTGCAGGCCCAGATCTGCCAGCGGCATTTCGAGTACGAGAGCCAACGCCTGTGCATGCTGGGCACGCTTCGTCCACCAGATCCGGTTGTGACGATCAATATCGCCGAGCTTGACCGCGAGTGCGCGCGTTTCAGGCCAGCCGAGATCCGGGAATTCCGCCACCAAGCGTCTGGCCAACTGGTCGAGTGATTTGAATTTTCCATCCCTCCTGGCTGCATCGATCGGTTTGAACATAGTTGCTCCGTTAATTTATGCGAAGTGTAGTGAGCAATGGGGTTGGGTGCAATGAATATTGCAGCATTGCATTGCGTTGCAGTGGTAATTGCTTGTTGCCATTGCCACCGTTAATCTTCCTTCGCAGCAATTCTATTTAACCTGTGAGATACCTAAATGAAAATACGTTTTATTGGTCCCCTTGGTAAAGTTACCGGCTCATGTACTTGGATGCATGATGAGACACGTGGCTGGAACTTCCTCATCGATTGCGGCATGCAGCAGGGCGAGCACACGGCGGCCGACTGGAATGCATGCAACTGGCCATTCGACCCGCGGGAGATCAGGTTCGTGATCCTGACGCACGCCCATATCGATCATTGCGGGTTGATTCCGATGCTGTACAAAAGCGGATTCCGTGGCTTGGTCTATTGCACGAAAGAGACGGCCGAGATCGCATGCATTCTTCTGCGCGACGCCGCAGCGCTGTCCGATATCGGGTTCACTGCCGCCGATGTGGATGCGATTCGCTGGCACGAACCACGGCCAGCTCCGCTGTTCGGCAAGTTCCATCCGATCGATCAGGACCTGTTCGTGCGTTTCTTCCGCTCTGGGCATGTGATCGGCGCTGTGTCGGTTAGCGTGCACTGGGGCGCACCGGGGCCGGATCAGCGCAGTATTTCGTTTTCGGGCGACCTTGGCCCGAACAAGGAGGATAGCGAAAGTCTGCCTTTCCTGCGGCATCGAATGAACGTCGGGAAGACCGACTTTTCCGTCGTTGAGTCAACCTATGGCGCGACGGTGCGTACTCCTGAGCAGGCTGATCCGGCGCAGCGGCGCGCCCACCTGCGCAGTCTCCTTGACCAGACGCTGGACTGCCGGGGTACGCTGGTCATCCCGGCGTTCGCACTCGGCAGGGTGCAGGATGTCCTGTTCGATTTGCACTGGATCGTGGCCGAAAATCCTACGCGATATGCAAGTGTCGGCTTTAATCTGGACGCGCCCAGCGCCCAGAAAATGAACGACGTGCTCCTAGATGCAGCGAATAGAACTGAGAACAATGGCGTGAAGGGCAAGGTACGACCGCTTTGGCTTGGTAAGCAGATGTTTCGCTGGTTCGGTCTCGACGATACCAATCCTACCCATGTGCGAGCGGCACTTGACCTCTGCCGCATGACTCTGCAGGGACACATCGGCGAAATGCATGGGGGGCAGTGCCATGGCAATGCGTTGGCTCGTGCATGGCGCCCGGTTTTTCGCACTATCGCGAATCGGAGGCATGAAACACTTAACCAACAAAAGCGCGCGTCGGTGTACGTCGTCAGCTCGGGCAGTTGCGACGGCGGTCCTGCCGCGTGGTGGCTGCCGAAGTTGCTGGCGTCTGCCGATACTACCGTTGCGCTCGCTGGGTTTTGCTCCCCCAGCACAGTGGGCGGCCAGCTGCTGTCGCTCGCCCACGCTGGTCCCGGAGAGCGGCAGCGGTTGACGGGCCACGTGATCTGGCCCGATGGAACGACTGTCCCCATGGCGAACGTCAAAGCGGACATTGTCGCGCTGTCGGGCTACTCGGCACATGCGGATCAGGCAGGGCTGCTCGACTGGGTTTTCGACGTTCGTGATGACTTGCGTCCCATCAATGGCAGGTTAATATTCATTCAGCATGGTGGTGACGCTCAGCGGCTGGCACTGGGAAATGCAATTGAAAGCAGGGCGCAGCACGAGGGAACGACTATTCAGGCAATATCGCCGCATGATCCTGACGTGTGGTTCGACCTCGACCGCAATGCGTCCGAAATTTCCGAGGAGCTTCGTTTGCAGCAACTGGAAGAAGAAATTACGCGGTTGTCTAGGGAGGTCGCGAGGCGGCGTGGTAGAAAGTGACAAGAAAAAGAGTGCGATTGCAGTAGCAGACTATATTGGCTTGATGTATTGCCCTTCGATTTAAGCTGTAATTTTGGCTAAACGATTGAAGGGTCTTTTTGTCGATATACTGCAATAAATTTCTATTGAAATTAATGCGATTGGTAAAGATAGTTGCTTTGTGAGGTGGTATTTTGAAAAAAATCTATCTTCTACACTTGCTTTCATCGAAGTCTCCTCGCGAAGTTATTTTCGAAGCGGCGGCGGCCCGTTTAAAGTCACCTTGCAGGACATGTAGTTCGGCTTCAGTCGTCGTTAATGGAATAATTCCAGTGAAAGTGACCTCCCAAGCCTTCTCTCTATCAATTGCAATCCAGCCGGCTCCAAGTTGCACTTGGTTGGAATTAAACTGAATCCCTTCTGGTGAATTACGACACTCGTTATACGATAGTAGGCCGAAGCTATCAGGATCGGCATCCTCCAACTTTTCATTCAGGTAATATACAAAATTTTTATCACGTCCAAAATGCATGTACGTTTGAGACTCTTTCTGCGAACCACTCAGTTCAAGAGGAAAAATTTGCCTGAATGTAGGTGCATCGGCCCCCTTAACCAAGTTATCGTCAAGTATTACCCAGTAGCCGTCTGTCGCATATTGCGCCGTGTAACGAGATCCAGCAGCTGATCCTGGCACCCGGCGTAGATTTTTTATAGCTAGACTTGGTGTCAATGAGAGCACCTGTTTCCCGTCCAGGTTTAATATTATTTTTCCATCGCTCAGATATAGCCCGCCAAAGTAACCTTGCAAATTTTCCCAGTCGATTGGTCCATCCAGCTTTATTAAAACCAATATTTGGGAAATTCTTGTACTGATTCCCCAAGAGGGTAAAGTCCCTCCATGCACCTTGCTGACACGATAAACATCATTCCCGATTTTTGTGTATTCAAGAAATCCGATACTTCGCGTCTTGAAACCATGGTTGCATTCATAGAATTCGCCGTTTATATGATTGCGATTGCTGTCCACCCAGTACATCGTGCAATCGACCGTTGGCACGAAAAAGGTGTATGCCAAAAAAAGAATAAGAACAAGTGCGCCCAGCAAAAATTTAGTCATATTGCCTCCTGGCTACTTTTCACATCGCCGTACGCAGAACGCAGAACGCAAGCTATTTTGTGTTAGGTATTATGACACGTAAGCTCGAGCGTAAATAATCAGTATGGATTAATTGTTGTTACCTCACAGATGGGAAAGTAGCTGTGGCGCAGGGCTGGGAATCATTCATGGCATTCGCTCTTTTAGCCCAAAAGACCATTGCTAATAGTTGACGAAATAATCGTGGGCGTATTAACGAGTGCAGGCCGCAGAGACTGCACGCACGTATTCATTCAGACAGTGGGTTTATTTTGGAACCTCCGACCAGGCTTAACTGACACCGCTAGTTCACCAGTAATGTCCGGCTTTCAATCGATGTTCAGTTGTCGATACATGTAGTCTGGATCACTGTGCATGAGCATGTCCATCGTTCAGCTGCCCGGTGGCTAGGCAATATGGTATTCCCCCGCTTTGATCATCAGCGCTTGCCTGACTTGGTCTGGCAACTCCTAGGCGAAGACGATCATGTTGCGGTAAAGGCTATACAGCAGCCCTCGGCAGGAAAAATAGCAGGCATTCAGGTAGTCTCGACTTGTCGTGCATATAGCATTGATCCACTCCTTTCGAAGTTGACCAGCGGCCCAGTCGAGGCTATTGCATCAGCAAAGGATTGTGTTGCTGTGCGACAAAGTATTCGGTAGTCCAGCCATATTGGCCGGCGATCTGTACCTATTCACGTCAAGAATAAGCATGCTCAGCTAAAGCGCATTGGATCGCGGGGTGTTGATCTGTCATTTAAAGACTGTAAGCCGCATAAATATGCGGCCCAGTGCCCCTTGTTTACTTTACTAACAACATTTAGCACGGTATATCTACACCAGCACTCAGTCGTCAATATACGAGGTCGCGCCGCGATCGGGATATCCAGATGAACCGAACATCTCGTCGTCAAACAAATCGAACTGGCGGCGACGTGCCTTCAAACTACCAACCTCCATAAATCGCCACCAGCACCGCAAAAATCACCACCGACCCAACCGCAAATCCGCGATCAACGCGGAACATCGACCGGTCGATCACCATGCGCTTGTGGCTGCCGTCACGCTGCGCCGTAGTGCTCAACAAAACCATGCCGATGACCACCATGACAAACACGATCAGCATCCGGTCAAGAAACGGAATTTCGTAACTACCGGCGCCGTTACTGACCGCAAAACCGATCGGCGCCAGAAACCCCAGGTCCATCACCATTGGCAAGAACTTGAGAAACACTGAGAACACCAGCCCGCCAATCGTCGCGAACATGGCCGCCGCGGCCGTGGTCTTGCGCCAGTAAAAGCCCAGCAAGAACATCGCCAGGATGCCGGGCGACACGAAGCCGGTGTATTCCTGGATGTATTGGAAGCCGCCTTTCTTGTCGATCCCCAGCAAGGGTGCGAGCAGCACGGCGATGGCCATTGCCGCCACCACCGAGATCCGGCCAATCCAGACCATGCGCTGCTCACTGGCCCCGCGGTTGACATGCTTGTTGTACACGTCAAGTGTGAAGATCGTCGCCACGCTATTGGCCTTGCCGGCCAGCGACGCAACGACCGCCGCAACAAGCGCAGCGAACGCCAGCCCCTTGAGCCCGGCCGGCAGCAGGGCCAGCAGGGTAGGATAAGCGCGATCAGGATTGAGTTCGCCACCGGGCCGCATCGCGTCGCCAAGCGTGCCGGACTTGTCGAGCGCGTAGGCCGCAATGCCGGGCAAGACCACGATCACCGGCATCAGCAGCTTGAGGAAGGCGGCGAACAGCAAGCCCTTGCGCGCCGTGTGCAGGTTGGCGCCCAGCGCGCGCTGGACGATGTACTGGTTGCAGCCCCAATAGTTGAGGTTCACGATCAGCATGCCACCGATGATGGTCGACATGCCAGGCAGGTCCATGTAGTTGGGATCATCGCGCGTGAGCACCATATTGAAATGCTCGCCGGCGCGCAGATACAGTTCGCTCAGGCCGCGCACCGCGCCCTGGCCACCGGCCAGCGCCGCTACCAGGTCGAGCGCGATCCAGGTCGTGACGAGTCCGCCGATCACCAGGCACAGCACCTGGATCACGTCGGTGTAGCCGATCACCTTCATGCCGCCCAGCGTGATCACGGTGGCGAACACGGCCAGGAACAGCATGCAGGCCAGCACGTTCAGACCGGCGATACTGCTGATCGCCAGCGCGCCCAGGTACAGGATGGCGGTGAGGTTGACCACCACGTAGAGGCCGAGCCAGAACACCGCCATCGTTGCCGCCACCGCCGGGCCGTAGCGCTGCTCGAGAAATTGCGGCATCGTATAGATACGGTTCTTCAGATAGATCGGCATGAAGAACACGGCGACGATGACCAGGGTCGCCGCAGCCATCAGCTCATACACCGCGATCGCCATGCCGATGCGAAAGCCCGCGCCGCTCATGCCGATGAACTGCTCGGCCGAGATGTTCGATGCGATCAGCGAGGCGCCGATGGCCCACCACGTGAGCGACCCTTCGGCCAGGAAGAAGTCGTGGGTGGCCTTGCCGGACGAGCGTTTCTTGTTCCAGTAGATCCAAATGCCGTAGGCCGAAATGGCCACGAAGTAGATGAGGAAGACGAGGGTATCGAGGCTGGTGAATGAGGTCATATCGTGTCGTGTCCCGGCACTCAGATGCGGTCGCTGCTAGAGGTTCGCGGACCCGGCACAGCGGCACCAGACTGCGTCAGCTGCACGTCGCCCCACGTCGCGACGACAGGCACCGCGTTGCCGGTTTTGGCATCCCGCACCACCAGTTCAATGACTTTCACGCCACGCACATCGGCCGTCAATGGCTGAACCTTCGATCCAAACTTTGCCGGCGCGCTTTCCGCCAGCAGTTTTCCATCCCCATACACGTAAAAGCGCACCAGCTCCTTGGTGTTTTCAGTCGAATCATCCACCCCAACTGACGCGGTCAAGCGCGCGTAGCGGGCATCGTTCTTCACCTGAAGGCGCGAATTGGACAGCACGCCAAGTCCCGACGTAAACACCTGGCCGGCCACCTGCAGGCTCTGGCCAAACGGCGTTGCATCCGGCTGCGCGCCGCCCCAGCCCGCATATTGTGGCCGTGAGCCGCCAGAGCGGGTGCTCGACCACGGATCGATCATGCGGTGCACGGTCGGATCGAGTTGCGGCTGGCGGGTCCCATCAACCGCCACATTGATCGACCCCGGGATCTCCGACAGATACACGCCGGTTTCGAGCTGGCGCTTTCCGTGCACTTCGAACACGAGCGTCTCGTGCGGCGCGAGCGTGAAGGCTTTCTCGCCGGTAAAGGTCAAGGTTTCCTTCGTCCACAGGTTGCGTAGCGTGACCGGCGCGCCATCCGCCAGTTTCAGGTGCATCGCCAGCAGCGTCACCGGTGCGGGCGATGCGCCGCGGTTGAACAGCGCCACTGCCTTGCGCTGCCCGTCGCCCAGCGTCTTGACGATGATCTGCGCATCGTTCGAATCATAGGCGACGATGCCCTGGTGGCCGGCCTTGTCCTGGTTCAGGCGAATCACGTCCGCATTGCCCAGGACCGCGAGCAGCGACGCCGGGCCATGCTGCAAGTCATAGCTGACCAGCAGCGGCGCATTGATCATCGCCCACAGCGAAAAATGCGAGCGCACTTCGACCGGGTTGTTGGCATCGAAGTCGCCATGGCCGATGTGCAGGATGTCGGGATCGTTCCAGTGGCCGGGGCCTGCGTACAGCGCGCGTTTGGCCGCGCTGTCGAAGTTGTGCAGCATGCTGGTCCAGCTCGGCGTGATGTCGGCGCTGGTGCGCCACAGGTTGCCGACATCCTTGCCCCAGCTGCGCACATTGGCCATGCCCCAGGCGCAGATCGACATCACATAATCATCCAGCGGGCGCGCGGCCTTGATTGCCGCAGCAACGGTTTCGTAGCGGGCACGCACGGCGCCGATATCCGTGCGGTTGATCGACCCGCGTTCGATCAGCGCCGCCATGCCGCGATAGCTCTGCTTCTTGACCAGGTCCGAGCCCGGTATGAAATCGGCCAGCCCGCAGGCGTCGATCTTCAGGTAGTCGAAGCCCCATTCCTTGAAATACAGGTTGATGTCCTGCGTGACGTGGCCATCCAGGCCCACTTCGCGTTCGGCGGTCGTGCCTTGTGGCAGGTTGGGCGAATGCAGGTCGTAGGCTTGCGAGCACGCATTGCGGCCGACGTCCGTGTAAATGCCCGCCTTGAAGCCCATCGCGTGCAGCTTGTCGGTGAACGGCTTGAAGCTGGTGCCGTCCGGTCCACCGGTGGCGGCAGACGGGAAGATGCCGGTGCGGATCTGCAGGCGACCATCGCTGGCGCGGCGCTTCATCCACCAGCCATCGTCGAGGATGACATGGTTGTAGCCGAGCTTTGCAAGACCGCTGTCGGCAAGCACCTGCGCCGCGCCCATGACCTTGCCTTCGTCGACTTCCGTGCGAAACGCATTCCAGCTGTTCCAGCCCATCGGCGGCGTGCTGGCGCTGCCACTCGTGTTGCCTTCCCAGCGGCCTGCCGGAGCCAGGGGATCATCGGGAGATTTTGCATGCACCTGCATTACCGGCAGCGACAGCGCCAGGGCAGCAGCCAGACTGCCGCACACAGCGGCCCAGGGTTTGGTTTCACGTGGCTTACTCCAGCGATGGTTCATGCAAATCTCCTGACGATGAATTTGTCTGCGGGCGGAAAAGGTCGGACGGCACGTACATCCGTTGTCCAGATGGTAATCGAAAGCATTCGAAAATAAAAGGCGCGATTTTGTCACTAAAAACACGCTATATCGAAAATATTTGGAAAGACTTTGCTTTTCGTTTGTCACTTCTTTACTATCACATCGATGGCAACGAAAACGTTTGAAACAAACGCACCTGGCGGAGGAAGACACGGATGAAAAGCACATCGAGCGATGGCGTTGCGTACTGCATGACCGGGCTGGCAGCATGGGTGACCCTGTGAATCCCGCAGACACCCTGGAAAAGACGAGTTTGCCTGAACAAGCCGCCACCGGTGCTGCCAGGCCGCGCTGGCTTGGCTACGCGCTGGCAACAGCGCTGCTGTGGGGCGTGTGGGGCGCTTTCGCAGGCTTGCCAACCCAGAACGGTTTTCCTGAAACCCTCGTGTATGTGGTGTGGGCGCTGACGATGGTGCCGCCGGCGCTGTTCGTGCTGGCACGCTCCGGCTGGCAGATACGCCGCGACCGCACTGCGGTCGGCTACGGGCTGGCTATTGGCCTCTTGGGCGCGGGTGGTCAGATGGTGCTGTTCTACGCAGTCAAGGCCGGCCCGGCCTACCTGATTTTTCCGCTAATTTCGCTCTCTCCCGTCATCACGATCGTGCTCTCGCTGCTGTTCCTGCATGAGCGTACGGGCCGCATGGGCGTGGCCGGGATCGTGCTGGCCGTATGCGCGCTGCCGCTGTTTGACTTCAACCCGGGCGGCGCGCCGCAGCAGTACGGGCTGTGGTTCGTGCTGGCGATCGGCGTGCTGGTCGCATGGGGTCTGCAGGCGTACTTCATCAAGCTGGCCAATACGCGTATGGATGCCGAAAGCATCTTCTTCTACATGACCGCCAGTGCGCTGCTGTGCATTCCGGTGGCGCTGGCGATGACCGACTTCTCGCAGCCGATCAATTACGGGCCATCCGGGCCGCTGCTGGCCGCTGCTACCCAGGTGCTCAATGCCATCGGCGCACTGACGCTGGTGTATGCCTTCCGGCATGGCAAGGCACTGACGGTGTCGCCGCTGGTCAATGCCGGCGCGCCGCTGTTGACCACCGTGATCGCGATGGCGCTGGCCGGCGCGGTGCCGGGCGGCTACCGGCTGGCCGGCATCGGCCTGGCGCTGGCGGCTGCGCTGTTTCTTGCGCTGCAGGCGGACGATAGCGTCGCGCCTGCCGAATCAACCGAAGGAGCCTGACAAATGGACTACATGTTGAATCTGGTGCGCCGGCACAAGGCCGGCGAAGCCGTCGGGATCCACGCGGTGTGCTCGGCGCATCCGATCGTGCTCGAGGCGGCGATGGAAGTCACCCTGGCGGCGGGGCCGGCGCAGCCGGTGCTGATCGAAGCCACGTCGAATCAGGTGAACCAGGATGGCGGTTATACCGGCATGACCCCAAGCGCGTTCCGTGATTTCGTCTACGCCATCGCCGACCGCGTCGGCCTGGCGCGCGAGCGGGTGCTGCTGGGTGGCGACCATCTGGGGCCCAATGCGTGGCAGGGCGAGCACGCGGATGCCGCCATGGCGAAGGCCGAGGTGCTGATCGAACAGTATGTGATGGCGGGCTTTCGCAAGATCCATCTGGATTGCTCGATGTCGTGCGTTGGCGATCCGGTGCCGCTGCAGGATGACGTAGTGGCCGCGCGGGCTGCGCGGCTGTGCGCTGTCGCCGAGCGGGCCTGGCAGGCGGCTGGCGGCGAAGCGCCGGTGTACGTGGTGGGCACCGAAGTGCCAGTGCCCGGCGGCGCGCACGAAGACCTGGCCGAACTGAGCGTGACGACGCCCGCTGCGGCGACGCAGACGATCGCGGCGCACCGCGCTGCGTTCGCTGCTGCCGGACTGGATGCGGCGTGGCCGCGCGTGGTTGGCCTCGTGGTGCAGCCGGGCGTCGAATTCGACCACCACAAGGTGATCGACTTTCGGCCCGAGCGCGCGGTGGACCTTGGCCGCATGATCGAAGACGTACCCACGCTGGTCTACGAGGCCCATTCGACCGACTACCAGACGGCAGCCAATCTGGCGGCGCTCGTCGCCGGCCATTTTGCGATCCTCAAGGTGGGCCCTGGCGCGACGTTCGCGCTGCGCGAAACGCTGTGGGCGCTGGCCGATATCGAGGCCGCGATGGCTGGCGATGGCAAGGGTTCCGGGTTCAAGGACACGGTGCTGGACGTGATGGGTGCCGAACCGGCGCAGTGGCAAAAGTACTACGACAACGAGCCGCGCCGCGCCCGCTTCGACCAGCAATATAGCCTGAGTGACCGGATCCGCTACTACTGGCCGCATCCGGCCATCCAGGCCGCGCAGGCGCGCCTGCTGGCCAGTCTGGAGCGCACGCCGCCGCCGCTCACGCTGCTGAGCCAGTACCTGCCGTTCCAGTATGACGCCGTGCGTGAAGGACGGCTGAACAACCAGCCGGTCGATCTGCTCAAAGAGGGCGTGGCCAGGGTGCTGCGCCAATACATGGCGGCCTGCATGGCAGGCGCCGCAACGAAGGAGTTGGAAGCATGTTAGTCGCTGACAGGAATATTCTCGGCATTGGCGCGGAGCGGCTCGATGCCGCCGGCGCCGGTGCTACCGCGCGCGAAATCGCGCAGCAACCGGCCGTCTGGCCCGAGATCGAGGCACTGGTCGCCCATCAGCGCAGCGCGCTCGACGCGTTTCTCGGACCCTTGCTCGCGCGGCCCGACCTGCGCATCGTGCTGACGGGCGCCGGCACCTCGGCCTTCATCGGCGAATGCCTGGCGCCGGCGTTGTTGGGCGGCGGCTGGCGCGCAGACGCTGTGCCGACCACCGATCTGGTGTCGGGCCCGCGTCAGTTCCTGCAGCCAAAGGTGCCGACGCTGCTGGTATCGTTCGGCCGCTCGGGCAATAGCCCGGAAAGTGTTGCGGCGGTCGATCTGGCCGACGGGGTCGTGGACGAGATCTACCACCTGGTCATCACCTGCAATGCCGACGGCGCTCTGTGCCGGATGGCGCAGGGCCGCGCCAATGCGTATGCGATCCTGCTGCCCGACGCCACGCACGACCGCGGATTCGCCATGACCACCAGTTTCACCTCGATGCTGCTGGCTGCGGCGGGCGCGTTCGGCGTGCTGGCGCCGGGCGCCACCGCCGGGCCATCGTCTGCGGCTGCGCAGGTGCTGGCGTCGATGCTGCCGCTGCTGGACGGGCTGGTGGCCCAGAAGTTTAGCCGCGTGGTCTACCTTGGCAGCAATGCGCTGCGCGGGCTGGCCCGTGAAGCGTCGCTCAAGCTGCTGGAGCTGACCGATGGCCAGGTCGTTGCGCTGTTCGACTCGCCGCTGGGTTTTCGCCATGGCCCGAAGACGATCGTCAATGCCGACACGCTGGTCGTCGTGCTGTTGTCGAACGATGCCCGTGCCCGCCGCTATGACCTCGACCTGCTGCGCGAGCTGCGGAGTGATGGCCGTGCCGGCCGTGTGCTCGCGCTGAGCGGGCGCGACGAGCCGGCGCTGGGTGACGCCTGCATCACGCTCGATGGCGTCGGGCAGGCCCCGGATCTGGCGCTGGCGCTGCCGTACATCGTGTTCTGCCAGGCCTTCGCGCTGCTGCAGTCACTGGCGCTGGGCTTGCGTCCGGATACCCCGAGCGTGTCTGGCACTGTCAATCGCGTGGTGCAGGGCGTGACGATCTATCCACTGGCGGAGGACAGCGATGTTTCTCGGGGTTGACGGCGGCGGCACCAAGACGGCGTTCGCGCTGATCGACCGGCAGGGTCAGGTCCTGGCGCGCAATCAACAGAGCAGCGCGTATTACCTCGAAGTGGGCATGGAAGGTGCAGCCGGTGTGCTGGCTCGCGGGTGCTCCGAGTTGTTCGCGGCAGCCGGCGTCACCGCGACCGATGTCACATTCGCGTTCTTTGGTTTGCCCGCGTACGGCGAAGACCGCGTCGTGCAGGCGCAACTGGATGCGCTGCCACGCGCCGTGCTGGGCCACGCGCGCTACCTGTGCGACAACGACATGGTGTGCAGCTGGGCCGGCTCGCTGGCTTGCGCCGATGGCATCAGCGTCATCGCCGGTACTGGCTCGATGGCCTACGGGCGCATTGGCGGGCAGGGTGCGCGTGCCGGCGGGTGGGGCGAATTGTTCAGTGACGAAGGCTCGGCCTACTGGATTGCGCGGGCCGGTCTCGCGCTGTTCTCGCGCATGAGCGATGGCCGCGCGCCACGCGGGCCGCTGCATGGTTTGATGCGCACGCGCCTGGCGCTGCAGGACGACCTGGACCTGTGCCAGGTCGTCTATGGCGAGCTCAAAGGGGAGCGCAGCAAGGTGGCCGCGCTGTCGCGCCTCGTCTCCGAAGCGGCGGCGCTCGGCGATGCCCAGGCGGCAGCGATCCTCGAGTCGGCTGCGCTGGAGGTGGCTGCACTGGTCGACGCGGTACGGGGCCAGCTCGGGGTCGATCCAGGCACCGAGGTCACGGTCTCGTATTCGGGCGGGTTGTTCGGCGAGGATGGGCCATTACGCGCGCCGTTCGCGCGCGTGCTTGCGGCCAGCAGCGCTGGCGCTTACCGCTTGATGGCGCCGCGCCTGCCGCCCGTGCTCGGCGCCGCCGTGTACGCAGCGCACCAGGTGGGCATACCGCTGAACCCTGCAGCGCTCGACCGCCTGGCAGGCACGCAATGATGCGCCGGCAAGCAGATGGCGTGCCGGCGGTGCGCCAATCTGGTAAGCTGTTTTTTTATTAAATCTGCGTATCCAATCATGGGTCAAACCGGTCAGCGCCGCGACACCATTCTTAAAGCTCTTACCGAACAAGCCTCGGTCCAGGTCAGCGAACTCGTCAAGCAACTCAACGTCTCGGCGGTGACGATCCGCAGCGATCTGAGTGCACTCGAGGCGCAGGGCCTGGCCATCCGCAGCCACGGCGGCGCCACGCTGGCACGCATGCCGCCGACCGAACACACGGTGTCGCAAAAAGACGCACTGAATCACGAGCAGAAAGAGCGCATCGGCGCACTGGCTGCGCGCCTGGTCAAGCCGGGCGAAAACATCATTATCGATTCGGGCACCACGACGCTGTCGCTGGCGCGCCACCTGCGCGACGTGCAGAACGTGACGGTGCTGACCAATGGCCTGAATATCGCGTGGGAGCTGGTCAACGCAGCCGGCGTCGACCTCATTCTGACGGGTGGCCTGCTGCGCAAGCAGGCGCTGTCGATTCAGGGATTGCAGGCCGAAGCGTGCCTGCAGGCCTACAGTTTCGACAAGCTGTTCCTGGGCGTCGATGGCCTCGACCTGCAGTTCGGCGTGACGACCCACCATGAGGCAGAAGCGAGCCTGAATCACAAGATGGTCGAGCGCGCGAGGAAAGTCATCGTGCTGGCCGACTCATCGAAGTTTGGCTTCATCAGCCTGCACCGTATCGTGCAGCTCGACCGCGTTCACACCGTCATCACCGACGGCGATATCAGTCCGCAGTACCGGGACGGCCTGCGCGAAGCGGGCATCGAACTCCTGATCGCCGAGTAAGCCGGCCACGCGCGCACGGCGTGGCAGAACTTCAGAGAATATGCAGCGTTGTCCCGGTACGGAACGCGCCCAGCGAGGCATCCCATCCCTGCGCTTTGGCGGCATCGTCGGCGTTGGCGGGCCGCACGCTGTAGCGCACATCGCCGGCCAGCGACGCTGCGCCATCCGGCAAGGCCAGCAGTATGTCGTAAGCGCCAGTGGGCGTGCCGCCCGGGATCGCAACCCGCGCGGTGGCGGTGCTGGTCTGCCCCGGCAGCCAGGCACGGGGATCGATCGACGCCAGGGCCAGCCGCACGACCTGGCCGGTAGCGCGGTGCCGGAGCACCATCTGCACACTTCGCGGGTTGAAAGCGCGCGCCCATCCGCTGTTTCGCACGTTCAGCACCAGCTCGCCCGACTGGCCAGCCACGATGCGTGAACTGTGCCGTAACTTCGATAGTTCGAACCGGTAGCCCATGCTGCGCTTGACCTGCGCGAGGCAACCCTGCGCCTGCCAGCGCTGGTGAAACAGGTCGCGGTAGTAGCTGTCGTTCAGGTACGTCAGGCCGAAGCGCCGGCCTTCGCGCAGGATGTCCTCGCAGTTCGTGCGTGGCGTTGGATTGGCCGCATCGGCCGGATTGCAGGTTTCGGCGCCGAATGGCGCTGCCGTCGACAGCGCGGCCACGTAGGCGCGCTCGCGCTTCCGGGTCGCCGGGTTTTCACTGTAGGTGCCGACATCCGTGTTCGAGGCCAGGAAGCAGTCATTGTGCACACCGACCCGTGACGCGTTCAAACCGTCGCGCCAGCGCGGCGCTTGCGGCGCCCACGCCATCAGATAAGGTGGATAGCGCACTTGCAGGAAGTGCTCGGCCGGCAGCGCGGCCAGCAGCGCGTCGCGGATCTGCGTGCGCCTCGCTGGCAGGGTCAGGTCGTTGGACGAGGTATGCCATTCGCCCCAGGCGCCGACAAAGCCAGCCTGCAGATACGCGATGACATCCGCATTCGCCGCCAGGACCGGCTTGATTTGCCCGATATGTTCCAGCACGCGATCTATGGGGGCATCCTGCGCCGCCCGGTAAGCAGTTTCGCCTGCCGGGAAGTTGTACATGAAACGCGGAATGACTTTCAGGCCCGCGCGACGGGCGACCGCAAAGCCGTCGGTCAATTCGCCCAGCAGCGTCGCAGGCAGCGCGTGGCCGGCATGCGCGTCCAGCCGCACCGGCGCATAGACGATCCGGTAGCCGGCCGCAAACTGCACATCGGCTTGCGCCTGCGTCCACGCCGCCAGGTTGTCGGCCGCCCAGACATACATGCCGCGCTCGGGGTTGGCAATCTCGTCGGCCGACGCCTTGAACGTTGTTTCGACGGGACTGCCTGACGGGCGGTCTGCCGACTGCCCGGCGTGGGCGTGCGCCGACAGCATGACGAGCAGGGCGAGGGGACGCAGGCGCTGCAGCATCATGCGCCGATCAGCAGCCGGCCGAACGCACCTGGCACGTGGAAGTTGGGCGCTGCGGTGCGGGTCGGGCTCCACGCCGAATGCACGCGGTTGTCACCGGCAGCTTCGGGGCCTTCGATGCGGAACAGGTTCAGGCGCCAGCCATCTCCATCCTGCATCGGTATGGCCAGTTCGGCTGTCCAGACCTTGTTGCCCGCATCGACGTGCGCCCTGGCGCGGCTGCCGCCATCGATACGCCGCTTGCCCGACACCTCGATCGCGATTTCCTGCAGCAGTCCGTTAGGCGCGACCTGCACCTCGCGATAGCTTTTCAGTCCGGAGCGATCCGGCGCCTGCAGGAACACCTCGACGACGTCGCGCTCCCACAGCGGCCAGATGGCGCCCGCCGGGCCGGCCTGGTCGAAGGTGGTGAGCGTCTCGTACTTGCAGATGAAGCGCAGGTACAGGTGGCCCGCGCCCCGCAACAGTTGGACACGGGTCGATTGCGGCCCGGGGAGCGGCTTGCCTTGCCAGTCGTGACGGAAGAAGGTCGTGGGGGCGTCGGCCCATTGCGAGGCGTGGGGGAAGCCGTCCGCGCCCACGGCCTTGACGTTGCTGGCAAACGCAACAGGCAGCTGGTCGGGAACGTCGGGCCGCGCTTCGATCAGCAGGCTGTGGATGAAGCGCAGAGGCAGCGTTGGCTTGTCGGCCGACACCTTCCCCAATACGCTGCCGCTGAGCGAGTCGCGCACCGTCCAGGTGCCTGGGCCGAGGCCACGCAAGGCGACCATGCCATCCCAGCGATCGGCGTAGAACGCGTAGTGCAACGCGCCGGCCTGCTCCACGACGTGGGTTTCCGGCTTGTCGAAACCCAGGTCGTACAGCTCGCCGCGGTAACGGCCTTCGGCCAGGCGCCCCTTGTTGTACAGGTCCACCCACTGTCGCCAGTGCGCTTCGCGCTCGGGTGTCAGCAGGAACGAGTCCTTGGGTTTTGGGTCGACCGGCCACGTGAACTTGGTGGCGACCACCGCGCCGATGCCGACGCTGGAAGCGAAATCCTGCCCGCCCGTGCTCAGCTCCACATGGTCGCCCGCGTAGGCGGACCACGGACCCATCAGCGCCTTGAGTGTCTTGCCCTTGTGGCGCACCTGCCAGCTAGACAGCGGGTCGGACGACGGCGCCTGGTCCATGTACGGCATGTTGTGGAAGGCGTAGCTGGTGCCGCACGGGCACACCTCGAGTACCGCTTCCGGATTGGCCGCATGCACCACGTCGTGCATGACCTTGTAGAAGTCGGCGACCGCCTCGACCGATTCCTCGGGGCGCTTGTGCTGGTGCTTGGGATTGAAGCACGGCGCCACGCCATTGAGGTGCTGGCCATCGACCTTGAGGCCGTCGAAGCCCCAGTCCGCAATGATCATACGCAGCGTCGCGGCCAGGCGCGTTTGCGTCTTTTCGTAGGCGGGGCACAGGTAGAAGCAGTTCCACCAGGTCACGTCCTGGGCCGCGCCGGTCTCGTCGAGCAGCAGCAGGTCGGTATGCTCGTGCAGTTCGTCGCTGCCGGGCGCCACGGCAAGTGGCGCGATCCACAGGCGCGCCTTCATGCCGCGTGCGTGGATGTCGGCCACCAGCGCCTTCATGTCCTCGCCACCACGAGGGAATTTGGCCAGGTCGGGTGTCCAGTCGCCGGTCTTGACCTGCCAGCCGTCGTCCAGCACGGCCCACTTGAAGCCCAGTTCCTGCACCTTGGGCAGCGTGGCGCGCACATAGTCGAGCGAAAAATCGCGTTCGTAGCCCCACGCGCACCACTGCGCATCGTAGGCGCTTTGCGGTGGCTCGGGCGCGGCGAGGCCCTGCGCGGCCATCAGGCGGCGGTAGCGGTCGAGTGGCACATAGAAGTCGCCACGGTGCACGGCGATGAACGTGGGCGGGGTGGCAAGCGTGGCGCCTGGCGCCAGCGTCTGCGGGGCGTCGCCGCGCAGCGCGATGTCGACCGCATTGCCGACCGCCTTGACGGGCAGTGACACCAGCAGCGGCTGCAGCGCCAGGTGGCCAACGGCCAGGCCGACGTCGCGGCGCCAGACATCCGCCACCGGCGTGCCGCCCCCGTAGTCGGATGCGTTCATGCCGAGGAAGTTGCCTTGCTCGAAACCGCGCTTGACGGGCTGCACCCAGTCGCGCCGGTCGGCGTGGCTGGCGCCGGAATAGGTCCAGTAGCCGCCCGCGTGGCGCGGCGCGGCGGTCAGGCGGTGGGCGCCATTCACCCAGGCGTCGATCGTCAGCGGCTTGGCGCCGGTATTCACATAGCGCACGTCCAGCAAGGCCACGCCCGGATGCTCGTCGAGCAGGGTCACGGTGACGTGCTTCTCGATGCCTTCCGCAGAGCGGCCGACGAGGTGCAGCGCCTGCCCGGCGCCAAACGGCGTCGTGGCCGGGGCCGGCTCGGCCTTCTGCAGGGTGAAGCGGCCGAGCGGCTTGCCGCCGACGACCAGGTGTTCGCTGGTGTCGAAGCCCGTCAGCGCGACGGCTTGCTTGCCCAGCAGGCTGACGATGCGGCAACGCAACTGCTCGTCGAACTGCAGCGAGACGGCGGCGTCCTGCACGCGAACATGGCCCTTGCCGGTGACGGAGGCGGAGGCAGGCGCTGCCTGTGCCAGCGGGAGTTGCGTGGCCAGCGGCGCCGCGCCCAGCCATCCCAGAAATGCACGGCGCGCGGTCATGGCTGGCCTTTCCAGGCGTCGGGGAAGGCGCGCTCGGCATTCGTGCGGTAAATTTTGTCGACGACGTCGCGCGGCAGTGCGAGGCCCTGGACGGGCTTGTCGAGATCGGCGACCTTGAACGACTCTGCCGTATTGAAGTAGCGCCAGTGCATGCGCCACACGCCTTCGGCCTCGCGCCCCAGTGCCGCGCCGTCCTGGCCAGGCTCTTGCGCCATGTCGCTGCCGTAGAGGATACGGTCCTGGTACTTGATGAAGAAGTTGCGCACCTTTTCGCGGTCGCGCTGGCTCTGGTATTGCAGCTGGCCGATGCGCGCCGACGCGTCCACGACGGCGTTCGGGAACCGGTCCAGGAAGGCGGCCAGTTCGTCCACGTCACGCTCCAGCGACGCCAGGTGCACGCCGACGAAGTGCAGTGTCGGGTGCGCCGCTACCATGCGGTCGCGCGCGGCCATCTGCGCTTCCCAGCTCGGCATCTCGGGGTGCAGGTACATATGGTATTGCGGGTGGTTCTTGAAGTAGGTGCGGTCGTTGTTGACCGTCATGCGCGCCAGCGGCAGCCAGCAGTTGTGCGGCTCGCCCTGGTGGCCCAGCAGCGGGATGCCCTGGCGGGCCAGGTCGTCAAACAACGGCGCAAAGCGCGCATCGTCGATCATCACCAGTTCTTGATCGGCGCCGCGCAGGCTCATGCCGATGTTCTTCCACACCTTCACGCCCACGGCGCCGGCTTCCATCGACGCGGCAATGCGGTGGCGCGTGGCGGCGAGCCAGGCGGGTTGGGCGGACCCATCGACGGAGAAGCTCGCTGCCCATGCGACGTCCTGCGGGAATTGCTTTTTCAGTGCGATGGCGACGCGCTGCTGGTCATCGAGCGGTGGAAAATCGGGGTAATCGACATTGATCGACAGGATCTTGAAGTTCTGGCGCCGGGCAGCTTCCATGAACGCCGGCGCCGCATTGTGCAGGTGCAGGTGCGCGTCGATCTTGGCAACGCTGGCATAGTCCGCCATCGTGTAGCTGGACTTGTCTGCGGCGTACGCGGAGAAAGGGATGGCCCCGGCAAGCAGGACGGCAAGGGAAAAAACAGAAGTGTGCATCAGGATTCCAGTTCTCGGTGTTGCGGGCCGGTGAACTGCCAGACCGGCCCGCGCTGGCGATGGGCTGTGCGGCGCCACGTACCATGGCGCCGCTTGTTTCATCAGAATCGCAGGCTGGCGCCCAGGGTCACGGAGCGGCCGTAACGGTAATAGCCGTTGGGCAGACTGACGGTGCCGTTGGTCAGGCGGGGCGCCTGCTCGGCATCGGTGAGGTTGTTGCCTTCGATGCTGATGCGCAGCGACTTGTTGACATCATAGGCGAGCTGGGCCGTGACCCAGGTCACCGAGTTGGTCACTTCGTTGAAGCCGGAACCGATCACGTTGGAGGCAGTGACGAAGGAATCGGTGAAGTCAGCCGTGGTACTCATGCTCCAGGGGCCGCGCTCGTACAGAACGCCAAGCGACGCGCTCGCTGGCGCAACGCCCTCGAGCGGGCGTTCGACGCCGGCAACCCAACTGCTCGACAGGTTGCGCGTGTATTGCGCGCGCACGCCAAAGCCGTTGGCGAACAGGTGCTGCATGCCGATCTCCATGCCGCGCGCCTTGGCGCTGTCGCCATTGATCGGGCGCTGCACGTTGAACAGGCGTCCGCCCGGCGCACCGATGTCCTGGCCAGTCAGCCAGAGGTTGGTGATCTGGTTCTTGATGTTCTTCTGGTAGACGGCGAAGGTCATCGCGGAGCCTTTGGCGTAATACCATTCCAGCGACACATCGGCCTGGTGCGCCGTGTATGGCTTCAGATCGGCATTGCCGCCATAGATCTGCGTGAAGTCGCCCCACGAGATGCTGGCCGTGGTGCTCGACGGCGCGAGCTTGTCGACTGACGGGCGTGCCATCGTCTTGGCCGCGCCAACGCGCAGTTGCAGCTTGTCCGTGAGCGAATAGGTGAAGTTACCCGACGGCAGGGCGAAGCTGTAGGTGGCATCCTGGCGCACGACCGACGGGTCGGCGTAGATGGGCGTGAAGTTGAATGCGCCGTTCTGCACGATCTCGTTGATCTTGGCATCCCACGCTTGCGCGCTGGTCTTGGTGCGCACGAAGCGCACGCCGACGTCGGCAAACCAGCGTTCGCCCGCCAGGTCGGCCTGCACGAATGCGGTCGAGGTCTTTTCTTCGACGCGGTAGCTTTCCAGCGGGTTGAAAGCGGGCGCCGACAAGGTCGAGCTGTAGACGCCGCCGCCCGGCCGTGGCTTGCCGTCGTAGCCGGCCAGTGCCTGCGCGTAGCTGTCGACGTCAAAGCCGAGGAAGCTGCGCGGGAAGTTGCCGTTCACGCCCGACAGGAAGCCTTTCGGGCTCAAGGTCTGGTTGATCACGTTGCCGCCCAGGGCGCCCACGTTGATCGCGTTTTCGCCGGCATAGTGATCCTGGCCCGAGTTGAACGCGTTGTTGATCATGTCGCGTGACTTCTTGCGGTTGGTCTGGCTCAGACCGAACTTGAGGTAGTCGATGCTGTACCGGTCCACCTTCCAGTCGGCGTTGACCGTCGCGCCACCGATGCGGTCGTCGATATTGTCGCCGGCCCGGCTGTAGAAGTGGGTATTGAAGTCCTTGCCGCTGAACAGGCCCTGGGCCAGGCCGCTCTGCAGGTCGCGGCCATCGGCCAGTGTGGTCGTCACATCGGGCACGGCGCCGCCGTTGAGCCGGATGCGCGTCGTGTTCGGCTGGTTCATGCGCAGCACGACATAGCTGTCCTTGCCGCCGGAGTCACGCTTCGACGTCGACAGATAGACGTCGCCGGCCACGTTCAGCGTCGGGGAAATGCGCCATTCGGCTCGCGTGCCGTACATTGCGGTATCGACGACCCGGTATTCGGTCCGGTTCAGCACTTCGGGATTGAGGCGCAGCTCGGGGTCGCTGCTGTTCAAGGTCAGGTCGGTCACGACATTGTTGGTGACCTTCACGTCGGACCAGCGGCCCGGCGCATACAGCGGGTAGTACGACAGCTGATAGCCCACCTGCGGCGAGTCGAGCCTGGTCTTGAAGCCGTCGAAGATGACCTTGACGTCGCTGCTGGGCCGCCACTCAACCTTGCCCGAGAGCGCGATGCGCTCCTTTTTCTCCATGATCGAGCCGAAGCGGAACTGGCCAGGCCCGATCAGGCCTTCTTCGTTGGGATCGAGTACGCCGTTGCCGTTCGGATCGATGGGGCCGCCCCAGGTATTGCCGGATTCCCAGAACTGGCTCGGGTCGCTCGGGATGGGGTTGCGCGACCAGCCGCCGTCGTTGCCGGCGGTGTCGGTGCGCACGTCGCGCTTGGCATAGACGAGGCCAAGCAGCACGCCGACCTTGTTGTCGAACGTGTTGCTGTAGGTGGCGGACAGCTTCTTGCCGTTCAGGCTGCTCATATCGTTGTGGTCAGCCTCGGCGCGCACCAGGCCACGCTGGCCTTTCTGATCGAACGGGCTGGCCGAACGCAGATTCACCAGGCCGCCGATGGCACCTTCGACGAGCTGCGCCTGGGTCGATTTGACGACGTCGGCGCCGCTGATCACATCAGCCGGCAGCACATCGAAGGCGAAATAGCGGCCCGCGCTGTCGGTGCCCAGCAGGCGACCGTTAAAGGTGGTGAGCGTGTAGTCAGGACCCAGGCCGCGGATGCTGACCCGCTGGCCTTCACCGCCGGCCGTGCGGGAAATCGAGACGCCGGTGATATGGCTGAGCGAGTCGGCCACGTTGTTATCGGGGAAGCGCCCGAGTTCCGTCGCGCTGATGCTGTCCTGTACGACAGCGGCGTTGCGCTTGAGTTCCAGCGACTGCTGCAGGCTGGCACGGGTGCCGGTCACGACGACTTGCTCCAGCTTGCCGGCATCGGCCGCAATGACCTCCTGTGCGCGGGCCGGTGTCGCAAGTGTGGCAAGCGCGAGCAGACAGGCAGACGTGAGCGGATTGAGCACAAACCGATCCTGACGATTGGCGCGCGAGCGGCACTGTGAAGGAGAATTCATGAAACGCTTCCTTTATAAGTTGTTGGAGCAGCGTGGCGATGGCTGGCAAACGAAAAGGCTGTTGAGTTGCGATCACTGCCTTCACGAGCCGGAGTGCAGACCAGCTGATGCGACTTGTCTCTATCTTTCGTTTTATTTCGTATTGCGTGAATCCTCAGCGTACAGGTTTCGGTTGATAAATATCGAAAGTCTTTGACATTGCTCGAACCGTCGCTGTGACACCAAGTCTATAGCGAAATTCCATGTAATACAAAACATCTTTCGTTTTTTCGAATTTCCGTTGTGTTAACGTATTTCACGAAAATTCTTTCATTCGAAAGCCGGGTCTGCTGCCGATTTTTGTTTCGTGAGGTGCGCCTGTGCACAGGCAGGTCGGTAGTACGATTGAGCCGCGCCGAGCCGGTTGGAAGCGGGAGGGGAGGGGAGTAAAAACTGGTGACCGGGGGAGATGGGCTATCCCCGATGTGGCTTCGGGACGAGACCGTGGTTAGTAGAGGTGAGGATGGGCGGGAACGAATGCGAGAGCGCCAGGAACGGGACAGGCCACCGCGCACGGCAGCGGGCTACGAGCAGCCCGAAATTCGCGCCAGCCTGTCCGGGGTCAGCGGCTTGTCAGCCCGCCAGGTAGTCGTCGGCAGAGACCACCAACGCGTAGGCAAATGCGAGCGCCGACATGAACGCGGTGTGCACCTGCGCGGCCGGCACGGTTTGTCCACCGAACTCCAGGTCGCGCGTGGCGCATGCATCGTGTACGACCGTGGTCTTGTACCCGAAGTCGGACGCTGCACGGGTCGTCGCATCGATGCACATATGACTCATGGCGCCAATGACCGTCACCCCATCGACGCCGTGGTCGTCCAGCAGTGCCTTGAGATGGGTCTTGAGAAAAGCATTCGGGAAGTTCTTGACGATGACCCGTTCGCCCTGCGCCGGCGCCACGGTGTCGTGGATCTGGACGGCATCCGTTCCCGGCGTGAAGACGGGCGCGTCCGGGTCCGTGGACTCGTGGCGAATATGGATGAGCAGGTCGCCTTTGGTACGGGCATCGGCGATCACGCGCGCTGCATTGGCCAATGCGTCATGGATGCCGGCCAGGGCCAGTTTTCCGGTAGGGAGATACTCGTTCTGGAGGTCGACGACGACGACAGCACGTTTGTTCATGGTGGTGTTCCTTTCATTGAAATGAAGCGCCCAACGACAATATCGTGCACGCGTCGGGCAAGCCAAAACACCGATTGTGCTCACAACGGTCACCACCGAACATTGGCCCGCAGGCTAACTTTCGATATAATCGGGCCATGCCT
>JGI20283J13201_100048_pt1 | contig 42666 bp, 41 predicted proteins | sample Plalitdecfosmids_FD_13201 | JGI IMG/M metagenome (IMG submission 13201)
ACGTCATCATCGCCATGAGCATCGCGGTCTGGTGGCCGGCCTTCACGCTGGGCGCATGGGGGACCTTCTTCTTCGATCAGCTGCTCACCGTGTGGGCGGCGTCGGTCGGTGCGCTGATCGTCGTGCTGTTCCAACCCCGAGGACGACCGCGGGTGCTCAAGGCGCTCGCCCTGCTGGTGCCGTCGCTGTGGTTGGTGCTGTCGTTCGTGCCCCTCGATTCCGACGACGTGCTGTCGATCGTGATCGATCTTCTGGCGATCTTCGTGGCGCTGCTGAGCGTGCCCGCCACGATCTGGGTGCTCGCCCGAGTCATGTGGCCCGAGTTCGGCGAGGACATCAGCAGGGGTCGGCGATTCCTCGTCGTGATCGCTGTCGTCGTGGTCGGTGTGGCCTCGTTCGCACTCGGTGCGAACCAGGAGCACTTCCTGACCTGCGGAGACTTCACCGTCAGCGGCAACTCCGAACCGCAGGGGTGCGTTCCGGGGCCGCCCAGCTGATGCGTCGTGAGGTCAGCCGAGGAACTCGCGTGCGGCCGACGACAGCGCGGTGACGCCGACCTCGATGGTCGGGTGGATCACGGGCGCGAAGAACGGCGAGTGGTTCGTGGGAATGTCCTTGTCGAGCGTCCCCGCGGCGGCCGATGCCGCGAAGGTCGCCGCGTCCACCCCGCCCCAGAACCAGAACACGAGCGGCACTCCGGTGTCGCGGGCGAACCACGAGACGTCTTCACTGCCGGTGAACATGCCGGGGTCGATCACCGACGCCTCGCCCAGCGCGCGCTGCAGCGCCGACGTGACGCGTGCCGTGGCATCCGCATCGTTGATCGTGGGCGGCAGGGTGTGGTCGGTGCGGATCTCGGGCTCGCGCTCGGCGCCGGATGCCGCAGCCTCGGCCCGCACGATGCGCTCGACGCTCGCGAGCACCTTGTCGCGCATCTCGTCGTTCGGGTAGCGCAGGCTGAGTTCGAGCTTCGCCTCGGCGGGGATGATGTTGTTCTTGAGGCCCGCGTGGATCGACCCCACGGTCACGACGGCGACGTCGCGCGGGTCGACCTCGCGGGAGGCGATGGTCTGCAGACGCATGACGGTCGCCGCGGCCATGACCACGGGGTCGATCGTCGAGTGCGGACGTGAGCCGTGTCCGCCGCGTCCGTGCAGGGTGACGGTCAGGCCGTCGGATGCCGCCATCTGCGTGCCGGGGCGCACTCCGATCGTGCCGGCGGGAAGAGGGGTGACGTGCTGTCCGAGCACGATGTCGGGGTGCGGCACGAGGTCGCGAAGTCCGTCGTCGAGCATCGCACGGGATCCGGCGCCGTACTCCTCGGCGGGCTGGATGAGCACGACCACGGTGCCCGACCAGTCAGCCTTCTCGGCGACGAGCTTCTCGACCGCGCCGATCATCGCGGTGACGTGCATGTCGTGTCCGCAGGCGTGCATGACGGGCACCGTGTTGCCTGCGGGGTCGATGCCGGTCGCCGTGCTCGCGTAGGCGAGTCCGGTCTCCTCGCCGACGGGCAGCGCGTCCATGTCGGCACGCACCCACACGACCGGGCCGTCGCCGTTGCGCAGAATGCCGACGACTCCCGTGACGCCGATGCCCTCGTGCACCTCGAGCCCGAGATCCCGCAGGTGGCCGGCGGCGATGCCGGCGGTGCGCGTCTCCTGGAACGAGAGCTCAGGGTGCTGGTGCAGGTCGATGTAGAGCGCTTCGAGGTCGATCGTCATGGCCCCGAGCCTAGTCGTGGCGGTACGACTCCAGCGTGGGTCCGGGGTGCAGCACGCCGTTCACGATGGCGCGGATCGCGAACTCGCTCGCCTCGCCCAGGTCGAAGACGTCGCGGTGCAGCAGCCATTGCAGCTGCAGGCCGTCCATCACGGCGAGGATGCCGGCGGCAGCGGTAGCGACCGTCTCGGGCTCGGCCACACCCTCCTGCGCGCACAGCAGGTGGAACGCCTCGGTCACCTCGCGGCGCAGCGTCGTGTAGCGCTCTTCGAAGTACTCGCGACCGGGGTGGTTGTCGGTCACGGATTCGGAGGACAGGACCGTGTACGCCTGCACGATGCCGGGGCGCCGTTCGTTGGCGATCGCCGTGCGCACCAGGTGCAGGAAGAGCTCGGGGCCACCGGGGATGTGCTTCTCGGCGAGCTCGGCCACGTCGGCCTGATCGCGGTAGGCGAGCACCTCGAGCAGCAGCTTCTGCTTCGAGCCGAAGTGGTGCAGCACGCCCGCGTGGGTGATGCCTACCTGCTCGGCGACATCGGCGAGGGTTCCGTTGGTCGAGCCCTTGTTGCCGAAGATCTCGACGGCGGCCTTGAGGATCTGCTCCCGCTTCTCACGCGTGGCAGGCCGGACGGACGTGTGGGCGACAGCATCCTTCGACATGGTCCATCCTCTTCTGCACCGAATCCTGCACTGGATCGTACTTGCCAACTCTACTTACCAACGAGTAACCTCGCACCAGCTTACTTTCTCGCCAGTAAGCAAAGACAGGTCGGATGCCCGAGCACCGACAGCACCACAGCACAACGACCCGTGCCCAAGGAGAAGCAATGAAGCTCAGAAAGTCCCTGATCGCTGTCGCGGCGATCTCCGCCCTCAGCATCTCGGCCCTCGCCGGCTGCGCCGCCGGTGGATCGAACGACAGTGGCTCCGGAGACGGTGCCGCCCTGACGATCGCGAAGCCCGACGGCGCGATCACCACCGAGTCGAACAACCCGTACGTCGGCGACTCGTCCGCCTCGAAGTACGGCTACGGCAAGGTCATCTTCGAGACGCTGGGCCTCGTGAACCAGACCGGCGACCGCGAGGTCACGCCCTGGCTCGCCGAGAGCATCGAGTGGAACGACGACTTCACCGCGGTCACGGTCGTGCCCCGCAAGGACGTCACCTGGAGCGACGGCGAGCCGTTCACCGCCGACGACATCGTCTTCACCTACGAGCTCGTCTCGACGCCGGAGCTCGACACCGCCGGCCTCAAGTTCGAGGGCGCGACCGTCGAGGGCGACGCCGTCACGCTCACCTTCGGCGAGTCGAAGTACGTCAACCAGGCTCGCGTGCTGCACGTGCCCATCGTGCCGAAGCACATCTGGGAGAAGTTCGACGAGCCCGCGACCGACCCGGTCAAGGGCGACGACCTGGTCGGCACCGGCCCGTACGCGCTGTCGAACTGGTCGACAGAGTCGGTCACGCTCGAGGCCCGCGACGATTACTGGGGCGGCGACCTCGCCGTTCCCGAGCTGCACTACGTCTCGTACGGCGACAACACGGCTCTCACCACCGCGCTCGCGCAGGGCGAAGCCGACTGGGCGCAGGCGTTCATCCCGCAGATCCAGGAGCAGTTCCTCGACGCCGACCCCGAGCACAACAAGTTCTTCGTGGCTCCGACCACCGGGTCAGCGACCCTGTTCATGAACCTGCAGCAGAAGCCGTTCGACGACGTGGCGTTCCGCAAGGCGCTCGCCTGGGTGATCGACCGCGACGCCTATGTCGACATCGCCCGTGAGGGTGCCAGCGAGCCGGTGTGGTCCGTCACCGGTCTGTCCTCGATCCTCGAAGACGAGATCCAGCCCGAGTTCGAGGGCCAGGACTACTCGGTCGACGCCGAGAAGGCGCGCGGGATCCTCGAAGAGGCCGGCTACACCTGGAAGGACGACGCGCTCGCCGACCCCGAAGGCACGCCCGTCTCGTTCACCCTCTCCGTCCCCTCCGGATGGAGCGACTGGAACACGGCGCAGGAGCTCATCGCCGAGGACATCACCGAGGCGATCGGCGCCGAGGTCAAGATCGACATGCCCGACTGGGGCGGCTGGGCCGGACCCCGCGACGAGGGCACATTCTCGGCCATCATCCACTGGCTCGAGGACAGCGGCACGGCCTACGGCCTCTACACCTCGACGATGGACCCGCGCTGGATCTCGCCCGAGGGCATCGCAGGATTCAACTTCGGACGCTTCGAAGACCCGGCCGCCACCGAGGCGCTGAACACCTACGCGAACGCGTCGTCCGACGAGGAGCGCACCGCGGCGATCACCACTCTCGAGCAGATCTTCGTCGATCAGGTCCCGGCGATCCCGCTCGGAGCGCACCCGCTGCTCGGCGAGTACAACACCCGCAACTACGTGGGATGGCCGTCCGAGGACGACCCCTACGCCTCGGGTGACCCGACGCAGCAGAACATCGTGATGATCCTCACGAAGCTGAAGCCGGCCGAGTAAGCAGTCCGCGGAGGGGCGGATGCTGCGCGCATCCGCCCCTCCCACCGACCTCCCGACCGACGAAGGACCCCTCATGTCAGAACCCCTCCTCAGCGTGCGCGACTTCTCGGTCGTGTACGACGTCGATCCGCCCGTCGAGGCGGTGAAGAACGTGACCCTCGAACTGCAGCGAGGCGAGATCCTCGGCCTCGCGGGAGAGAGCGGATGCGGCAAGACCACGCTCGCCTACGGGGTGCAGCGCCTGCTGCGCGCCCCCGCGGTGATCGCCGGCGGCAGCGTGACGTTCCACGATGCATCCGGTGTGGACGTCGACATCAACGCCCTCGACGTCGATGCGATGCAGAAGTTCCGCTGGGACAAGGTCTCGATGGTGTTCCAGGGAGCGATGAACGCGCTCAACCCCGTCGCCACGATCGGGTCGCAGCTCGAGGACGTCTTCGAGATCCACCGCCCCGACATGACGCGTCGGCAGCGCCGTGCCGAGGCCGAGGAGCTGCTCGAGATCGTCAAGGTGGGGCGTCAGCGCACACGCTCGTTCCCGCACGAGCTCTCCGGAGGCATGCGCCAGCGCGTCATGATCGCCATGGCCCTCGCCCTCCGGCCGCAGCTGATGGTCATGGACGAGCCGACCACCGCGCTCGACGTGCTGGTGCAGCGAGAGATCCTCAAGCAGATCTCGCAGCTGCGACACGAGTTCGGCTTCTCGGTGATCTTCATCACGCACGACCTCCCCCTGCTGCTCGAGATCAGCGACCGCATCGCGATCATGCGCGAGGGAGAGATCGTCGAGCTCGCGCCCGCCGAGCAGATCTGGACGAATCCGCAGAACGACTACACGAAGACGCTGCTGTCGTCGTTCCCCCGTCTCACCGGTGCGCGAGGAGTGCTGACCCGATGACCACTCTCAAGTTCTCGCACGTCACCAAGACCTACAACGTCCGCGGAGCCGGTCAGCTCAAAGCGCTCGACGACGTCAGCTTCACCCTGACCTCCGGGCAGACCATCGGACTGGTCGGCCAGTCGGGCAGCGGCAAGTCCACGATCGCGAAGATCCTCACTCAGCTCGAGACGCCGACGACCGGAGAGGTGCGCCTCGACGGCAAGCCCATCCCTCGGCGCGGCAAGGGGCTTCGTCGATACCGCCAGCAGTTGCGCATGGTGTTCCAGGATCCGTTCGCGTCGCTCAACCCCTACCACTCGATCAGGTACCACATCGAACGCCCGATCCGCCTCGACGACGTCGTGCCGAAGAAAGAGACCGAGGCCGAGGTGCGCCGACTGCTCGAGCGCGTGCGGCTCGACGCGGATGCCGTGATCGACCGCCGCCCGCATGAGCTCTCCGGTGGCCAGCGTCAGCGCGTGGCGATCGCCCGCGCGCTCGCCTCGCGGCCCTCCCTTCTCGTGGCCGATGAGCCGGTGTCGATGCTCGACGTGTCGATCCGCCTCGGGGTGCTGAACCTGCTCGCCGACCTGCAACGCGAAGAGGGTCTCGGCGTTCTGTACATCACCCACGACCTCGCCACCGCCCGCCACTTCAGCGACAAGATCATGGTGCTCAACCAGGGGCGGGTCGTCGAGTACGGCGATGCGGACGACGTCATCCTCAACCCTCAGGACCCCTACACGCGCGAACTGCGGGCGGCCTCTCCCGACCCCGACAAGCACTTCGCGACGGCCGGCTCGCACGGAGGTGCACAGTGACCACCGCATCCCCCGATCTGGGTCAGATCGACCAGGAGAGCCGCGACGCGCTCGAGGTCGGCACCACCGCGACCACCGCGCAGAAGGGCCGCACGCTCGTGCCGTGGCGGTTCTTCGCCGGGCGGGCGGGCTTCTACCTGTTCACGCTGTGGGCCGCCATCACGATCAACTTCTTCCTGCCGCGGTTCATGAAGGGTGACGCGGTGAGCTCGTACCTCGCGCGCAACCGCAACATCAGCCCCGAGGCGGCCGACTCGCTGCGGATCCTGCTCGGCATCGACACCGACAAGTCGATGTGGCAGCAGTACGTCGACTACTGGGCGATGCTGTTCCGCGGCGACCTCGGCATCTCGACGCTGCACGGCCTGCGACCGGTGTCCGAGGTGCTGGCATCCGCCCTCCCGTGGACGCTCGGCCTCGTGGGCCTCGCGACGATCATCTCGTTCGCGCTCGGCACGGTCGGCGGCGCGATCGTCGGCTGGAAGCGCGGCAGCAGGCTCGACGCGCTCATCCCGATCACGACGTTCTTCAACACCATCCCGTACTTCTGGCTCGGGCTCATCGCGATCGCGATCTTCTCGTCGACCCTCAAGTGGTTCCCGTCCTCGCACGCCTACGACAAGGGGCAATCGCCCGAGTGGAGCTTCGACTTCATCGGTCAGGTGATCGTGCACGGCACCCTGCCGGCGGTCACGATCATCATCGCGTCGCTCGGCGGCTGGATGCTGGGCATGCGCAACATGATGCTCACGGTGCTCGACGAGGACTACATCACGGTCGCGCAGGCCAAGGGCATGCCGAACAGGCGGGTGCTGTGGGCGTATGCCGCCCGCAATGCTGTGCTGCCGCAGATCCAGAGCTTCGCGCTGTCGATCGGCTTCATCGTCGGCGGCACGATCGTCATGGAGATGGTCTTCAGTTACCCGGGCGTCGGCAAACTGCTGCTCGACGCCACCAACGCGAAGGACTTCGCCCTGATGCAGGGGGTGTTCCTGGTGATCACGCTGTCGGTGCTGGTCGCCAACATCCTGGCGGACATCGTCTACGCGTACCTCGACCCGCGCACGCGCCAGACGGAGGCCTGACATGAGCGTTCCCACCTCGACCGACACCACCGCACCCGACGGCAGCGCCATCCCCACCGGGATGCCGGAGACCGCGACGTTCCGCACCGCCGACGGCGAGCAGCCGACCCGCAAGACCTTCTGGTCGCAGTTGGTGCAGGCGTTCGCGATGTTCCGCAACCCGAAGTCGATCGCCGGGCTGATCATCCTCGGGGTGTTCGTGCTGATCGCGATCTTCGCGCCGCTGCTCGCACCCTACGGAGCCACGCAGAAGGACCGCACGGCGCTCCGTCAGCCGCCGTCCTTCGACCACTGGCTCGGCACCACGCACATGGGGGAGGACGTGCTGAGCCAGCTCATCTTCGGCACCCGCGGCGTCGTCGTGGTCGGCTTCCTCTCGGCGATCATCGCGACGATCATCGCGATCACGATCGGCGTCATCGCCGGCTACGTCCGCGGGTGGAAGAGCGAATCGCTGTCGGCGCTCACGAACGTGTTCCTCGTGATCCCCGGCATCCCGCTGATCATCATCGTGGCCTCGCAGTTCGAGAACCCGCCGCTGATCGTGATCGCCGCGGTGCTGGGGCTGACGGGCTGGGCCTGGGGCGCGCGCGTGCTGCGGGCGCAGACCATGTCGCTGCGCAACCGCGACTTCATCCAGGCCGCCCGCGCCAACGGCGAACCGCTGCACCGCATCATCACGGTCGAGATGCTGCCGAACCTCATGGCGCTGATCGCGTCGAGCTTCGTCGGCACCGTCACCGCGGCGATCCTCGGTCTCACGACCCTCGCCTTCATCGGCGTGATCCCGGTGAGCAACCTCAACTGGGGCACGATCCTGTTCTGGGCGCAGCAGAACGGCGCGTTCCCGCGGCTGTGGTGGTGGTACGTGCCCGCGGGTCTCTGCATCGCGATCATCGGCGTCGCCCTGTCGCTCATCAACTTCGGCATCGACGAGTACGTGAACCCGAGGCTGCGATCGGCGGGTGAGCGTGCCCGCGCGATGAAGAAGAAGGGACTCAACGTGAACGACCCGGTGACGGCGGTGCGGAGCGCGCCGACGACCGACTCGGGTACCGTGCAGAGCGCGGCGACCGCGACGACGACCCATACGAAGACCGATACGAAGACACAGAACGCCGAGTGATGACCTCTCAGACCCTGACCGAAGCCCTGCCGTACCTCGACCCCGAACTGCCGATCGCGGCACGCGTCGCCGACCTCCTCGATCGCATGACGGTCGAGGAGAAGATTGGGCAGATGCTGCAGCTCGACGCCCGCGACGACCTCGACGACCATGTGCTCGGCAAGCACGTCGGGTCGATCCTGCACACTTCGCCCGAGCGCATCATCCGCGCGAACGAGCTGACCTCCCAGACGCGGCTGCGCATCCCGCTGCTCGTCGGCGAGGACTGCATCCACGGACACTCGTTCTGGCCCGGTGCGACCATCTACCCGACCCAGCTCGGCATGGCAGCGACCTGGGACGCCGAGCTCGTCGAGAAGGTGGCCAGAGCCACCGCTGTCGAGGTCGCGGCGACCGGCATCCACTGGACCTTCTCGCCCGTGCTCTGCATCGCGCGTGACCTGCGCTGGGGCCGCATCGACGAGACTTTCGGTGAAGACCCGTTCCTGATCGGCGAACTGGCCTCGGCGATGGTGCGCGGCTACCAGGGTGAGGGACTCGACGACCCGACCGCCATTCTCGCCACGGCCAAGCATTTCGCCGGGTACTCCGAGACGCAGGGCGGGCGTGACGCGAGCGAGGCCGACATCTCGCGACGCAAGCTGCGCAGCTGGTTCCTGCCGCCGTTCGAGCGCGTGGCCCGCGAGGGATGCCGCACGTTCATGCTCGGCTACCAGACCACCGACGGCGTGCCGATCACGGTCAACGACTGGCTGCTGAGCGACGTGCTGCGCGGTGAGTGGGGCTACACCGGCACGCTCATCACCGACTGGGACAACGTCGGACGCATGGTGTGGGAGCAGCACGTGCAGCCCGACTACGCGCACGCCTCAGCTGCTGCGGTGACCGCCGGCAACGACATGGTCATGAACACCCCGGGCTTCTTCGAGGGCGCACTCGAGGCGGTGTCGGACGGACTCCTGGCAGAGGATGCCTTCGACGACGCCGTCACGCGCATCCTGACTCTGAAGTTCGAACTCGGACTGTTCGAGAACCCCCGCCTGCCGCAGGACGAGCTGGATGCCGTGGTCGGCAGCGCCGAGCACGCCGAGCTCAACCTCGAGACGGCTCGCCGCTCGATCGTGCTGCTCGAGAACGACGGTGTGCTGCCGCTCGACGCCGCGGCACCTCTGAAGGTCGCGGTGGTGGGTCCGCTCGCCGACGACGCCCAGACGCAGCTCGGTGACTGGGCGGGGGGCTCCGGTCAGGCCGGCTGGCTCGACGGACAGCCGCGCGAGATGATCACGACCGTGCTCGACGGCCTCGCGGGCGTCGACGGATGGTCGGTCACGCATGCTCGCGGCGCCGAGATCCTCACGCTCGAGGACGACCCTCGCGGCTCGAAGTTCCCCGACGGGCAGCCTCGACCCTCCGTCGTCGTGCCGGCGCCGGCCGACGATGTGCTCATCGCCGACGCGGTGGCGGCTGCTGCGGCATCCGATGTCGTCGTCGCGGTGGTCGGAGACCGCATCGAGCTCGTCGGCGAAGGGCGATCGACCGCGACCCTCGAGCTGATCGGTGGACAGAACGCGCTGGTCGACGCGCTGATCGCGACGGGCAAGCCCGTGGTGATCGTGCTGCTCGCCTCCAAGCCGCTGGTGCTCCCGGCATCCGCCTCGCAGGCCGCCGCCGTCATCTGGGCTGCCAACCCCGGCATGCAGGGTGGCCGTGCGCTCGCCGAGATCATCTCGGGTGCCGTCGAGCCGTCAGGGCGCCTGCCGATCTCTTTCGCCCGCCACGTCGGTCAGCAGCCGACCTACTACAACCAGATCCGCGGACAGCACGGCGACCGCTATGCCGACCTCACCCAGTCTCCGGCCTGGGTGTTCGGCGAAGGGCTGTCGTACTCGACAGTCGCATACGGCGACCTCGCGCTCGCGTCCGATCGGCTCGGCCACGACGACACCATCGTCGCCGAGGTGACGGTCACGAACACCGGTTCGAGGCCGGCGCGCGAGACCGTGCAGGTCTATGTGCGCGACTCCGTGACGAGTGTCAGCTGGGCGGACAAGGAGCTCAAGACCTATCGCCAGGTCGACGTCGCACCGGGGGAGTCCGTGCGCGTGCGCCTCGACCTGCCCGTCGCCGACTGTTCGATCGTGGATGCCGCCGGCATCCGCCTCGTGGAGTCGGGTGAGTTCGAGCTGCTCGTGGGCTCGAGCTCGCGAGACGAGGCGCTGCTGAGCGCCGCCTTCACCGTCGCCTGACTCGACTCCTGAATCGTCTGCGTGACGAGGGCGCTCAGGCGTCCTCGTCACGCAGACGCTGAGGCCCCGCGCCCTGGCTGCCGAGAGCGTCGTCGGGGTTGAGCAGGCCGCACGCCTTCATCGACAGGCACCCGCAGCCTATGCATCCGGTGAGTTCGCGCTCGAGACGCTCGATCCCCTCGCGGCGTTTCTCCAGCTCGCGCTTCCAGCGTCTCGACGCGCGCTGCCAGTCGGCATGGCTCGGGGTCTGGGTCAGGGGCACGTCGGCGAACGCGTGCTGCACGTCGGAGAGCGGGATACCGAGGCGCTTCGCCACGGTGATGAGCGAGACCCGCCGCAGCATGTGACGCGCGTAACGGCGCTGATTCCCGGCGGTGCGGGTCGACGCGATGAGTCCGAGGCTCTCGTAGAAGTGCAGTGCCGAGGGCGCGACACCGGTGCGCCGGCTCATCTCGCCGATCGTCAGCGGCTCGTCGGGGCCGTGGACGGCCCGATCAGAATCTGTCTCTGCGGTCATCCCGACCTCCTCGATTTGACCTCAAGCGTACTTGAGGTCTTACGGTTGCACATGTGACCGCGACAGGAAGTGAACGATGACCTATGTGATCGCGCTGCCCTGCGTCGATGTCAAGGACCGTGCGTGCATCGACGAATGCCCGGTTGACTGCATCTATGAGGGCGAGCGCTCGCTGTACATCCACCCGGACGAATGCGTCGACTGCGGCGCGTGCGAACCCGTCTGCCCCGTCGAGGCGATCTACTACGAGGATGACCTGCCCGACGAGTGGCAGGACTACTACAAGGCCAACGTCGAGTTCTTCGACGAGATGGGATCCCCCGGTGGTGCCGCCAAGCTCGGCGTCATCGAGCGCGATCATCCCATCATCACAGCCCTTCCGCCCCAGGAGGCACCCGAATGAGCAGTCAGCCGCACCCCGCAGCCCCCGTCCCCTCCGAGGTCGGTGAAGGGCTCAAAGCCGCGTTCCGCGCGCATCCGGCAGGGGTGGCGATCATCACCGCGATGACCCCTGCAGGGCCGGTCGGGCTCACGGCGTCGAGCGTCGCATCCGTCGCGGTCGATCCCGCCGCGATCGTGTTCTCGGTCACCAGGGCCACCGGCAGTGCGGGCTCGATCCTCAACGCCGAGTCGTTCGTCGTGCACCTGATCGACGACGAGCATTCGGCTCTGGCGCAGAGCTTCGCGGTGAGCGGCGCCGACCGCTTCACCCCCGAACAGGGGTGGAGCACCCTTCCGACCGGTGAGCCGTACCTCGCCGAGGCGCGCGCCGCGATGCGCGGGCACACGATGTCGACAGTCGCGGTCGGCTCATCGACCGTCGTGGTCGCCGAGATCGACGAGGTGCTGCTCGGACGGCCGGGTCGACCGCTCGTCTACCTCGACCGCCGATTCCACACGCTGCCGCACGACCAGGACTGAACGCACCCAGGACTGAACGCATTCAGAACCGAAGTCCGAATGAAAGGAACACGCATGACCTCTCCGTACACCCTTCCTGAGCTGCCGTACGACTACTCGGCACTCGCCCCGCACATCTCGGGCAAGATCATGGAGCTGCACCACTCGAAGCATCACCAGGCCTACGTGACTGGGGCCAACACAGCACTCGAGCAGCTGGCTGCGGCCCGCGACTCGGGCGACTTCGCCGCGGTGAACAAGCTCGAGAAGGACCTCGCCTTCAACCTCGGCGGACACATCAACCACTCGGTGTTCTGGGAGAACCTGTCGCCCGACGGCGGCGGAAACCCCGAGGGCGAGCTCGAGGCTGCACTGACCGACGCGTTCGGTTCGATCGACGCCTTCCGCGCGCACTTCACCGCGACCGCGCTCGGCGTGCAGGGCTCGGGATGGGCCGTGCTCGCCTGGGACAGCGTCGGCGCCCGCCCGGTGATCTTCCAGCTGTTCGACCAGCAGGGCAATGCGCCGCTCGGTGTGACGCCGCTGCTGCAGCTCGACGTCTGGGAGCACGCCTACTACCTCGACTACCTCAACGTGCGCGCCGACTACGTCAAGGCGTTCTGGGAGCTCGTCAACTGGTCCGACGTGCAGCGCCGGTTCCAGGCTGTGCAGGAGAAGACCGCAGGGCTCATCGTCGCCCGCTGACCCGCGCGACTCTTCGCGCCTCTTCGGGAGGAGAACTCGTCTTCGGGAGGAGGATGCCACGGCATCCGTCCTCCCGAGGCGCAGTCCTCCTCCCGAGGCGCAGCGGATGGAGTACCGGCGGTCGTGTCAGCCGAGCAGCTCGCCCGCGAGAGCCTCGATACGGCGGCGGATGTCGTCACGGATCGGCCGCACCGCGTCGATGCCCTGGCCTGCCGGGTCATCGAGCTTCCAGTCCTCGTAGCGCTTGCCCGGGAAGAACGGGCAGGCGTCGCCGCATCCCATCGTGATCACGACGTCGGATGCCTGCACGGCCTCGGTGGTGAGCACCTTGGGCGCCTCGGTGGTGATGTCGATGCCGAGCTCGCCCATCGCCTCGACGGCGACCGGGTTGATCTGGTCGGCGGGCATGGATCCGGCCGAGCGCACCTCGATGCGGTCGCCGGCGAACTCCCGGAGGAACCCGGCGGCCATCTGCGAGCGTCCTGCGTTGTGCACGCACACGAAGAGGACGGAGGGGATGCTGGTGGTCATGATGTCTCCAGGGTAAGCGAGCGGGCGGGGTCGAGGGCGGTGGAGGGCGTCCTGCCGATCTGCAGGATCGACGGCGCTGAGCAGCATCCCGCGCCGGTGCTCTCGTCGAAGTCTCCAGAGCCCCCGCACACTCCGGTCTCGGGCAGAGCGAGCTCGTTGCGGGCGGCGCTCTCGTGATCGCCGGCGAGGTGGGCTGCGACGCTGCGCACCTGCTCGTATCCGGTGAGTGCGAGGAAGGTCGACGCCCGCCCGTAGGACTTCGCACCGACGATGAAGAACCCGGGTTCGGGTTGCGCGAGCTGCCTCGCCCCTGTCGCCGCGACGGATCCGCAGGAGTGGATGTTGGGGTCTATCTCGGCGGCAATGCCCGCGACGGCCTCGAGCGCGGGATCGAGGTCGACCTTCAGTTCTCGAAGTATCGCGGTGTCGGGCCGGAAGCCCGTGAGGGCGACCACGCGCCCCACGCCGGTCACCTCGCGTGCGTCCTCCGCGACGATCGTCACTCCCTCGTCGGCTCGGCGGAACTCAGCGACACGGAACCCTGTCACGAGGTCCACGACCCCGTCATCGATGACCTTGCGTGCGCGGGAGCCGAGTGCGGCGCGCTCGGGCAACTCGTCTCCGCTGCCGCCGCCGAAGACGTTCGCGGCACTCCCTCGGCGCAGCAGCCAGGTCACTCGGGTTCCGGGCGATCGGCGTGCCAGTTCGCTCAGGCGCAGCACGGCATGCGTGGCTGAGTGCCCCGCCCCGATCACGACGACGTGCGAGTCGGCGAGCTCCGAGACATCAGCCGGGATGCGGTAGGAGATCAGGTCCGACGCCGCGCTCTCGCCGACGGCCGGGAACCCATCCGCCCCGGCCGGGTGGGGAAGATCCCAGGTGCCGCTCGCGTCGATCACCGCGCGGGCGAGAAGGCGGGATTCGCGACCGTCGGCATCGGCCGTGTGCACGACGAACGGCTGGCTTCTGCGCCCTGCGTCGACGACCTTGTCGCGCCCCTGCCGGGCGACCCCCGTGACGGTGGTCGCAAAGCGGATCCGCTCGCCCAGGGCATCGGCCAGCGGAGCCAGATAGTCGCTCACCCACTCCGCCCCGGTCGGGTACCCTGAGGTCGGCGCGCTCCACCCGGTCGGCTCCAGCAGGCGGCGGGCCGCGGCGTCCGTGAGCTCGGGCCACGCGGAGAAGAGGCGCACGTGCCCCCATTCCGACACGGCGGATGCAGGACCGTGGCCGCGCTCGACGACGACGACGTTCTCGCCGCGTTCGACGAGGTGCGCCGCTGCGGCCAGCCCTTGCGGGCCCGCTCCGATGACGGCGACAGGAAGCTCGGACATCACATCTCCTCAGATTGAAGAACTTCGATACGAGGAGCATCTCCCACGTATCGAAGATTGTCAATACGTGAGAGGATGAGGGCATGACGCTTCCGGTGACCATCGCAGACTCCGCCTGCTGCGCGCCGCGCACGGCATCCGCTCTGCCCCTCGCCGAGGCGGAGCGCATCGCCCGTCTGTTCAAGGCTCTCGGCGATCCGACACGGATCCGCCTGCTGTCGCTGATCTCGTCGGCCGAGGGTGGCGAGGCCTGCATCTGCGATCTCACCGATCCGGTCGGCCTCTCGCAGGGCACCGTCTCGCATCACATGAAGCTTCTCGCCGACGCGGGCCTCGTCACTCGAGAGCAGCGCGGGAAGTGGGCCTACTTCGCGCTGGCAGACGGTGCGCTCGACGCAGCCGGAGAGGCGCTGCGCGGCGTCTGAATTCCTCAGGCGCCGCCGGATAGGCTGGTCGTATGGCCCTTCTCTCGATCGCCGGTTCGGCGCGTGCTCCGCATGAGCTGCGCACGGCGACGCCGATGAAGGAATGGATGCGCGTCGTGATGCACCCGGGCACCAACGGATGGACCAGCGTGTGGGGCACTCTCTCGCACGGCGAGATCGCGGGCTGCCCGCCGCCACGCGGCTAGACCACGCCCCCGTTCGGGGCGGTGGTCTCCTGTGCCATCCACCCCCTTCTTCCGCGTGAGGTCTCTTCGTGTCCACTTCATCCACCCGTCCCCGTCTCCGGCTCGCTCCGCACGAGCTGTGGCGCGGCATCCGAAACAACGCCCACAGCGACGTCCTCGGCGGCTCGCTGCTGCTCGCCGCCACCGTCGCTGCGCTGATCCTCGCCAACACTTCGGCGGCGTCGTGGTACGAATCCGTGCGGGACTTCACCTTCGGCATCCCCGAGCTGCACCTCGACCTCAGCGTCGGCGCGTGGGCGGCCGACGGCCTGCTGGCGATCTTCTTCTTCGTCGTCGGCCTCGAGCTGAAAGAGGAGTTCGTCACCGGCCGCCTCCGCGATCCGCGTCAGGCGGCGCTGCCGATCGCCGCGGCCGTCGGGGGCGTCATCGTGCCCGCCGTCATCTTCGCGGTGATCAACGCGGACAACGGCGCCGACGCCCTTCGAGGATGGGCGATCCCGACGGCGACCGACATCGCCTTCGCCGTCGCGGTGATCGCCGTCGTCGGGCGCTTCCTCCCGCCGGCCCTCCGGGTGTTCCTGCTCACGCTGGCGATCATCGACGACCTGATCGCCATCACGATCATCGCGACGTTCTACACCGAGACGATCAGCCTTCCCTGGCTCGCCCTCGCCCTGCTGCCCCTCGCCGGGTTCGCGTTCCTCGTGCAGAAGGGTGTGCGCGCGTGGTGGATCCTGCTGCCCCTCGCGATCGCCGTCTGGGTTTGCATCCACGCCGCCGGCATCCACGCGACGGTCGCCGGCGTGCTGCTCGGATTCGTCGTGCCGGTCGTGCCCACCGAGCGAGCTCGGGTGCGTCGGGGAGTGAATGCCGACGGCGAGCCGATGTACGACGGGCTGGCCCCGCATTTCGCCGATCGGTGGGGAGTCGTGGCGACGCTGTTCGCCGTGCCGGTCTTCGCCTTCTTCGCGGCCGGAGTCACGATCGGCGGCGTCGAGGGGCTGCAGTCGGCGCTCACCGACCCGATCGCGATCGGGATCATCGTCGGACTCGTCCTGGGCAAGCCGATCGGCATCCTCGCCACCACCTTCCTGCTCAGTCGTGTGCCGGCTCTGCGCCTCGACGAGACGCTGCGCTGGCCCGATCTGACGGGGATGGCCTTCGTCGCCGGAATCGGATTCACGGTCTCTCTGCTGGTCGGCGAGCTCGCCTACGGGTCGAGCTCGGTCGCCGATGAGCACGTGAAGATCGGCGTGCTGCTCGGCTCCCTGATCGCGGCGGTGATCGGTGGAGCGGTGCTCGCGATGCGCAGCTCGCGCGCCCGCCGAGATCAGCCGGCCATCGTCTAGCGGCGTCGCGCGCGTTCCTCACCCTGCACCGGGATCGGCCCCGTGACGCTCAGCTCGTCCTCCCAGCATTGGATGCCGGTGACCTCGGGCATGCGGGCCCGGGTGAAGACCGGGTCGAGCCCCGCTCGTCGCTGATCGGAGTAGTCGCGCAGGAGCTTGAAGGCGATGCCCGACAGCAGGGCGATGGCGACGAGGTTCACGATCGCCATCAGGCCCATGATGCCGTCGGCGGTGTTCCAGATGATGTCTGCCGAGGCGATCGATCCGAAGAAGATGATCGCGACGACCAGCACACGGTAGGCGGTGAGGATCGCGGGCCTGCTGCTGATGAACTCGATGTTCGATTCGCCGTAGTAGTAGTTGCCGAGGATCGAGCTGAACGCCAGCAGGAAGATGATGATGCTGAGGAGGATGTTCGACCACTCGCCGAGGTTGCTCACGATCGCGTTCTGCGTGAGTCCGATGCCGCGGGTCGCGTTCGCGAGGTCCGGGGTGGAGACGAGGATGATGAACGCCGTGATCGAGCAGACGAGGAAGGTGTCGAAGTACACCCCGAGCGTCTGCACGAGCCCCTGCTTCACCGGGTGCGTCACGGCGGCGCTCGCTCCCGCGTTGGGAGCGGATCCGAGGCCCGCCTCATTGGAGAACATTCCGCGCTTGACGCCCGTCATGATGATGGTTCCGAGCGCGGCACCGACGACCTCGTTGAACCCGAACGCCTGAGTGTAGATCGAGGCGAAGACCTCGGGAAGCCGTTCGAAGTTCATGCCGACGATCACGAGGCCCAGCAGGAGGTAGCCCAGCGCCATGGCGGGGACGACCGCCTGCGTCACACTGGCGATGCGGCGGATGCCGCCGAACACGACGAGCGCTGTCAGGACGGCGAGTACGATTCCGACGACCCAGGGGATCCAGCCGACCTCTCCGCCGAAGCTCGACGACACGGTCGCACTGATCGTGTTCGCCTGCAGGGAGCTGAAAGCGAACGGGAAGCAGACGATGAGGATGACGGCGAAGAGGATGCCCATCCAGCGAGCTTTGAGGCCGTGCTGCATGTAATACGCCGGCCCGCCGCGGAAGCCGTCCTTGTCGCGTACTTTGAACGCCTGGCCGAGCGTCGACTCGATGAAGCTCGATGCGCCGCCGATGAACGCCATCGTCCACATCCAGAAGATCGCGCCCGGTCCGCCGATCGCGATCGCGGTGCCGACGCCTGCGATGTTGCCGACACCGACCCGAGACGCGGCCGAGATCGTGAACGCCTGGAACGCCGAGACCGATTGCGGCTCGCCGTTCTCCTTGCGCGGGGTGCGGTCGGTCAGGGTGCGGAACATCTCGGGGATCAGCCGGAACTGCACCACACCCGACCGCGCTGTGAAGTACAGCCCGAGGACCACGAGTATCGGCAGCACCACCCAGGTCCACAGCCCGTCGCCGGCAGAGAGCACGAAATCGTTGAGCGCGTCCATCGCATCAGTATGGCGGCATGTTGCCGCGGGCTGTGATATTCCGCTAAATCAGTCGCGCGGTCGTCCCTCGGACGTTCAGCTCGTACGGGAGGGTGGCGGGGATGCCGGCGGCCTCGCCCTCGGCGAGCTTGGCGAGCACGGCATCGGCCGCTCGCTCGCCCTGGCCGAGGGGGAACTGGTCGACGGTCGTGAGGCGGAAGAACTCACCGAGTTCGTGGCCGTCGATCCCGACGATCGAGAGGTCTTCCGGCACCGCGAAGCCGAGGTCGCGCGCCGCGAGCAGGGCGCCGATCGCCATCTCATCCGATGCTGCGAACACGGCGGTGGGGCGAGGTCCGGGGCGGCCGAGCAGCTGCTTCGCCGCGCGGTATCCGCCCTCCACCGTGAAGTCGGCGGGTTCGAGGAAAGCGGGGTTCAGCGGGATGCCTGCCTTCGCCAGCGCCTTCTCGAAACCGAGGCGACGGTTCGTGGGGATGTGGAAGTCGATGTCGAACTCGGGGTTCGCGCCGATGTGCGCGATGTCGTGGTGACCGAGGCTGATCAGGTGCTCTGTCGCGAGCTGGGCGACCGCGGCGTCGTCGACCGTGAGGGTGTCGAGCTTGGGATTCGGGCCGCCGATCGCGATCACGGGCAGACCGAGGTCGAGCAGGTACTGGGTCTCGTCGTCATCGAGCTCGATCGACACCGCGATCACAGCATCCACCCGCTGGCGGCGCAGGAACGTGTCGAACACGTGTCGGCGCACATCCTTGTCTGCGGTGATGTTGTAGAGCGTGATGTCGTAGCCCTCGCGCATCAGCGCGGCCGAGACGCCCGAGAGCACGGTGCTGAAGAACCAGCGGTCGAGAAAGGGCACGACCACGCCGATGTTGCGGGTGCGGCCCGATGCCAGGCTCGACGCGCGAGACGACACCACATAGCCGAGAGCCGACGCGGCCTCCTGCACGCGCAGGCGCGCGGACTCCGAGACATGGCCTCGGCCGCTCAGGGCGCGCGAGACCGTGGCCGTCGACACCCCGGCGAGCCGGGCGACCTCATCGATGCTCGCCATGGGTTTCCTCTCTGAGGCGTTCCGGTCGCAGTTCGTGCCGTCGGGCGGTGCCGTGGGCGGCGCGAACTGCGACCGGAACGTGATGCGACGTTAAGCCTTGGTGTACCAGACCGCGGTGTCGACGGGCACGGCGCCACCGTCGAACGGCTGGCTCTGCAGGATCACGAACGCGTCGGTCGGAAGCGGCAGCGGCTCGGTGCCGAGGTTCGCGAGCACGTGCACGTCGCCGCGGCGGAACGCCACCGCATCCGCTCCGGCGTCTTCCCAGACGAGCGATCCGCTGCCGAAGCCGTGCTCACGGCGTCCGGCGAGCAGGCGCTTGTAGAGCGCCAGCGTCGAGGCGGGGTCGACCTCTTCGACGTCGCGCGAGTAGGCGGCCCAGTCGGCGGGCTGCGGCAGCCACGACGCGCCTGTCTCGTTGAAGCCGAATGCCGGAGCGTCGGCCTCCCAGGGCAGCGGCACGCGGCATCCGTCTCGTCCGTAGCGCTCGCCGTTCGTGCGGAACCACGTCGGGTCCTGACGGAACGCGTCGGGGATCTCCATCGCCTCGGGCAGGCCCAGCTCCTCGCCCTGGTACAGGTACGCGGAACCCGGCAGCGCGAGCATCACGGTCGTCGCCGCGCGGGCGCGGGCGAGGCCGATGGCGGTGTCGGGCTTGTGCGGGGTGTTGGGGCCGATGCCCTCGCCCTGCGGGTTGTCGTCGGTGAGCGCGAGGCGCGAGGCGTGGCGCACCACATCGTGGTTCGACAGCACCCAGGTGCTGGGGGCGCCGACGGCACCGAACGCGTCGAGCGACTCGCGGATGACGTCACCGAGAGCCTTCGCGTCCCACTCGGTCATGAGGTACGGGAAGTTGAACGTCTGGTGCATCTCGTCGGGGCGCACCCACAGAGCGGTCTGCTTCAGCGTCGGCATCCAGGCTTCACCGCACAGAGCGCGGTCGCCGTCGTACTCGGCGAGCACCCTGTGCCAGTCGCGATAGATGTCGTGCACGCCGTCCTGGCCCCAGTAGGGGACGTCGGCTTCGCCGCCACCCATCGAGTCGGCGTCGGCCGGCGGCGTGTAGTCGGGCAGGCCCTCGGCCTTGATCATGCCGTGCGCCACATCGACGCGGAAGCCGTCGACGCCGCGGTCGAGCCAGAAGCGCAGGATCGAACGGAACTCCTCACGCACCTCTTCGTTGTTCCAGTCGAAGTCGGGCTGCGTGGGGTCGAAGATATGCAGGTACCACTGGCCGGGGGTGCCGTCGGCCTCGGTGATGCGCTCCCACATGCCGCCGCCGAAGACCGACTCCCAGTTGTTCGGGGGCAGTTCGCCGTTCTCGCCCTTGCCGTCACGGAAGATGTAGCGAGCGCGCTCGGGGCTGCCGGGGGCGGCCCTCAGCGCCTCCTGGAACCAGGCGTGCTGGGCCGACGAGTGGTTGGGCACCAGATCGACGACCACGCGGATGCCGCGGGCGTGCGCCTCGTTCAGCATGGTGTCGAAGTCGTCGAGCGTGCCGAACAGCGGGTCGACGTCGCGGTAGTCGGCGACGTCGTAGCCGGCGTCGCGCTGCGGGCTCGTCATGAACGGGCTCAGCCAGATCGCGTCGACGCCGAGCTCCTTCAGGGAGTCGAGCCGGCTGGTGATGCCGGGCAGGTCGCCGATGCCGTCACCCGAGGCGTCGGCGAACGAACGGGGGTAGATCTGGTAGATGACCGCGCTGCGCCACCACTCGGAACCGGGGGCTGCGATCTGCTCAAGCTGTGCCATGGCAACAGATTAGTGCAAACGCTTACATGATTGCCAGAGGTGGGTTCGAATCGATTCGGTCGGGCGATGTTCCATGCCGGTCCCCGGGGACTTGCAGTGCGGGAGTATGCTTCGGGCATCCGATGACTGGAGGCTGTCATGGTTCCCGAGATCAACTACTGGGCGGTCCTCATCGCCACGGCGTCGAGCATGGTCGTCGGCTCGGTCTGGTACGCGCCGAAGGTGTTCGGCACGCGCTGGTCGAGGCTCGCGAACGTCGACATGGATCGGCCGGGTTCGAGCGCGACCATGGCGATCATCACGACCGTGATCGTGAGCTTCATCACGTCGTGGGTGCTGGCCGGAGCGTCCGCCATCGCCTGGCACTTCTACGACGGGTCGTTCTTCTGGGCGTCGGTCGTCACCGGTGTGCTGCTGTGGGCGGGCTTCACGGCCGCGCGCTTCATCACCCACGACGCGTTCGAGGGGCGCCCGACGGGACTGACGGTCATGAACATCGCACACGAGCTCGTCACGATCGTGATCATGGCGGTGCTCATCGGCGTCTGGCCGCCCGCGCTCGGCTAGTTCGCCGGGTGTCGGCTAGCTCTCGTCGGTCGGCTGATCCGCCGGGGTCTTCGTCAGGTCCTGCGCGAGCATGACCAGGATGCCGCTGGGGCCGCGCAGGTAGGTGAGCTTGTAGACGCCCTGATAGTTCGCGACTCCGCGGAGCGGGTGGCACCCGTGCCTGGCGGCGATGGCGAGCGACTCGTCGATGTCGTCGACCGAGAATGCGACGCGGTGCATCCCGATCTCGTTCGGCAGTGTCGGCTCGGTCTCGATCGCATCGGGGTGGATGTATTCGAACAGCTCGAGCTGACCGTGACCGTCGGGCGTCTGCAGGACGGCGATCTTCGCGTGGTTGCCGTCGAGCCCGACGGCGGTGTCGGCCCATTCGCCGCTGACCTCATCTCGACCGAGCACCGTCAGGCCGAGGTCTGTGAAGAAGGCGATGGTCGCTTCGAGGTCGCGCACGGCGATGCCGACGTTCTCCAGTGTGATGGGCATGGCTCGGATGCTACTCGCCGGCTGCGACGTCGGCAGGCGCCGAAAGACTAGACCTTCGCCACTTCCGCCGAGACTTCCTGGTATGCCAGCATTTTGCACGTGACCTCCTGGTCGCCTGCGGGGCCCGCATCCGGACCGCTGTTCGGACCGAGGGGGTCATATGTCGGGTTCATCGCGCCGTTCGGCTCCGTGGATGATCGCCGCCGCCCTCGTCGCGGTGGCGCTGGTCGCGGGAGCGACGACCGCCGCCTCCGGCGACTCGGGCGCCGATGACCCGGCCGAGGGCGCATCCCCCGATCCCACTCTGTCGGTCGCGCTGGCATACGAGTTCCTCGACGCACGCGTCGACCAGTTCTGCGACGGCGAGGGCCGCTGTCTTCCGCGCAGCTACGAGGGCGGATTCTTCACCGACCTGCCGACCTGGGACTTCACCCCCTCGTTCGTCTACGACGACGCCCTCGTCGTGATCGCCTACACGGCACGCGGCCTGCCCGACGACATCCGCCGTGCTCAGGCGATCGGCGACACCCTGCTCTTCGTGCAGGAGAACGACCCGATCGGCGACGGTCGCACTCGCGCCTCCTACGAACCGCACGGCATCCGACAGGGACGGGTCGAGATCACCGGCCCCGGCACCTTCACCGGCAACCAGGCGTGGGTGGGCATGGCCCTCACGCGGCTCTTCCACGCGACCGGCGAGCAGAAGTACCTCGACGGGGCGCTGCAGACGGCCCAGTGGATCCAGACGAACACGGCAGACATGGTGCGGGCGCCCTATGGCTACACGGGCGGTCAGCTCGAAGACGGCACCTCGCTCGTGTGGAAGTCCACCGAGCACAACAGTGACATCGCCGGATTCTTCACCCAGCTCGCCCAGGTCTCAGGCGATCAGGTGTGGGCTGATCGCGCGGCGGTCGCGACAGCTTTCGTGGCGGCGATGCAGAGTGCCGACGGGCATGTCGACACCGGAACGCTCCTGGACGGCTCGACCGTGAACACCCACCCGGTGCCCCTGGATTCGCAGACATGGACCTCGCTCGCGACCGGTGACGACCGCTACGACACGGCACTGGACTGGACGCTCGCGAACCTCATCGCCACCGACGGGCAGTATCAGGGGCCGTCGATCAGCGACACCGATGTCTCGAAGGTGTGGTTCGAGGGCAGCGGGCACCTGGCGCTCGCCCTGAAGCTCAGGGACGGAGCGGGCGACGCCGACCGCGCGGAGGCGCTGCTCGACAGCATCCGTCTCGGGCAGCGCGATGCGGCGAACGGCGACGGCAAGGGCATCGTGGCGACCTCGACCGACGGCCTGGATTCGGGCTTCGGCGATCTCTACTACGCCAGTCTGCACACGGGGGCCACGGCCTGGTACCTGCTCGCAGCCGCCGGCGACAACCCCTTCAGCCTTCCGGCCGACTGATCGGCGCTCCGGCCTCCGCGCCTGCGGCGTCTCGGGAGGAGAACTCGCCTTCGGGCGGAGAGATCTCGAGGATCGCTCCTCCCGAAGGCGAGAGTTCCTCCCGAATAGGTGCGGCGGTCGGCTCAGCCGATGTTCGCGGTGATCTTCGCGAGATGCGCGGCCGCCTCCTCAGCCGACCGGGTCCGTCCGCTCACTCCCGGGCGCTCCTGCCAGGGCAGCGGACCCTCTGCACGCCGGTACTCGACCCCCGCCGCCTCCAGCCGTGCGAGGTGTTCGGTCAACCTCGGGGCGAACTCGGCGTAATCGCGGTCACCCGTCGTCCACAACGCCTCCGCCACGGCTGACAGACGGGGGAAGGCGCGGTAGTCGAGCCCGCGCATCGAATCGATGTGCTCGGTCCAGAGGTTCGCCTGGCCGCCGAGCACATGTCGAGCCTCGTCGGCGTCGAGTTCTGCGGGTACGGGGTCGAAGGAGTACGCCTTCTCGACCGTCGTCACCGTGCCGGTCGGGATGGGCTCGGCTTCGAGATCGGACTCTCGGTAGTCGAGGTACACCGTGTCCTCGGGGCAGGCGATCACGTCGTGCCCGGCACGAGCGGCGGTGAGGGCGCCGACTCGCCCGCGCCACGACAGCACGCTCGCCCCGTCGGCGAGCCCGCCCTCGAGGATCTCGTCCCAGCCGAGCAGCTTGCGTCCGCGCGACGCCAGGTGCTGCCCGATGCGACTGACGAACCAACTCTGCAGCTCCTCCTCGTCGTGCAGGCCGAGCTCGCGCATCCGCTCCTGGGTGCGCTCGTCCTCGACCCACTGGATCTTGGGGCACTCGTCGCCGCCGATGCAGATGTACTCCGAGGGGAACAGGTCGATGATCTCGTCGAGCACGTCCGAGAGGAACCGGATGGTCGACTCCTCGACGTTGAAGATCACCGGATTGATGCCCCACCGGGTCCACGGGGTGGTCGGAGCGCTTCCGCTGTCGCCGACACCCAGCTCGGGGTAGGCGGCCACGGCCGCCTGCGCATGGCCGGGGAGCTCGATCTCCGGCACCACGGTGATCCCTCGCGCGGTCGCGTACGCCACGATCTCGCGGATGTCGTCCTGCGTGTAGAAGCCGCCGTGCGGTCGCCCGTCGGTGTCTGATCCGGGCTGCGCTCCGAGCTGGGTCTCCGGGCGCCAGCCGCCCACCTCGGTGAGCCGGGGGTACTTCGTGATCTCGACGCGCCAGCCCTGGTCGTCGGTGAGATGCAGGTGAAGGGTGTTGAGGCGGTGCATCGCCAGCAGATCGATGAAGCGCAGGACGTCCCTCGTCGGCGCGAAATGACGGACGACATCGAGCATGGCTCCCCGCCAGGGGAACTTCGGGGCGTCCTGCACGCGGACGAGGGGGGTGATCCAGCGCACGGTTGCGAGGGGGGAGTGGCGGTAGACCGCTGCCGGGAACAGCTGCAGCAGGGTTTGGACGCCCCAGTGTCCGCCTCGCTCGGTCGACGCCGCGAGCTGGATCGACGCCGGTGTGGTCTCGAGATCGAAGGCCTCGTCGGAGAGGGACCGATCGACATGCAGACGGATGCTCGCGGTGTCGCGCGATGAGGTGTCGGACACGCTCAGCGGCAGGACGAACCCGGTCGCCGCCCGCAGTCGCTCCTGCAGTCTCAGGGCCGGCTGGGCGAGGTCGGGGTGGGTTGAGATCGTGGCATCCGCGGTGAGTTCGAACTCGCCGGGGGACGTCAGCTGGGTCGTGGGTCGAGGCAGAAGGGTCGACATTTGGGCGAACTCCCTGGTGATTTCGGTCGGGCACGAATTAGTTGGTTACATGCCCTATTAGTTAGTAAATAAAGTGACCTAATTCGACGGCGAGGATTGTCGCTGGAGGCGAAACAATGCCGTCATAACGCTGAAACCTAACAGATCTATAAATGCCAACATAATGATTGACAACGGATATGCAACAGATGTGTACTAACTTTCACGAACGACACATCGACGTATCCGTTCGCGGCATCCCACCTACCAAGGAGAATTCAGTGGCAATCAAGAAGTTGGCGACGTTCGGTGCCATCGGCATCGTCTCCGCTCTCGCACTCAGCGCGTGTTCCGGTTCGGCCGGTGCCGGCAACGCCGGCGCCCCCAGCGACGGAAAGGTCCCCGAGGTCGACGGGTCCGGCGAGACGCTCACGGTCTGGGTCATGGACGGCGACTACACGCCCGACACGCTCGACGAGATCAACAAGCGCTTCACCGAGGAGACCGGCGCGGAGGTGAACCTCCAGAAGCAGACCTGGGACGGGATCACCACGAAGGTCACGACGGCTCTCGCCACTGACACCCCGCCCGACGTGATCGACATGGGCAACACGCAGATCGCGAGCTACGCCGCGAACGGCGGACTGCTCGATCTCACCGCCTACCAGGAGGATCTGGCTCAGGGCCAGACCTGGCTCGACGGACTCGTCGACCCTGCGACGATCGATGGCAGCCTCTACGGTGTGCCCGGATTCGCCGGCGCTCGCGCCGTGATCTACAACAAGAAGATGTGGGCTGCCGCGGGTGTGACCGAGGTCCCGACCACATACGACGAGCTGACAGCGGCCCTCGACAAGGTCGCGGCAGCCAACGCGCAGACGCCCGACTTCTCGCCGTTCTACCTGCCCGGTCAGTACTTCTACGCGGGAATGCAGTTCGTCTGGGACGCCGGTGGAGACATCGCATCCGAGAAGGACGGCGAGTGGACCTCGGGCTTCGGTTCGGACGAGGCGCTCGAAGGCCTCGAGGCGTTCAAGGAGTTCCAGAACACGTACTCCACCGCGGCATCCGCGACCCTCGACACCTTCGAACCGAACCAGGGTCAGATCTTCGCCGACGGTAAGACCTCGGCGATCCTCAACACGAACACCGGCGCGATCCTGAAGATCAACCCGGATCTCGAGCCGGACCTCGGATCCTTCCCGTTCCCCGGCCTCTCGGGCGAGGCTCAGCCCGTCATGCTCGGAGGATCGGACTGGGCGATCCCGGTGAAGTCGCAGAACTCGGATCTCGCCCTGAACTGGGTCAAGATCGCCGCCAGCCCCGAGGTTCAGAAGGACTTCGTGTTCGGTGTCGACGGATGGATCCCGAACAGCACGGAAGGGATCGAGTTCGCGCAGGAGACGCTGGACGACGTCAAGGTGAGCTTCTTCACCGCCGCACTCCGGTCGAAGGCCACGCCGGCCAACGCCAACTGGACCACGATCGAGAGCAACAAGGACATCAACACCCTGTTCTCCTCGATCGCCTCGGGCTCGAAGTCCGTCGACGAGGCAGCGACCGCCTTCGACGACGCGGCCGACAAGACGCTCAACACCAAGTAGCACTTCGGATGCCGCGCGCCCGCGCATCGCGGACGTGCGGCATCCTCCCACCCAGCAGTTCCTCGGCCCCGTGAACCGGCGGTGCCCCGACCACCGAAAGGCGAACCCGTGGTCACCACACCCGTCGTGTCACCGCCGTCAGTGAAGACGCGAACACCTCGTCCCCCGTCCCCCGGCGCTCGGCGCACGGCGAGCAGTCGCCGGAGCACGGCCCCGTTCTGGCTCCTGACGCCGGCGGGCCTGATGATCGTCTTCGTCACCCTGCTGCCGATCGGCTTCCTCGTCTTCACGTCGTTCACTAACTACAACCAGCGGACGCTGTTCACGGGAGCATTCGACTTCGTCGGTCTGGATCAGTACGCCGCGGTGCTGGCCGACCCGGAGTTCTGGCTGTCCCTCACACGCACGATCGTCTTCACGGCGGCGCTCGTCGTGGGCAGTGTGGCGATCGGCGCAGGGATGTCGCATCTCATGACACGCCTGCCCTCCGGCATCCGCTATCTCACCACCGTCGTGCTGATCCTGGCCTGGGCGATGCCGAACGTCGCCTCGTCGATCGTCTGGTCGTGGCTCTTCCAGCCGCAGTACGGCGTGATCAACTGGATGCTCACGCAGCTCGGCATCTTCGGCGACATGACCAGCAAGGACTGGTCGTCGGATCCGGTGCTCGCGTGGGTCTGCATCTGGCTGCTGGTCGTCTGGCAGGCCGTCCCCTTCATCGCGCTGACCCTGTACGCCGCCGAGACGCAGGTCGCGGTCGAGCTGAAGGAGGCCGCCCGACTCGACGGGGCGTCCGAATGGCGCATCTATCGAGTCGTCGTGCTGCCCTCGATCGCCCCGACGATCCTCCTCGTGACGATGCTCTCCATCATCTGGGACTTCAACGTCTTCAACCAGATCTGGCTCATCTCCGAGGGTGGGCCCGACGGGGCGACGTCGACACTCGGCGTCTTCACCTACACGACGGCGTTCTCCGGCAACCTGCAGATCGGTGCGGGGTCGGCGATCGCCGTGGCCTCGACCGTCATCCTCGCGGCGCTCAGCGCCGTGTACATCCGACACCTCGTGCGGTCGGGAGAGGACCTCTGATGACCACGACGACCACCGCCCCGGCTCCCGCGGCGACCACGACCGCGACGACCGCCACCGGACGCCGGCGACGGCGACGCCGCACCCCCTGGGTCAGCAGCAGCATCGCGATCCTCTTCTGCATCGTGTGGGCGTTCCCGGTGTACTGGATGATCAACACCGCGTTCAAGCCGCGGTCGGAGATGCTCAGCAGCACGCCGCATTTCCTTCCCGAGTCGCCGACCCTCGACAACTTCTTCACGGCGATCGGCAAGGGTCAGTTCCACATCTATCTGCAGAACTCCGTGATCGTCGTCACCGGTGCGGTCGTCTTCGCGATCGTCCTCGGACTGTTCGCGGCGGCGGCGCTGTCGCGGTTCCGGTTCCGCGGACGTCGGCCCATCCTGGTGCTCATCCTCATCGTCCAGATGCTGCCGGGCACAGCGCTGCTCATCCCGCAGTTCCTGATCTTCAACTCGATGGGACTCCTGGGAACCTATTGGGGCCTGATCCTCTCGTACGTCGCGAGCGTGCTCCCGTTCTCGATCTGGGTCATGCGCGGGTTCTTCCTCGCCATCCCGATCGAGCTCGACGAAGCAGCCCGCATCGACGGCGCATCGACCTGGCAGGTGCTCACTCGAGTGCTGTTCCCCCTGGTCATGCCCGGCATCATCTCGAGCAGCGTGTTCGCGTTCATCGCCGCCTGGAACGACTACATCGTCGCGTTCACGTTCATGAAGGATCAGGCGAACTACACGCTGCCGGTGTGGTTGAACTCCTTCACCGTCTCGGTCGGCGGCGAGATGGGCACGGACTACGGCGGGCAGATGGCGGCGGCCACCCTGTTCGCGCTCCCCGTGGTGGTGTTCTTCATGATCATCCAACGCAACCTGGTGACCGGCATGTCCGCCGGCGCCGTGAAGGGCTGACCGATGTCCGCGACGAACGGCCGCGATCGGCCGAAGACGAAGACTGTCGTCATGACCACCGCAGCGACCCTGATGATCCTGGCGGCATTCGGCGCCGGTGCGCAGCCGGCGCTCGCCGCACCGTCCTCGGCGGGAACCGCGGCGGCCGGGGCTGCGGAGACCGTGAACTGGTACGTCGCACCCGACGGAACGGTCGACTACGAGCACTCGGCGGCGCTGGCCTACGAGTTCCTCGACGACCGGGTCGACGAGTACTGCAGCGCAGACGGCATGTGCCTGCCGCGGAGCTACCAGGGCGGCTTCTTCACGACGCCTGACTGGGACTTCACGTCGTCATTCCTGTACGACGACGCGCTGATCGTCATGGCATATGCGGCGAGGGGTCTTCCTGACGACATCCGCCGGGCGCAGTCGATCGGTGACGCGCTGCTGTTCGTGCAGCAGAACGACCCGGACTTCTCCGACGGGCGCACCAGGGCTTCGTATCAGCCTGCGAGCCTCAGCGCCGGTGCGGTCGAGATCGGCTCCTCGGCGTCGAACACCGGCAATCAGGCGTGGGTGGGAATGGCGCTCGCGCGTCTCTTCGACGTCACCGGCGAGCGGCAGTACCTCGACGGAGCCCTGCGGCTGGCCGACTGGATCCAGCAGAACACGGCCGACACCGAGCAGGCGCCGTTCGGCTACACCGGCGGGCAGGATGCCGACGGCAACCCGTTCACGTTCAAGGCGACCGAGCACAACATCGATGTCGCCGCCTTCTTCACGCAGATGTCGGCGCTCACCGGCGATGCGGTGTGGGCCGATCGGGCGGCCGTCGCCGAGGGCTTCGTCGCCGCGATGCAGACCGAGGACGGCCACCTGTGGACGGGGACCCATCCGGATGGCGTCTCGACGAACTACTACCCGATCCCCGAGGATCCTCAGACCTGGAGCTACCTCGCGACACTCGACGACCGATACGCGTCCTCGCTGGCGTGGACCGTCGAGAACCTGCACGCGACCGACGATCCGTACGCGGGACCCGCGTTCAGCAGCGCCGATGTGTCGAAGGTCTGGTTCGAGGGCTCGGGGCAGCTGGCTCTCGCCCTGCGCACCCGCGACTCCGCCGGTGACGCGGACTACACGCAGTCGATCCTCGCCTCGGCAGAGCTCGCGCAGCGGCAGGCCGTGAACGGCGACGGACGAGGGATCGTCGCGTCGTCGAGCGACGGACTCGACACCGGGTTCGGCGACCTCTACTACTCGAGCCTCCACACCGGAGCGACCGCGTGGTACCTCCTCGCGGTCACGGGGTACAACCCGTTCCGCCTCGCGGTGGACTCCGAGACACCGACGGTCCCGAACCCCGAGGGCGCAGGCATCGCGCCGACCTCCGACGCATCCGACGATGTCCTGGCCGAGAGCGGTGCCGAGGCCCCGATCATCGCGATCGGTGTCGCCGGGTTCGCGCTCCTCGTCGGAGTGACCCTGCTGCGCCGTCGTCATGCCGCGAGGTGATGCCGATCCCCGGGCGGGCGGGAGACAATGGGCTGTGGCCGATCTCCGCATCACGACCAAGGCGCTCCCCGAGCACAATCGCGTGCGCAATCGCGCGATGCTGCTGCAGACGCTGTTCCACGAGGGGCCGCGCAGTCGGGCGGACATCGCCCGCGGATCGGGACTCAACAAGGTCACCGTCTCGACCATCGTCGGCGAGCTGATCGATCAGGGCATCCTCGTCGAGGCGGGTCATGCGGCGGAGGGCCGCGTGGGGAAGCCGGCCACGCTGGTCGCTCTCGACGACGACTCTCGCTCGATCATCAGCCTCGACCTCTCCGACGCGCAGTCGTTCCGGGGTGCGGTCATGAACCTGCGCGGGGAGGTGTCGCACGAGCGCCGGGTCGATGCGCTCACAGAGCGCGGCGACGACGCGATCGCGCGCGTCATCGCGATGATCGAGGAGCTGCTCGCCGAGACATCCGCTCCCGTCCTCGGGATCGGCGTCGGCAGCCCCGGCGTGGTCGACCGTGACGGCGTCGTGCGCTTCGCGCCTCATCTCGGTTGGTTCGGCGCCGACCTTCGCGGGGCTCTGAGCGAGCGCTTCGGCCTGCCGGTGCACATCGTCAACGACGCCAACGGCATGGCTCTCGCGGTGCATACCTTCCGCGAGAACGACGACGGCCGCAGCATCCTGATCCTGACCATCCAGCGCGGAGCGGGGGCGGGGCTGATCATCGGCGAGACGCTGATCGACGGCGTCGACTTCATGGCAGGCGAGATCGGCCACGTGGTGGTAGATCCGAAGCGCGACACCACATGTCTGTGCGGGCGCCCCGGATGCCTTGACGCGATCGTCGCCGTGCCGGCGCTGCGCGCGCGCCTCGACGCCGGTGAGAACCGCGATGAGGTCATGGACGATGCGGCGGATGCGCTCGCCGCTGCCGTGGCACCGATCATCTCGATGCTGGGTGCGACCCGCATAGTGCTCGTCGGCCCCGAGGACATCCTCGACGAGGCGTTCGCGCAGCGCACCCGGCGGTGTCTGACCGATCGCACCCTGCCCTCGACGACCAGCACGATCGGCGTCGAGATTGGCTCGGACGGCGGGCTGCTCGCGTTGCAGGGGCCTCTGGTCGCGGTGCTCTCGGCCGAACTGGGGATCTCGTGACGAACCGCGGCACCGAGAAGGCTCTGCCGGAGCACACTCGACAGGTCAACCGCTCGCTGATCCTGCGCACGCTCTTCCGTAGCGCCGCGATGAGTCGAGCGGATCTCTCCAGAGCGACCGGGCTCACCAGGGTGAGCGTGTCGCGCATCGTCGATCACCTCGCGGCCGAGGGGGTCGTGCGCGAGAGCGGGCCGAGCCCTGAGGGGAGGGTCGGGAAGCCGAGTACCCTGATCGCGCTGAACCCCGACTCGTATCACGTGGTCACACTCGACCTCTCGGCGTACGCCGAGCTGAGCGGCGCGATCATGAACCTCGACGGCGACGTGGTGCATTCGGCGACCGTGCCCACCGACGGTGCCAGGGGCGCGGCGCTGGTCGACAAGGTCTGCGCGCTCGCCTCGGCGCTGGTCAAGCGCTCGACCGTGCGCGTTCTGGGGGTGGGCATCGGTTCACCCGGTGTCGTGAACACCGAGGGAGTGGTCCTCGAGGCGGTGGCCTTCGACTGGCATGGGCTCGATCTCGGTGCGGCGCTCTCGGCCGCCGTCTCCGTGCCCGTGCACATCGCGAACGATGCCAATGCCGCTGCTCTCGCCGCGCGCACCTACGGTCAGCCGGGCGTCGACAACCTGGCGCTCGTACGGATCGGTCAGGGCATCGGCAGCGGCGTCATCGTCGGTGGCGCGCTCGTCACCGGCGACCGTTTCACCGCCGGCGAGATCGGCCACGTGCTCGTCGACGAGGGCGGTGAGGTGTGCCGGTGCGGACGACGCGGGTGTCTCGAGGTCGTGGCCGCAGTGCCGTACGTGCGTCGGCTGCTCGCCGAGCCCGACGCATCAGCCGACGAGATTCTGACTCGCGCAGGGCGAGCTCTCGGGCGGGTGCTCACCCCGGTCGTCGCCGCTCTCGGGCTCGAGCAGGTCGTTCTCTCCGGACCCCTCGACATCGTCGGCGGGGTGTTCCTCGACGAGACGCGCGCGGCGATCGAGCACGAGGCGCTGGCGATCGTGACCGACGACTTCGAGATCCGCGTCGCCGTGCGCGGCGACGACATCGTGCTTCTCGGGGGGACTGCACTCGTGGTCGCCGAGGAGCTCGGCATCCGCTGATCGCCCGGGTGCGGACGCTCTCCGCGGACCGCTTGTGCTCGCTGTGTCGCTGCCTACGCGGCGACGCGGGCGACTGCGGCGATAGCGCTCGTGAAGAAGTCGAGTCCATCGACGCCCGACCGCATGGCGGCCGACGTGTCGGGTCCGAAGCCGGCCTCGGTGGCGTGCTCGGGGTGCGGCATGAGCCCCACGACGTTGCCCGCCTCGTTGGTGAGGCCCGCGATGTCGCGCAGAGAGCCGTTCGGGTTCACGCCGGCATAGCGGAACGCGACGAGGCCTTCGCCCTCGAGACGGTCGAGCGTCTCTTCGTCGGCGATGTATCCGCCGTCGGCGTTCTTCAGCGGGATCGTGATCTCCTGGCCCGTGCGGAACCGGTTGGTCCAGGCCGTGTCGGAGTTCTCGACGATGAGCTTCTGATCGCGACGCACGAAGTGCTGGTGGTCGTTGCGGATCAGGCCGCCCGGCAGCAGGTGCGCCTCGACGAGCATCTGGAAGCCGTTGCAGATGCCGAGGATCGGCATGCCCTTGGCTGCTGCGTCCTTGACCTCGGCCATGATCGGCGAGAGTGCGGCGATCGCGCCGGCGCGCAGGTAGTCGCCGTAGCTGAAGCCGCCGGGCAGGACGAGTGCGTCGACGCCTTCGAGGTCGTGCGAGCCATGCCAGAGGGCGACGGGCTCGGCGCCGGCGATGCGGACGGCGCGCTGCGCGTCGCGATCGTCGAGCGAACCGGGGAAGGTGATGACGCCGATGCGCGTGGTCACTCGGTGACCTCGATGCCCACGACGTCTTCGATCACGGAGTTGGAGAGCACCTCGTCGGCGATGCGACGGGCCTCGGCGAGGACCTCTTCGGTGACCTCGCCCTCGACGGTGAGCTCGAAGCGCTTGCCGATGCGGACATCGGAGAACCCCTCGACGCCCAGACGCGCGAAAGCGCCGGACACGGCCTTCCCCTGCGGGTCGAGCAGTTCGGGCTTGGGCATGACGTCGACGACGATGGTGGGCATGAACGGCTCCGGAAGTCGCGGGCGGACGGGCGTGCTCAGTCTACCGGCTCGGGACTCGCTCGATTCCCGGGCGTCGCGCCTCAGGCGTGGAAGACCGTGTGCAGGTCGCCGATGGCGTCGCGGCCGCCCAGGCCGTCGATCTCGAACAGCACCGAGATGCCGACGACATGGCTGCCCAGGCGTTCGACCAGCTCGCGGCCGGCGGCCAGAGTCCCGCCCGTCGCGAGGACGTCGTCGATGAGCAGCACGCGTGACCCGGCGGGCAGGTCGTCGTGCATCTCGATCGTCGCGGTGCCGTACTCGAGGGTGTAGTCGACGGATGCCGCGGGCCGGGGCAGCTTGCCCGCCTTGCGGATCGGGATGAGGCCGACACCTGCCGCGATCGCCGCAGCCCCGGCGAGGATGAACCCTCGGGCCTCGATACCGGCGACCACGTCGAACTGGCCGGCGAACGGCGCGACGATCGCCTCGGTGGTGGCCTGGAGCGCCTCGGCGTCGGCGAGCAGCGGAGTGATGTCGCGGAAGATGATGCCCGGCTCCGGGTAGTCCGGGATGCTGCGGATCAGCGATTCGGCGCGGACGAGAGCGGAGGAGGGTTCGGTGTCTGGCACCGGACAAGGGTACGCCACTGCCCGGGCTTGACACCGTGGGAGCGCTCCCATAGAGTCACTGGACAGTGCGTGGGAGCGCTCCCATGAATTCATCACGGGATTCCCGCGCATCTCCCCGAGCACCACCCGCACCACCACCGCACGACCCACCACAAAGGAGTGAACTGTGAACACACGTGCCCGCACCCGGATCCTGGCGGCAGCAGCCGCGGCATCCGTCTCCGCCCTGGCCCTGGCCGGCTGTGCCGCGCCCGGCGCAGACGGCGACGCCGGCAGCAGCGACGAGAAGGTCACGCTGACCGTCACGACGTTCGGAACCTTCGGATACGAAGACCTCTACAAGGCCTACGAGAAGGAGCACCCGAACGTCACGATCGAGGCGACCAACATCGACACCGGCGGCAACGCCCGCACCGACGCCTTCACGAAGATCGCCGCAGGCTCGGGCCTGAGCGACATCGTCGCGATCGAAGAGGGCTGGCTCGGTGCCATCATGGACGTCTCCGACACTTTCGTCGACCTGCGCGACTACGGCATCGAGGACCGCAAGGCCGACTGGGTCGACTGGAAGTACGGACAGGCCACCGACGCCGAAGGCCGCGTCATCGGCTACGGGACCGACATCGGCCCCAGCGGCATCTGCTACAACGGCGCCGCCTTCGAGGCCGCGGGCCTGCCCAGCGACCGCGAGTCCGTCGCCGAGCTGCTGAACGGCGATTGGGAGAACTACTTCGCCGTCGGCGCCGAGTACACGGCGAAGACCGGCAAAGCCTGGTACGACCACTCCGGCTTCGTCTGGAACGCCATGGTCAACCAGCTCGACGAGGGCTACTACACGACTGACGGCGAGCTGAACGTCGAGGACAACGCAGAGCTCAAGGAGCGCTTCGAGCTGCTCGGAGCAGCCACCGAGGGAGGCCAGTCCGCTGCGCAGACCGCGTGGGACTGGAACGGCGGCAAGTCGTTCGTCGACGGCACCTTCGCGACCTTCGTCTGCCCGGGCTGGATGCTGGGAGTCGTGCAGGGTCAGGTCGAGGCCGGCGGCGGCGACGCCTCCACCGGCTGGGACTTCGCCGACGTGTTCCCCGGAGGAGCGGCCAACTGGGGCGGCGCCTTCCTCTCGATCCCCGAGAGCTCCGAGCACAAGGAAGCCGCAGCCGAGCTCGCCGACTGGCTGACGCAGCCCGAGCAGCAGGTCAAGCAGTCCGAGGCCGCGGGAAACTTCCCCTCGACGATCACGGCTCAGGAGACGCTGTCGTCTGAGGCCACGCCCAACGCGTTCTTCAATGACGCTCCGACCGGTGCGATCCTCGCCGAGCGTGCGAAGGGCGTCGTGGCGCAGTTCAAGGGCGCCGACGACTCGGTCATCCAGGAGAACGTCTTCGGGCCGGCCCTCAGCGGGCTCGACCGCGGAGACACCGACACCCAGGGTGCGTGGGATGCCGCGATCAAGCTCCTGAACGAGCTGGTCGACTGACCCAGCCGCATCCCTTCCGGTCGCAGTTCGTGCCGCACCTCCTCTGCGGGGGCGGCACGGACTGCGACCGGAACACCGCGGACGACCGGACCCACGGACCAGGACCAAGGAAGAGTCATGACACTCACCGATGAGCGCTCGCAGGCGACGACCGCGTCGACGTCGAACGCCAAGAGCACGAAGACGGATGCCGCCGGCCGGCGTCCCTGGCGGCACCGCCTCTCGCGGTTCGACCAGAACGCCTCGCCGTACTTCTACATCTCGCCGTTCTTCCTGCTGTTCGGACTGGTCGGCCTGTTCCCGCTGATCTACACGGTGTGGGTGGCCGTGCACGAGTGGGACCTGCTCAAGGGGCAGGGCGAGTTCGTCGGAGCGGGCAACTTCATCGAGATCCTCGGCGATGCGATGTTCTGGAACTCGATCTTCAACACGCTCAGCATCTTCCTGCTGTCGGCGATCCCGCAGCTGGCCGTCGCCCTGGTGATCGCCTACCTTCTCGACCGCGGCCTCCGCGCCCCGACTTTCTGGCGCATGAGCATCCTCATCCCGTTCGTCGTCACGCCCGTGGCGGTCGCCATCATCTTCTCGAGCATCTTCAATGAGGCCGACGGCCTGGCGAACAACCTGCTGAACCTGATCGGCATCGCCGACCAGGAGTGGAAGCACAACACCGCTCTCTCGCACCTCGCGATCGCCATCATGGTGAACTTCCGCTGGACCGGCTACAACGCGCTCATCCTGCTCGCCGCGATGCAGGCGGTGCCGCGCGACCTCTACGAGTCCGCAGCCCTCGACGGTGCGGGAGCCGCGCGTCGATTCTTCTCGATCACGATTCCCACGATCCGTCCGACGCTGATCTTCGTGATCATCACCGCGACGATCGGCGGACTGCAGATCTTCGCCGAACCGCGCCTCTTCGACGTCTCGACGGCCGGCGGCATCGGCGGCAGCGACCGGCAGTTCCAGACGACCGTGCTGTTCCTGTGGGAGCTCGCCTTCTTCCGCCGAGATCTCGGTGAAGCATCCGCCGTCGCGATCCTGCTCTTCCTGCTCATCGTGGGGATCGGCATCATCAACTTCCTCGTGTCGAGACGGATCTCGACCGGGGATGCTCCCAAGAACCGCGCCGCCCGCCGGCGCGCACGCACCGCGGGTGCCGCTGCCGCCACCGCTGTCGCGGCCGCCGCCACCACGACGATCGCCAACACGACCGAGGAGAACGCGCGATGACCGCCACCCAGGCACTCAGCGTCCCCGAGAAGATCCGCAGGCGCCGCGGAGCCGTCGGCGGCAACGCCGGAATCGGCAGTCGTCCCGGATTCCTCACCTACGGACTGCTCGCCGCGTTCATCATCGGCAGCGTCTACCCGCTGTGGTGGTCGGTGGTCGTGGCGAGCGGCACCAACGCGACCCGCGGCGAGACGCTGCCGCTGATCCCCGGCGGCAACTTCTTCGCCAACGCTGCCAAGGTGTTCGACGCGATCCCCTTCTGGCTCGCTCTCGGCAACTCGTTCCTGATCTCGGCGATCATCACGCTGTCGGTCGTGACGTTCTCGACGCTCGCGGGTTACGCGTTCGCCAAGCTGCGCTTCAAGGGTCGCGACGGTCTGATGATCTTCGTGATCGCGACCATGGCGATCCCGACGCAGCTCGGCATCATCCCGTTGTTCATGCTGATGCGAGAGCTCGGCTGGACCGGCTCGATCGGTGCGGTCATCGTGCCGACCCTCGTCACGGCGTTCGGCGTCTTCTTCATGCGGCAGTACCTGGTCGACGTGATTCCAGACGAGCTCATCGAGGCCGCGCGCATGGACGGCGCGAACCAGTTCCGCACGTTCCTCACCGTCGGCATCCCCGCAGCCCGGCCCGCGATGGCGATCCTCGGACTCTTCACCTTCATGACGGCGTGGACCGACTACCTCTGGCCGCTGATCGTGCTCTCCCCGCAGAACCCGACGCTGCAGACGGCGCTCAGCCAGCTGCAGTCGGGCTACTACATCGACTACTCGATCGTGCTCGCGGGAGCCGTGCTCGCGACCCTTCCGCTGCTCGTCCTGTTCGTCGTCGCAGGACGCCAGCTGGTCAGTGGCATCATGGCGGGCGCGGTGAAAGGATGACCCCTATGACCCGAGCCTTTCCCGAGAACTTCCTGTTCGGCGCCGCGACAGCGGCGTACCAGATCGAGGGGGCGGCTTTCGAAGACGGGCGCACCGCATCGATCTGGGATGCCTTCAGCACGGTGCCGGGCGCAGTCATCGGCGGCGACAACGGCGATGTGGCGTGCGACCACTATCACCGCTATCCGCAGGACGTCGCACTGATGAAGGATCTGGGCCTGCAGACGTACCGCTTCTCGACCTCCTGGTCGCGGGTGCGGCCCGATGGTGGTGCGGTCAACGCGAAGGGCGTCGACTTCTACGAGCGTCTGGTCGACGAGCTGCTCGCCAACGACATCCTCCCCTGGCTGACGCTGTACCACTGGGACATGCCGCAGGCGCTGCAGGAGTCGGGCGGCTGGACCAATCGCGACACGGTCGGGCGCTTCCTCGAGTACGCAGGCACCATGCATGACGCCCTGGGCGACCGCGTGAACGTGTGGACCACCCTGAACGAGCCGTGGTGCTCGTCGTTCCTCTCATACACCGGCGGCGAGCACGCACCCGGCCACACGAGCGTCGCCGAGGGCCTGCTCGCAGCCCACCACCTGCTGCTCGCGCACGGCGAGACCGTGCGCGAACTGCGCGGACGCGACGCGAGCCTGAACCTCGGCATCACCCTGAACCACACCGTCGCCGACCCTGCCGATCCCGCGAACCCGGCAGATGTCGATGCCGCTCGCCGCGTCGACGGTCAGTTCAACCGCTGGTTCCTCGACCCGATCTACCGCGGCGTGTACCCGGACGACATCATCAGGGACATCAGGGCGGTGGATGCCGACGCGGTGGCGCGCTTCACGGAGGCCGTTCATGACGGCGACCTCGACACGATCTCGCAGCGCATCGACACGCAGGGCGTGAACTACTACCACGGCGACTTCCTCTCGGGCACGGCACCCGAGGTCGCCCCCGTCAGCGGCGGACCCGCGACCGACCGGGTCGGTCGCAGTCCCTACCCCTCGAGCGACGGCATCCATTCCGTCGAACGCGGCCTGCCGCGCACCGCGCAGAACTGGGAGGTGCAGCCCGAGGGACTGACCCGACTGCTGCAGCGGGTGTGGACCGAGTATGCCGAACCCGCGGGCACCGTGCTGTACATGACCGAGAACGGCGCCGCCTATGACGACGTCGCGGTGGTCGAAGACGGGGAGACCCGCGTGCACGACGACGATCGCACCGAGTTCCTGCGCCTGCACCTCGGCGCGGTGCTCGATGCGGCCGAGGCCGGCGTCGACGTGCGCGGCTACTTCTACTGGTCGATGTTCGACAACTTCGAGTGGGCGTGGGGCTACGACAAGCGCTTCGGGATCGTGCGCGTCGACTACGACACCCAGGAGCGGAGTCTGAAGGACTCCGGTCGGGAGTACGCTCGCATCATCGCCGCTCGCGCTCTCTGACGCCGGGCGGCGGCACCAGGGAGCATCCGGCCTCACCGCCGGACGGAGGGAGAGTCGTGTCACTACGAGCGACCATCGAAGAGGTGGCCTCGGCCGCCGGAGTCTCGCGATCGACCGTGTCGCGCGTCGTGAACGGGTCCACGGCCGTGAGCCCCGAGGCTCTCCTCGCCGTGCAGCGGGCCATCGAGGAACTCAGTTACGTGCCCAACCGTGCGGCCCGGTCGCTCGCCTCGAAGCAGACGCACGCGATCGCGCTGATCGTGCCCGAGGACACCACCCGCTTCTTCGGCGACCCGTTCTTCGCGGCGATCGTCGCGGGCATCACGGGGGCGCTCCGCGGCTCTGACTACCTGCTCAATCTGCTCATCGCCAGCGACGACCCCGGCGACAAGATGACGAGCTTCGTGCGCAACGGCGGCGTCGACGGCGCGCTGATCGTGTCGCATCACACGAGCGATGCGTTCATCGAGCGGGTCGCCGACGCGGTGCCGGTGGTCTGGGGCGGCCGTCCGGTGCGGATCCGCGAGGGCGACTACGTGGTCGACGTCGACAACGTCGCCGGCGCCCGCACGGCGACCGCGCACCTGATCGAGACGGGACGCACGCGTATCGCGACCATCTCCGGCCCGCTCACGATGGTCTCCTCGGTCGACCGTGTGCAGGGATTCCGCGGAGCACTGGCCGACGCAGGGCTCTCGCCGTTCGCAGAGGAGGCCGGCGACTACAGCGAGTCCAGCGGAGCGGATGCCGCGCGGCGCATCCTCGCGGCCGGACGCCCCGACGCGATCTTCGTGGCCAGCGACCTCATGGCGCGCGGAGCGCTGACCGCGCTGCGTGCCGCCGGCATCCGCGTTCCCGAAGACGTCGCGCTGGTCGGATTCGACGATTCGTCCGTCGCGCTGAGCACCGATCCTCAGCTCACGACCATGCGGCAGCCGATGTACGCGCAGGGAGAGGCGATGGCCGGCGTGCTGCTGTCGCGTCTTGCGGGGCGCGACCCGGAGCACACCACCATCCTGCCGACCGAGCTGGTCGTGCGCGCCTCGTCGTAGCCGCGCGTGCGCCGGGTCGCCGCTGGGCGCCCCGACAGCCGGACGCGGCAGGAGGTGAGGGGATGACACGGACGCGGACCAGACGCCCCTCCAGGTTGGTCCGCATCCGTGGGTCTGTGGGTCAGCCGATCGGGTGGCGTGACCTGAGTTCGATCGTCGCGGGCCACGGGAGCAGCGCCCAGGGGCCGTGCCGTTTCGCCGTGGCGGCGGCCTTGAAATCGCTCCACCCGTCGCCATACTTCGCGAACGAGTCCTCGTCGAGGGTGCCGTCGCTCCAGTGCATGATGCGTCCGGCGAGATAGCTGAGCCCGAAGTCCGCCCACGAGACGAAACACGGCCTGGCCGCGACGTTGATGCGGTGGATGATCAGGCGGGCCTCGGCCACGTCTGCGTACCCGAGCGCGACACCCCACGTCGTCATGGCGACGGCCTGGCCCAGGGCATAGGCATCGAGGGTTCTGACGTAGATGTCGGGCGGCACGATGTCCTCGCCGACGCGTCGGCGGATCTCTCGCTCGATGTGCTCGATGCCGGCGGTGAACGGATGCGCGTCCCGCTCATCCCCGCCGTCTGCGGTGATCGCGTCGAGCCACTCGCGCGTCTTCGGGGCTCGTCCGAGCCGGGTGGCGAGGTCGTTGCGCACGGCGAGGTGCGACATCCATGCATGACGGCGACGGCGGACCGTGGTCAGATGCTCGATCATGCCGAGCCAATCCTGACGGGAGTGGATGCCCCACTGCGCGATCAGAGCCGCCTTCTCGTCGTCGCCGAGTTCTGGCGCGGTCGGATCGTTCCACGGGCCGGACGGCACCGAGCGGATCTGCAGGAAGCCGAGCGCGATCTCATTCGCCGCGGCATCGGAGGTGGCGTACCGGCTCGACGCCGGAAACTTGGAGACGGGCAGGATCCACGAGAGGGGATGCATCGAACTCCTTCCGTCGCTGCACTGACGACACGCAAAGCTTGAATAGCCGTTCAATCAGTAATATATAGGTTTCGGATGCATTTTCCGAGTCGTCCAATCCTGGGGAGGTGGACTAGACATGTCGCGCAACGACGAGCTGAACCGCATCGCACGGGAGCGCTCCCGCAAGGTCATCCTGGAGTCCGCGATCGAACTGTTCGCAGAGCGCGGTGTCTCGGGTGCGAGCATCGCCGAGATCACTCGCCGTGCGGGTGTCGCGCAGGGGTTGGCCAACTACCATTTCGGCGGCAAGGATCAGCTGATCGCGGCTGTGCTCGACAACTGGTTCGATGTGCTCTTCGGGATTCCCCAGGTCGAGGGCCCCGCCGATGTGCGCCTGGCCGGCATCATCGATGGCGCGCTCACAGCCACCGGGTATGCGCTGCCGGTGCAGCGAGCCGTGTTCGCGTTGCAGCAGCAGCCGAGCACCCACCGTCTGTACGCCGAGGCTGAGGAGCGGCATGCAGATCAAGCGGTCGCCTCCGAGAACACTGTGCGAGAGATCTTCCGGGAGCGAGGCGCGAGCGATCCGCCCCTCGAGGAGATCATGCTGCGCAGCACGCTCGAGGGAATCTTCATGAAGTACGCCGTATACGGCGACACCTACCCGCTCGAAGACGCGCGACGCTGGGTGCATCGGCTCTACGGGCTCCCGGAGCCCGAGGCTCCGCTGCCGCTGCGACTCGCGCCACGCGACCCGGACGCGCGGACCCGCGCCTCAGGAGCGCTCCGCCCCGAGAACTGACCCCGGAAGCGGATCTGTCTCAGATCCTGTCGTTCATCCGGTTCGCCGCCCTGCCGAGTCGCTCACCCCAGCTGCATGCGGGCGAACGCGCCGAGCACGACGCGCTCCGATTGCACGAGGTAGCGCTCGAGCTCGTCGGCACCGGCCTGCGCTCCTCGCGTGAGGAACGTGTCGAGCACGGCGCGGTTCTTGCGGACGAACGGCTCGTGCAGAGATCGGGGGTCGTCGATCTTCAGGAAGGCCAGTCTCAACTCTGCGGCCAGGTCGCGATAGGTGCGGGCCAACCGCGGGCTGTCGGCGAGAGCCACCAGGGCGACGTGGAACGCCATGTTGGCGCTTCCCACCGCGCGCCACGTCTCGGTGTCGTCGAGGAGTGCATCCCGGGCGGCTGCCTCGGCCGCCAGCACTGCCTCCTGCATCTGCTGGACGGCCGGGTGCTCCGGCTCGGAGTGCAGGAGAGCGGTGCACTCGATGACGCGACGCGCTCGATAGATGTCGATGACGTCGGCGATCGTCGGCGAGGCGACGGAGACCCCGCGATGCGGCACATGCTCGAGCAGTCCCTGCTCGGAGAGGGCGCGGAACGCCTCGCGCAGAGTGTTGCGTGCCACGCCGAAGTGCTCGGCGATGGCCGATTCCGACAGTCGAGAGCCGGGCGCGAAGGCTCCGTCGATGATCTGCTGTCGGAGCGCATCGGCGAGCATGCCCTGCTGGTTCATGCCTTCATCGTAGGCGGGGCGCGCGACGGATCGTTCGACCGCCCGCCTCCGGTATTACGCGACTGGGTGAAACCTTAAAAGCTTTAAAAGCCTTATATATTCTTTTTTTTCTTATAAAACTTAAAACCTTAGAGGCTATTTAAGTTGCTGATTTATATTAATTTTATTGTTCAAACATGAGAGCTTAGTACGTGAAACATGAGAGCTTAGTACGTTAGCCATGAGAGCTTAGTACGTTAGCCATGAGGGTTTAGTTCGTTAAACATGAGAGCTTAGTACGTTAAACATGAGAGCTTAGTACGTGAAACATGAGAGCTTAGTACGTACTATCAACAGGTTGAACTGCTGATCTTCGGATGCAC
>JGI20283J13201_100161_pt1 | contig 42584 bp, 30 predicted proteins | sample Plalitdecfosmids_FD_13201 | JGI IMG/M metagenome (IMG submission 13201)
CATCCGAAGATCAGCAGTTCAACCTGTTGATAGTACGTACTAAGCTCTCATGTTTCACGTACTAAGCTCTCATGTTTAACGTACTAAGCTCTCATGTTTAACGAACTAAACCCTCATGGCTAACGTACTAAGCTCTCATGGCTAACGTACTAAGCTCTCATGTTTCACGTACTAAGCTCTCATGTTTGAACAATAAAATTAATATAAATCAGCAACTTAAATAGCCTCTAAGGTTTTAAGTTTTATAAGAAAAAAAAGAATATATAAGGCTTTTAAAGCTTTTAAGGTTTCACAGGCGTCCCAGCGGTTCGGTATGTCGCGGTGCAGCTGGAGCAGCCCCGAACTCACCGGAGCACGAGCTTCGCATGATCATCGTCCACGAGAACCCCGTCGTCGACCCGTCGGTCAACGGTCCGCTCGACTTCGGCGTGCACGGCGACCGCGTCTTCCGGGTGCCCCCGGGCACGGCGCCCAACTACCAGAGTGCCAACCCGCTGCTGAAGCTGCTGAACCTCGGGACTCGGCAGCGGCTGGCGGCCGAGCGCCAGTATTACCTGTCGGACCACATCCAGTACCTCGTCCCGTTCGACGCGCTCGACATGTACGGGCCGGCCAGCGACCCGGACAACCTCGACCCGACGCGGCAGGACAACAAGACCGACTTCCAGAAGCAGAACGTCCGCGACTTCCGCACGACCGACACGTACCTGATGCGCGGCTGGGCCGTGACCAACAACTGGTCGGGCCCGTTCCTGAAGCTCTCCTACCGCGGCGGTCCCGACTCCTTGCTATCGGAGCTGGCGGGCCACGAATTGGGGGACCACATCCGCGTCTGGCTGCGCGTCGGCGCCAACGCCACGCCCGAGCCGATCGCCGTCCCCTACGTCGAGGAGACGGACCGCTACGAGCTGGAGCTGTGGGGCTACCCCGGCGCCGACCTGCACGACCAACTTGAGGAGAAGGGGCAGGCGTCGCTGGACCGCGGCGAGCTGGTCGCCCGGCCCGACCTGATCCGCGGCCTGCGCTCGGACTTCGACCGCGAGGGCAAGGACGACGCCTTCATCGCCCAGGTCTCGCCCGACTGCGCCATGCACCCGATCAACACGTTGCACGTCGAGGTCGCCTGGTCCGACGCGGCGGGCAAGTCGTGGGACTCGCGCCTCGGGGCCAACTACCAGTACGAGTTCAACATGATCCTGCGGGGCTGGGACAACTACCTGGCCGCGGGCATCAGCCCGAACCCGCACGGCGGCGTCGGCTTCCTGCACTACCGCAACCTGATGTCGAACTACGGCCGCTACGCCGGCATGCATGAGTTGGGCCGCACCATCGAGTCGTGGCAACTCGACGCCTTCGGCAACCGGGCGCCCGGCACGCGCTACGAGAACTTCTTCGCCGTCGACTACATGGACCTGCACATCCTGAAGAATAACTGCGGCATCGGCCTGCACCGCCACCGTGACAACCAGGAGGTGTTCTTCATGGTCGACGGCCAGGCGCTCATGGTCGTCGGCGACTGGTGCAAGATGCCCCAGCGCGAGCGATGCTTCGAGGTCCGCACGCTCCGCACCGGGCACTTCGCCATGCTCAAGGGCGGCAATCTCCACGGGCTGATGAACGCTACTGACGTCGACATCTTCCTCTTCATGTTCGGCGGATATGACTGACGCGGCGGAGACCGAGTCCAGGATCATCGGCCTGGAATACGAAGCCGCATCTTCACCATACCTAATATGCTAACATTTATATGTTTTGTGCCTTGACGTTCTTCCGGCCGCGAACCGCCCGGGCGATTGGAGCCGAAGGCATACTCCTCGACCCGCCCCGAGGATGACGAGGCAACGATCCCAGCCATACTAACATCCCGTGGCTAGCTCGCGGAGGAAGGTGGCCGGGTGGAGGGCGTCACGACCGGTGAAATGACGCAACTGGAGCCGGCAGGAGAGGCCGGGGGCGAGCACGACGGTTTCCGCGTCTGACGCGCGGACGGCCGGGAAGAGGCGTTGCTCGCCGACGAGCCGGGACACCTCGTAGTGTTCCACCTCGTAGCCGAACGAGCCCGCCATGCCGCAACAGCCCGCGTCGGCATCGACGACCTCGGCCCCCGGGACGCGTCGGAGGAGGTCGAGGAGCGGGCCCGGCCCGACGAGCGCGCGTTGATGGCAGTGCGCATGGACGAGGACGCGCCTCGGGCCCGCGCGGAAGGTCAGCGCGCCGGCGGGCGTGGAGCCGAGGATCTCCTCGAAAGTGACGCATGCGTCGGCGACCGCCCGGGCCCGGGAGCGTTCGTCGCCGCGGAGGAGTGCGGGGTAGTCGTCCTTGATCGTCAGCAGGCAGCTCGGTTCGCAGGCGACGATCGGGCGACCTGCCGCGGCCCATTGGTGGAGCAAGGCGGTGTTGTGCCGGGCGATGGCCACGGCCCGGTCGAGCAACCCGTTCGAGATCTGCGGGCGCCCGCAACAGCGGAGGCCGGGGGGGCCGAGTGTCACGGCGTATCCCGCGAGGCCGAGCAGCTCGGCCGCGGCCAGGCCGACCTCGGGCTCGTAATAATTGGCGAAAGTGTCCGGGAAGAGCAGGACAGGCCGGCCGGTCGAGGTCCGTGGTCCGCCGTCCGCGAACCGTCGTCGGAGCGTCGTGCGGGCGAACGGAGGGGGGAGGCGACGCCGGTCGATCCCCAGGAGGAGCTCGTTCAACCGACGGCCGATCGACCCGCGCGCGGCCAGGTTCGAGAGGGGCGAGAGCCGGCTCCCCCACCGACTGAGGAGCTCGACGTTTCCGAAGACACGGTTACGCCAGGGGAGGCCGGTCTCGCGGTAATACTGGGAGAGCGACTCGGCCTTGAGCCGGGCCATGTCGACGTTGGTGGGACACTCGGCCTTGCACGCCTTGCACTCGAGACAGAGGCTGAGTGCCTCGAGCACGGCCGGGTCGGCCAGGCCGCGGAGGTCGGCCTGGCCGGTGATCGCCAGGCGCAGGGTATTGGCACGGCCCCGGGTGCTGTCGCGCTCGTCGCGGGTGGCCTGGTACGACGGGCACATCGTCCCCTCGCCCTTCTTCCGGCAGGCACCCACGCCGGCACAGAGCTCCGACGCGCGGAGCATCCCGCCGTCGGCCGAGAAGTCGAACGTGGTGGGCACCTCCGTCGTGACGTAGCCGGGGCCGAAACGGAGGTTGGTCGCCATCGGCGGCGCGTCGACGATCTTGCCGGGGTTGAGCAGCCCACGCGGGTCGAACGCCCGCTTGACCTCTCGGAACGCCCGGAAGATCGACGGGCCGTACATCGCCTCCTGGAACGGGCTCCGCACGAGACCATCGCCGTGCTCGCCGGAGAGTGCTCCGCCGTACTTCAGGACCAGCGCGGCCACTTCCCCCGCGATCGACTCGAACGCGCGCACGCCCTCGACCGTCTTCAGGTCGATCACCGGCCGGACGTGCAGGCAGCCGACCGAGGCATGCGCGTAGACCCCGGCCCTGGTGCCGTGGCGGGCGATGACCCCGAGGAATTCCGCGATGTAGTCGCGGAGGTGTTCGGGCGCGACGGCCGTATCCTCGACGAACGAGATCGCCTTGGCGTCCCCCTTCTCGGCCATCGAGAGCCCGAGCGCCATCTCGCGAAGCTTCCAGATCCGCGATTGCGCCGCGGCGGTCGTCGCGCGGAGCAGGTGGGCCGTCGGGAAGAGCGCGCGGAGCGAGGCTTCCACGGCGTCGAGCCGGGGGGGGAGCTCGGCCGGCTCGACGCCGTAGAGCTCGATCAGGAGCACGGCGCCCGGGTCGCCGTGGAGGAAGTCGCGGAGCCGCGAGGCCTCGGGGTTGAGCTTGGTGCTGTCGAGCACGTAGCGGTCGACCACCTCCACGGCCGCGGGGCGATGCCCGAGGACGGCCGGCGTCGCGGCCAGTGCGTCGAGGAGGTCGTCGAACTGCGCGACCAGGACCGCCTTCGACGCCGGCAGGTCGACCAGCCGGAGGTTGGCCTCGACCACGACGCCGAGCGTCCCCTCCGACCCGAGGAAGAGCCGCGTCAGGTCGAACGGCACCCCCGAGCCGGGCCGGAACGTCGTGAGGTCGTAGCCCCCCACCCGCCGCAGGATCTTCGGATACCGTCGCTCGATCTCGTCGGCATGTTCCGCGGCCAGACGGCGGACGACCCGGTAACACTCGCCTTCCAGGTCGTCCTGCCGGCACATAGCGTCGAGCGCGGGTGCGTCGAGCGGGCCGGTCTCGATGACCGTCGCGTCGGCCAGGACGACCCGCAGGCCCAGGACGTGGTCGCCCGTCTTGCCGTAGACGACCGAGCGCGCGCCCGACGAGTTGTTCGCGACCATCCCCCCGATCGTGGCGCGGCTGGCGGTCGAGATGTCGGGCGCGAACTTCAGGCCGTGGCCCTTGACGGCGCGATTCAGGTCGTCGAGCACGCAACCCGGCCTGACCCGTGCCGTCCGGGCGATCGGGTCGACCGCCACGACCTCATGGAAATGCTTCGAGGTGTCGAGGATCACCCCGGGCCCGATCGACTGGCCCGCCTGCGACGTCCCCCCGCCCCTCGCGGTGATCGGCACCCCGTGACGCCCGCAGGCGCGGACCACGTTCACGACGTCGGCCTCCGACCGGGGCAGGACGACGCACGCGGGCACGATCTGGTAGACGCTCGCGTCGGTCGAATAGAGCGCCCGCGAGAGCCGGTCGGCGCGGACCTCGCCCGCGACCGTCCTGGTCAACTCCTCGTGGAGCGCGGCGAGGTTCACGACGACACCCCGCCCGGCCGGCGTTCGGAGAGTCGGAGGAGCCCCTCGCGAAGGCGTCCCAGCCCGCGCTCGAGGGTCTCGCCGCCGGCCGCGAACGAGACGCGGAGCGTCCCCTCACCCCCCGGCCCGTAGGCCGAACCGTGGATCACGACGACCCCGTCGTCGTGCAGGAGCGACGCCCGTACCTGATCCGAAGGCATGCCGAGTCCCCGAACATCGACCATCACGAACAGCCCCCCTTCGGGCACCAACGGCGCGACGCCCGGGATCCCGCCGAGCCGTTCGACCACCAGGTCGCGCCGCCCCTGGTATTCTGCGGCCATCTGCCGGACGCACGACTGGTCGGACCGCAAGGCCACGGCGGCGGCGTCCTGCACGAACGTCGCCGGGCCCCGGCTCGACTGCTGGAGCACCAGCGACATCGCCGCGATCAGGTCGGCGGGGCCCGCGACGTATCCCACCCGCCAGCCGGTCATCGCGTAGGTCTTCGAGAGGCTATTGACGAGGGCCGTGCGTCCCTTCGCGACCTCGGAAACCGCGGCGGCCGGGACGTGTCGCTTGCCGTCGAAGACGAGCGATTCGTAGATCTCGTCGCTGATGACCGCGAGGTCACGCTCGGACGCGAATTCGAGGACCCCCGAGAGTTCGTCCCGCGAGAGCACCGTGCCGACGGGATTCCAGGGCGTGTTCAGCAGGACCGCCGCGGACGAAGGTCCGGCGGCGCGGCGGAGGTCGTCGGTGCCGAAGGCGAACCGCCCATCGCGAAGCGCCGAGGCGATCGGCACGGGGCGGGCGCCCCAGAGGGCGATCGGCGAGTCGTAGGCGTCGTACACCGGGTCGGGCCGCAACACCTCGTCGCCCGGCCCGACGAGGGCCGCCAGGGCGGTCGAGAGCCCGAGCGTGGCGCCGTCCGTGATCAGGATCTCGCGGTCGGGGTCGTACGTCAGGCCGTGGTCGCGATGGAGGGCCTCGGCCACGGCCGCGCGCAGGCCGGGCTCGCCCCGGTTGTCCGCGTAGCCGGTCCGGCCGTCGCGGAGGGCCTTCACGGCGGCCTCGACGACGTGGCCCGGCGTGGGCGTGTCGGGCTGGCCTCGCATCAGCGAGACGACGCTGCGGCCCTCGGCCTGGAGCCGCTTGACCTCGTCGAGCACCCTGTTGACGGCCGTCGGCCTGAGCACGCCCACGCGCGCATGGAATCCGGTCATCGCGAGCCCCCGAACGCGAGCTGACAGATCAAGGCGCCGACGACCGACATCGACATCCCCCACGCCAGCACGCGGTTGAACAGCAGCCGCCGGTCCTCGCCCGCCCCGGCCCCCGCAACGCAGAGCGCCCCGATCGTCGAGAGCGGCGAGACGTCGACGAGGTGCCCGCCCACGAGGATCGACGACGCGATCGCCAGCGGGTCGCCCCCGCCGAGCTTATCGACCAGTCCCGGCACGCCCGGCAAGAACGCCGGTAACACGACCCCCGACGTGCTGCTGTAGACCGAGACGATCCCGGTCACGAACGCGATGACCCCCGCGACCGAGCCCCGGGTCGAGAACCGGCCGAGGATCGTGGTGAACAGGTCGAGCCCCCCCGTCTTCTCCAGGAGGGCCGTCAACACCGTGACGCCGCAGACCATCAGCATCACGCCCCACGGCATCGCCCGGATCGCGGCCTTATCGTCGGCCGCTCTCGCAAGGCTCAGCAACGCCGCGCACGCGAACGCGGCCATGCCCACCTGCGCACCGAGACCGACCACGCCGACGATCAATGCGGCGATCAACGCGAGCGTCAGCTTGTGCCGGGCCTCGAGCGTGGGGGGGAGTCCGTCGGCCGCTATGCCGTCGACCGACGCGTCGACCCGGCGACGGAAGAGCGCGAGGCCGCCGAACGCGGCATAGCCCGCGAACGCGACGGCCGCGTTCGCCAGGAGATTGGCGAGGTAGAACCGCATCGGATGGCCCGACATCCCCATGCCGGACATCAGCTCGTCGGCGATGATCCCCGTCGGCGCGAACGGCGAGAGCGCGCCGGCCACCGCACCGTGGGCGACCATGATCGTCATCAGGAAAGCCGGGATCTTCGCCCGATCGGCCACCGCCATCGCCATCGGGCCCACCAGCGCGGCCGCCGCGATGTTCCCCGCGCCGATCGACGCCAGCACCAGTGCGAGGCCGAAGAACGCCACCGGGATCAAGCCCACGTTGCCCCGACAACCCCGCACCGCGGCCCGGGTTACCCGCGCGAGCGTGCCGTTGGCGTCCGCCTGCGAGAACAGCAGCGTCACCCCCGCGAGGGTGAGGAAGAGCTCCGACGGGAATCCGGCGACGACCCCCTTGAGCCCGATCGCCTTCCCGCCGGCCGGTCCCAGATACGTGCCGATCAGCCATGCGAACACTAGCGCGACCACGCCGGGGTTGACCGAGGCGGTGCAACTGATCACGATCGTGATCACCAGCGCCGCGAGCGAGATCCACGCCAGGTCCACGGCCATCTGGCTCTCCGGGAGGCGATCGTGGGGGCAACTCCGCACGATCTTATCCGCCCGGCGCCGGCCGGTCACGTAAGGAGCGGTCACGGCGGACTCGTTCGCGACCTTGAACCGCAACTCCAGGGACCTCGGTCGCCCGAACATCCGGACGGTGCAGACGCCCGTCTTTTCGCTCCGCGCGACGGCCACCCCGGTCTCGGTCACCCGACGTCTCAGGCCGGGCTGGGTGCGCCGGCCAGGTCTTCGACGCCGACGCGGTCGCAGAAGTCGCCGAAGGCCTCGTCGGGGAGTCGCTCGGACTTGTAGCGGGCGAAGACGGGGACGAGCTCGGCGACCACGCGGTCGAAGGGGACGTAGTCCTTGAACTCGACGTTGAGGCGATCCCCCTGGGTCCGGCCGCCGAGGAAGATGGTGTAGGTGCCGGGGCCGGGGGTGCCGTCGGGGTTGCGGGTCGCGGACCGGCCCACCAGTCCGATGTCGGCGTTGTAGGGGCGGGCGCAGCCGTTCGGGCAGCCGGTCATCCGGACGGTGAAGCGGTCGTCCCCCAGGCCGAGCCGGTCGAGCTCGGTCTCGAGCTGGTCCATGATCGACGGCAGGGCGCGCTCGGCCTCGGTGACGGCCAGCCCGCAGGTCGGCAGCGCCGGGCACGCCATCGACCAGCGTCGGACCGTCGAGACTTGCTCGACCCGGGCGATGCCGTATTCCTCGAGCAGGGCCTCGACCTCGGGCCGCCAGGACGGCTCGAGGTCGGCCAGGAGGATCGACTGCTGGCAGGTGAGCCGGGCCGGGGTCTGGTACCGGCGGAAGAACTCGCGGAGGCCGCTGGCCAGGCGGAGGGTCCCGGCATCCTTGATCCGGCCGTTCTCGACCGGGATCCCCAGGAAGAGCTTGCCGTCCCCCTGCTCGTGCCAGCCGAGGTGGTCGTCCACCTCCGACACCGTCAGCGGCTTCGGGTCGGCCAGCGGGTGGCCGAGGTACTCCTCGACCTTGGCCCGGAAGGCGTCAATCCCCCAGTCGTGGATGATGTACTTGAGCCGCGCGCGCTTGCGGTCGGAGCGGTTGCCGAAATCGCGGAAGACCTTGATCACCGCCTCGGCGACCCCGAGGATGTCGGCCCGATCGACGTAGCAGAGGGGCACCGCCAGGAAGGGGAATGTCTTCTGGGCGCTCGGCGTCGTCCCCAGGCCGCCGCCGACCAGGACGTTATAACCGACCAGGACGCCGTCCTCGACGACAGCGAGATAGCCGAGGTCGTTGGCGTGGACGTCAGTGCAGTTATCCTCGGGGAAGGCGAATCCCGTCTTGAACTTGCGGGGGAGGTAGGCCTTGCCGTAGATCGGCTCGACCGGGTCGTCGTTCGGGGTGGGGACCTGGACCGGCGCCGCCGAGGGGAAGTCGGGGTTGTCGACCTTCTCGCCGTCGAGCCAGATGTCCCAGTAGCTTGATGACCTCGGGGCGCAATGGGCGGCCACGCGCTCGGCGTCGGCCAGCATCGTCGCGCGGACGCCGTCGTGGATCGGCGCGGGGCAGCAGAGGACGTTGCGCTCGACGTCGCCGCAGGCCGCCAGCGTCGTCAGGAGCATCTCGTTGATCTCCCGGATCGTCGCCTTGAGGTCGTCCTTGACGACGCCGTGGAGCTGGAACTCCTGCCGGGTCGTGATCCGGAGCGTGCCGTTGCCGACCGTCCGGGCCAGCTCGTCGATGCCGAGGTACTGGCGGGCGTTGAGCTTGCCGCCGACGATCCGGATCCGCACCATGAACTGGTACGCCTTCTCCTTCCCCTCCCGCTTCATCTGGGTGCGGCGGTCGCGGTCGTCCTGCTGGTACGACCCGTGGAACTTGAGCACGGTGGCCGCGTCCTCGCTGATGTGCGAGGCGTCGGCGGCGACCTCCTCGGCCAGGATGGTCTTGAGGTACTGGCTGGCGACCTTGATCCCCTCGACCTTGCTCGGCTTGCTCTCGACCACGACCCCGGCCGCCCCCTTGCCCTTCGCGTCCATCGCGCTCGACCTCCCCGGTCAACCCCGCCCCACGCCGGTCCCGCCGGAAACGAGGAAAGGTCGGTTTCTGCATGAAGATAATCAGGTATCGGATTTTAGCGGGTCTGGGCCCCAGAATCAACCGACGCTTTCGCGCGTGGCGGGCGGATCGGGCGATCGATCGCGGGGACCGGCGGTTGACTTCGCCCCCGGGGCGGGCCCACAATCCAGGTCTATCGAGGGGTCGTCGAGGTGCCGGAGGCGTCCGACAGGTCGATCGAGAGGAGCCGATTCCGATGGGGTCCTTCGCCGTCATCCTCCCCGCCGCGGGACGATCCACGCGGTTCGGCGACCCGAAGCAGAAGAAGATCTTCGCCGAGCTGGACGGGCGCGCCGTCTGGTTGCGTGCCGTCGAGCCGTTCATCAACCGCGACGACGTGGCGCAGACGATCGTGGTGATCGCCCCCGAGGACCGCGACCTGTTCGAGCGACGGTTCCGCGCCAGCGTGGCGTTCCTGAACATCAAGGTCATCGACGGGGGCGACGAGCGGTCCGACTCGATCGCGCGGGCGCTGGAAGTGGTGGACCCGTCGTGCGAGTTCGTCGCGGTGCACGACGCCGCCCGGCCTTGCCTGACGGCCGAGCTGATCGACGCCGTCTTCGACGCCGCGCGCAAGCACGGCGCCGCCCTGCTCGCGGTGCCGGTGGCCGACACGGTCAAGCGGGTCGGGCCCGACGGGCTCACCGCCGAGACGCTCCCCCGGGGCGACCTGTACCTGGCGCAGACGCCCCAGGTCTTCCGCCGCGAGCTCCTGCTGCGCGCCTATGCCGGCCGGTCACGGCTCGGCGCGAAGGTGACCGACGACACGCAGCTCGTCGAGGCGATCGGGCATCCCTGCGCGGTGGTCGAGGGCTCGCCGATGAACCTCAAGATCACCACCGCCGCCGACCTCCGCCTGGCCTCGGCCGTGCTCCAGGCCATGCCCAAGCCCAAGCGGGAAGGCCCCGCCCACCCGTTCGCCGACGAGAACGCGATGTGGGGCAACGCCCCCAAGATCAAGCCGTCGGACCTGTTCTGAGTCGGTCGACGCTCGGACTCGCCTTCGGACGATACAAGCTCGAAGCGCAAGCGAGTGAATCCTCGGCAATCTGTCCCCCTTACAAGCTCGAAGCGCAAGCGAGTGAATCCTCGGCCATCTCTCTTCTCGCCCTGTTCGACGACCATGAGCAAGGCCTCCTACAACGCCGGCGAGCCTCTGGCCTATCTGCTGACCTGGACCACCTACGGGACCTGGCTTCCCGGGGACGACCGAGGCTGGCAACGCCAACACGGGTCCGTCATCGAGGTCCCGAATCCGCTTTTCACCGAGTTGGCCCGGTCGAGGATGAGGGAATCCGAGTTCCGACTCGTGGAAGAGGATCGAGAGATCGTCGCGGCGACAATTTGCGGACATTGTGGCATTCGCGGTTGGTGCCTTCATGCGCTCGGCGTTCGGACCAATCACGTTCGTGCCGTCGTCACCGCGCCCGGTTACCGGCCCGAGACGGTTCGCGATCAATTCAAGGCATGGTGTACCCGCAAGGTGAAAGAGTCGGGCTCGCATCGCTCCAGGTTCTGGACGGAAGGCGGAAGTTGTCGGTGGATCAACCGCGAAGACGAGCTCGAGGCGGCCATCGTTTATGTCAGGGACGCGCAGGATCGGAAGGGGAACGAGAGAGACGGGTGAGCTGAGCAGATTCAGGCGGGTCAAGTAAAAAAAGAGATTCACTCGCTTGCGCTTCGAGCTTGTAGCGGGACGGTGAGGTGAAGGGCGCTCGACGCGAATGTGGTTGAGATTCACTCGCTTGCGCTTCGAGCTTGTAAGGGAAAGGCAACGACCACGCCACCTGCGACGTCGCCCTTGGCGACGTGATCGGCTCATCCCGGGCCCCCTCACGGCCGTCGGAGGGATGGCGCCCGGCATCGGATTCGCTAGGGTATGAGGTCTCGTGCCGATTGGGCCGGCCCGAGGGCGGGCGCATCGACTCGACGGCCGGAGGAGGCCGTCGCGGACGGGCGACACGTCCCGGGCCTTCGAGACGAGAGCGGAACCTTACTCCCCCATGATCGACTACAACCCGCACGACTGGCGCTCGCACCTCTTCGACATCCAGGGGTCGCTCGTCCGCGAGATCATCGGACGCGTCCTGACCTGCGTCGCCTGGTCGGCCCTGATCGTGACCTGCTACTATTTCGTCACCCCCCGGATCGCCATCCCGTCGACGGTGCACAGCGTGGTCGGGACGGCCCTCGGGCTGCTCCTGGTCTTCCGGACCAACGCCTCCTATGACCGGTTCTGGGAGGGGCGGAGGATGTGGGGGAGCATCGTCAACGAGTCGCGCAACCTGGCACGCGCCGCCTCGGCGCACCTCGCGGGCGACCCGGCGCGTCGGGACGCGATCGTCTACTGGACGATCGCATTCGCCTATGCTTCGATGAACTCCCTACGCGGCCAGGTTGGCCTGGGACCGATCGCCGACCGCCTCCCCCCCGACGAGGTGCGCGCGGCGGTCGCGTCAAGACACGTCCCCCACCACATCACCCTGCGGATCACCCAGCACCTGGTCGAGGCAAAGGCCGAGGGACGCCTCTCCGACTTCCTGCTGACGAACCTCGACCAGAACGTCCAGCTCCTGATCGACTACCTCGGTTCGAGCGAGCGGATCCACAAGACGCCCCTCCCCTTCGCCTACGTGGTCCACCTGCGACGGGCCCTGATCCTCTTCAACTTCTCGCTGCCGTTCGCCCTGGTGAGGGACTTCGGCCTGGAGACCGTCCCGCTGACATTCCTCGCCGCCTACATCTTCTTCGGGATCGAGGAGATCGGCGTCGAGATTGAGAACCCGTTCGGGCGCGACGACAACGACCTGCCGCTGGAGCGGATCTGCGCGACGATCGAGCAGGACTTGCTGGCCATGGTCGACGCCGAGGAGGTCCCCGTCTCGTCGGGGACGGGCGTGTGACGCGCGGTCGATGCGATGGCCGGGCGTCGCACGCCGACCCCGTCGGCGTCACTTCGACTCGCTTTCCTTGGCCTTCTCCTCGTCGAGCAGCTTCGCGAGGGTAGGCTCGATGGCGTCGGCCCAGATCTGGTAGCCCTTGGGGGAGAGGTGGAGGAAGTCGGGCATGATCTCCTTCGAGATCGTGCCGTCCTCGTTGAGGAACTTCTTGCCGATGTCGAGATAGGTGACCATCTTGCCGTCGGCCAGGCCGGCGATCTTGTCGTTGACGGCCTCGAGCTTCTCGCGGGTCGCGTTCGGCTTCTCGCCGCGAGGGAAGACGGCGAGCAGCAGGATCTTGGTGTCGGGGAGCTTCTCGCGCAACTTCAGGACGATGGCCTTGACGCCGTCGGCGATCTCGTCGGCGCTGTTGGAGCCGGAGTTGTTGGTGCCGATCATCAGGACGGCCGCCTTGGGCTTGATCCCCTCGACCTCGCCGTTCTCGATCCGCCAGAGGACATGCTGGGTGCGGTCGCCGCCGATACCGAAGTTGACGGCGTTACGCGAGGCGTAGAGGCGCTCCCAGATGTCCTTGCCGTTGCCGCTCCATCCCGCCGTGATCGAGTCGCCGAGGAAGAGCAGGTCGACGTCGCCTTGCTTGGCTCGCTCGAGGAACCGCTCGTGCATTTTCATCTGGGCCCCGGAGCGGGGGGCGGGCTCGGTGGTCCTCCCGGCGGGGGCCTTGGGGGGCGCCGTGGCCTGGGCCATCGCGGCCGTGGCGATCGACAGCAGCGCCAGGGTGCCGAGGGCGTGGCGGACGGGCCGGGGCCGTCGCGTGCTCGAGTCGCTCTGCATCGGTGTTGGCCTCTCGAATCGTTGTCGTAGGGCGGGGAACGTGGCTGGGGTCATCCGCGGCGGGGGGGCCGGGCCCGACCCTCGGGGCCATCCTACGAGGCGGGTCGGCCCGGATCCAGGCGCGGGGGCTCCGTTTCCGCGAGCGGCTCGCCCGAGGTCCAGGGTTGGCCGAAGTGCTCCCGGTAGCAGACGTCCTCGAGCCCGAACCGGCCCGGGAAGGGGTCCGGCTCGGGTCCCGGCCCGGCGGGATAGCCCAGGGCGACCAGGCAGCAGACCGTGTGGTCGTCGGGGATCCCGAACGCCTCGCGGACCTTCTCGGCGTCGAACCCCTCCATCGGGGCGGAGGCGACCCCCAGCGCCTCGGCGGCGATCAGGAGGGTGCCGACCGCGAGCATCGTCGAGCGAGTGGCCCAGAGCGCCCGGTCGGCCACCCGCGCCATCGCCCGCCCCGCCCTGTCCCGCAGCTCCGACGCCCCCTCGGGCGTGATCGCCCGCAGCTCGCGACGACGCTCGATCATCGCCCCGAGGTGGGTGCGGTCGGGATGGTGATAGCCGAGGACGATCACGACCACGGGCGCCTCGGAGACCTTGGGCTGGTTGAACGCGCACGCCCGCAGACGACGCCGGTTCCGCGCGTCGCGGACCACGACGAATCGCCAGGGCTGGAGGTTGAAGCCCGAGGGGGCGAGCGTCGCCAGGCGGAGCAGCCGCGCCAGGAGCTCGTCGGAGATCGGCCGGTCCGGGTCGAACCGGCGCGTCGCGCGACGGCCGGCGATCGCCTCGAGGGCCGACCGCGGCACGTCCGGGCCGTCGATGTCGGAGGGCGTGGTCAACGGGTCGGTCCCCAACGGAGGCGCGATCGGGCCGGGGGCTCCCCGTCCCGACGGTCACGGTACCCGATCGCGGCACAAGCCTCTAGCCTCTTGCACTTGCGTTGCTTATGATTCGCCTTTCCGGGGCACGGACCCGGTCGGCCCGGCCCCGCTCGTCGGCCGCCCCGCCGCGGCGGCGACGCACCAACCCGACCCGCGACCACGCACCGATCGATCGACACTCGAGGAACCGAACGCATGAACCGCCCGATCCGCAGCGCCGCCTGGCTCGTCCTGGCGTTGGCCGTGCCGGCCATCGCCCCGGCCCAAGACAGCACCTGGGTCCCGCTCTTCGACGGCAAGTCGCTCGAGGGATGGACCGTGCTCGAGCTGGGCAAGGAGAAGGGGAAGAGCCACTGGGAGGTCAAGGACGGCATGATCGAGGGGTCGGGCGCGCAGTCGATGCTCTACAGCCCCCGCGCCGACTACAAGAACTTCAAGTTCCGCGCCGAGCTGAAGATCAACGACGGCGGCAACTCGGGCATGTATATCCGCACGCCCAAGGAGGCCACGTTCACCAACGGCTACGAGATCCAGGTCAACAGCACCCACAAGGACCCGGTCAAGACCGGCTCGATCTACAGCTACGTCCTCAACTACAAGCAGCTCGTCCCGCCCGACACGTTCTTCACCCAGGAGATCGAGGCGGTGGACAAGGACTACCGGGGCAAGATGGTCACGAGCATCAAGGTCACGGTCAACGGCGAACTCCTCTACGAGTTCTACGACTACGACCGCACCTGGCGTGAGGGCGCCTTCGCCTTCCAGCAGCACGACCCCGGCAGCCGGGTCACCATCCGCAAGGTCGAGGTCATGGAGCTCCCCGACACCAAGGAGCCCGCCGCCAAGAAGAAGAAGGCCGCCGCCAAGGAGTGACCCGCGGGCCCGGCCCGGTCGGGTGTGTGTCGCGGTCGTGTCCGCCCACGGGCCGGTCCGTCACACACACCCTTCGTGTCACGTCACGTCTCGACCGTCGGAATCGATCCCAGCCAGGATGCGACGCGGAACCATCATGAGGAGGAGTCGGTGGCGAACCTGTTCGTCCGAAAATCGATCGCGGCGCTCAAAGCCGAATCAGAGCACACTGATGAGCATAGCCTGAAGCGCACGCTGACCGCGACGAACCTGGTCATGCTCGGCATCGGCGCGATCATCGGCGCGGGGTTCTTCGTGCTGACCGGCACCGCCGCCGCGAAGCACGCGGGGCCGGCCGTCGCGCTCTCGTTCGTCATGGGGGGGATCGTCTGCGCCTTCGCCGGGCTGTGTTACGCGGAGATGGCCTCGACCGTCCCGATCGCCGGCTCGGCCTACACTTATGCCTATGCCACCATGGGCGAGTTCATCGCGTGGCTGATCGGCTGGGACCTGATCCTGGAATACGCCGTCGGGGCCACCACGGTGGCCATCGGCTGGTCGGGCTACGTGGTGAGCTTCCTCGGGAAGTCGCTGGGCATCCACATCCCCCCCGCGCTGACCTTCAGCGCGCTGCCCGGCACCCGGATGATCAACATCCCCGAGGACGTCGCCGACAAGCTCCACATGGCCCACGGATGGTTGCCGCTGGCCGGGATCCAGGACCTCTTGATCAAGAACCACGTCGACTTCGCCGCCTTCCCCCAGCTCACCGCGATCGTCAACCTGCCGGCGATGCTGATCGTCGCCGCCTTGACGATCCTGCTGGTCATCGGCATCCAGGAGTCGGCCAACGTCAACAACGTGATCGTGGTCATCAAGGTGGCCATCGTGCTCATCTTCATCCTCGTCGGCGTCGGGCACGTCTCGACGAAGAACTGGGAAGGTTCGTTCATCCCGCCCAACACGGGCAAGTTCGGCGAGTATGGCTGGAGCGGGATCCTCCAGGCGGCCGGGATGGTCTTCTTCGCGTACATCGGCTTCGACGCCGTCTCGACGACCGCGCAGGAGGCCAAGAACCCGCGTCGCGACATGCCGATCGGCATCCTCGGCTCGCTCGTGATCTGCACCATCCTCTATGTGGTGGGGGCGATCGTGATGACCGGGGTCGTGAGCTACCGACAGCTCAACGTGGCCGACCCGGTCGCGATCGCCATCGACGCGATACACATGTCGTGGCTGTCCGGGATCATCAAGCTGGGGGCGATCGCGGGCCTGAGCTCGGTGATCCTGGTCATGCTCCTGAGCCAGCCGCGGATCTTCTTCGCGATGGCACGCGACGGCCTGCTGCCCGCCGCGGTCTCGAAGATCCATCCCCGTTTCCGCACCCCCTACCTGACGACCATCATCACCGGGTTGGTGGTCATGATCGCCGCGGGCATCATGCCGATCCACGTCGCGGGCGAACTGACGTCGATCGGCACCCTCTTCGCCTTCGCCGTCGTCAGCGCGGGGGTCCTGGTCCTCCGCATCACGCAGCCGGACGTCGAACGTCCGTTCAAGGCCCCCCTGGTCTGGTTCACCGCCCCGATGGGGGTCCTCAGCTCGGTCTACCTGATGTACGGGCTCCCGTTCGATACTCAGATGCGTCTCGTCATCTGGATGGCGATCGGCCTGGTGATCTATTTCCTCTATGGGATGCACAACAGCAAGCTCGGACGACGCGAGCCCGAGGGCGACCTCATCGAGGCGACCTGAGGTGAGGGCGTGTCCGGGATGCCCGTGATCTTATCGGCTCAGCCAGCCGGCTCGCTCGACCGCGATTCCCGATCCGAGGCGATGGGCCCCGGGCCCGCCACGCGCGTGCTCATGCCCCGGGACGGACGAGGCGCGTCCCCCTCGGAAATCGAGGTGACGCGCCTCGTCCGTCCCTTCCGCGACCCGACGGGCCGACATCGGGGCCTCGGCCGGGCCGATCGGCCGGCCGTCGGTCAATTGCCCCCGGACGGGGAGATGATCGAACGCGGCGTGGTGTCCGTGCGGACCAGCTGCCCGTTGGAATAGTAGCGGACGGCGACCAGGGTCAGCTCCGTGACGCAGTTCGACTCCCAGCTCGCGCCGGACTTCTTCACGGTCGTGTCCGGGCTGTAGTCGGCCAGCGAGCGGAGCGACGAATCGAAGCTCACAAGTAGCTGGACAAGGCCGTTGCCGAACTGCCCCCAGGTCGTCGAGTTGCCGTTCACGACGTGGAAATAGACCCTGCCGCCGTCCCCAATGCGCATCCTTTGCGTCCAGGTGACGGTCTCGCCGGTGGTCGCGAACTGATTCGACTCGGCCGAGGAGACATCCAGGATGTCCTTTCCCGACCAGACCTGGATCTGCATCCCCCCGACCAGGAACCTCGGGTATTCCCGATAATTGAGGTCGAAGGCCGCGAACGGGGTCGAGTCGTCGCTGACGGGGCTCATCGTGGTCGTGATCTGCGGGCCGACCGCCGGGATGTCCGGGGAGGCGACTACCAACTTCCAATCTTCTTCGATCTTGTCCGGGACGTTCGACGTGGTATCCGCGAGGATCCCCCCGAGTGGGAACGCGACGATCGCGGAGATCAGCAATGCTCGCACTGGCATGGAAGGCATGGGACACTCCCCGTTGGGCATTTCGACCGATGGGCGGGCCGGACGGGCCAGGGACACGGGACACGGGAGATTACTTCGCGAGATGGAGGACGATGAGCCCTCCCGAGGTCCACGACGTCTGGGGGAGCCCCGGATTGGCGGTCGGGTCCTCGACGAGGGCCGGCTGTATGATCACGTATTTGGGGTTCCCCTGGAAGTTGACGGCCATGATCCGCACCCCCGCGAAGGCGATCACCCGATACCAGGCGTTGTTGCCGTTCCCCCCGTTGTCGTCGTAGATGGGGATGGTCACGGGCTTGCCGATGATGCTCTCCAGGTCGTCCTTGATGCCCGCGCTGATGCCCGGGTTCCCTTCGAAGGTGATCTGGGGGGGGGTCCGGGAATAGTCGAGCGCGATGGTGCTGTTGGGGAACGTCGCGAGCTGCGAGGGCGTGATGCCGTAGCGGATCTGATCGCCCAGCGTGGAGGTGCTGTTGTTGGAGACGCCCACCTTGATGGTCCCCCAGTTCCCCGGCGAGCCGCTCTTGACGGGATAGAGGAGCGACTCGGCGACGCCGTCGGCCCCGCTCGTGACGGTGTTGGTCGTGGGATTCCAGGTGTACTGGTCGGTGTACGGCAGGTTGTCGGCTTTCGCGGTGAGCATGGTCTGATAGGTCGGCTGATCGAGGACGATCGGCAGCAGGTTGGCGCTGAGGTTGTTGACGCTCTTGAAGCTGCCGATCGTGTAATTCTGGGCGACCGCCGTGCTGCTGACGCTCTGGCTCGAGCCATCGAATCCCATGAGCTTGCCGAAGAAGCCCGGCACGATCCCGCCGTGGTCGACGTTGCGATAGGTGGTGACCTGGACCGCGTTGAACTTCGATTGGTTCGCCGTGCTGGTGTCGAGGTTGGCGCTCGTGTCGTTCGGGTCGAGATAGCCGACGACGATGTCGCCGGTGGTGCTATTGTTCGAGTTCGACAGCACGACGGTGGCGGCGCCCAGCACTTTGTTCGCCTTGGCGAACTGCGCGGCCAGGGAATTGGCCGCGGTCATCTCCGTCGTGAGGTCGGTGCCCCCCTTGACCCGAGAATCGCTGGCCAGTTGCATGGCGCCGGCCAGGGCGGCGGCGTCGGCGGCGCAGCTCAACTGGCTGCGGGCGACGGCGACCACGCTCAGGTCGACCGAGAGGGCGACCATCCCGATGAAGATCGGCAGGGTGACGCCGAAGAACACGGCGGAGATCCCGCGCCGATTCCGGCCGAACTTGCCAAGGTCAATTCTCATCTCTTAACCTCGTCAGGGATTCTCGCTGCTCATCGTCGCGGATGCCGCGACGGTGGCGTTCTTGAGATAGAAGGGGGTGCCCAGCCAGCTCACCTGGCTGTACGGTACGCTCAGGCTGACGGTGATCGCGGTGCCCTGGGGGGCCGTCGTCCATGTGTAGGGGGACGGGCACGTCGGGGTGACCGTCCCCACCGCGATCCCGGACCCGGCCAGGACGGCGTTGACGCGGGTCTGGACGTCGCCCTGCGTATGGCCGGGGATGACGGCGACACGGCACCCCTCGCGGGCCGCCGTGGTGAGGAGCTGCGAGACCATCCCGAGCCGGGACGCCTCGATCTCCCCCATGATCAACGCGACGATCACCGGGGCGACGACCGCCAATTCGACGGCGCTCGCGCCCCTCGAAAACCTGCGGCATTTTCCGATTTTCATATCCATTAAACTCTTATAGAAAATTCGGGGCCCTTCCCGGCACGCACACGGCGCGTACGCCCTCCCGCCCGAGGGTCGGACCGCGACCGGGGGGAGATCGGGCATGGGCGAGGGAGATCGGCGTCGGTAGACGTGTGGTGACGCCGGTCCAGGGTCTCGGCGGCGTCGCGACGGCGAAGACGTGGGCCGTCGCGTCGCGTGTCCCGACCTGCACCCTCTCACTGAATGGTAGGCCCGGTTTCGCGGACGAAGGCCGGGGGTTTCCCGAGATCAACGTCGGGCGAGGGCCGGGGACGGACGAGGGCCGCCGCCCTCTCCGGAGAGGGGCGACGGCCCTCGAGGTCTCGCGGCCGATCGGCCCGCGACACGTCCGTCGGCCGGCTTACTTGATGAACAACATTTCCTGGTAGGTCGGCAGGGGCCAGAGGTCGTCGGAGACCATCCCCTCGAGCTTGTCGCCCGCGATGCGGACGGCGGCCATGGCGGGGAGGATCGCGTCTCGGGAGTGCTTGGCGTGCGCCAGGACGTCGCCCGAGACGTGCTCGTCGGCCACCTTGGTGAGGGCGAGGGTGCTGGTCTTCAGGTCGTCGATCGTCGCGGTCAGCTCCTCGAGGAGCGCGACCTGGGAGGAGGGGACCTTGAGGCCGGCGGCCTTGAGGTTGGCGATCGACCCGGCGACATCCGACTGGTAGCGCATGGCCGCCGGGAGGATCTGGCGATTGGCGATCTGCTCGGTGAGCTCCGACTCGATGTTGATCGTCTTGACGTAGTTCTCCAGGAGGATCTCGTAGCGCGAGTGGAGCTCACGCTCGGTGAAGACGCCGTACCTCGAGAAGAGCTGGACCGACTTGGGCGAGAGGAGGTCGGGGATGCTGTCGACCGTGTTGCGGCGGTTGGGGAGCCCGCGCCTCTCGGCCTCCTCGTGCCACGCCTTGGTGTAGCCGTCGCCGTTGAAGACGACCTTCTTCCCCTCGGCGATGACCCTGGGCAGGAGTGCCTGGATCTCGGTGGTCAGGTCCTTGCCCGCGTCGACGGCCGCCTCGAGGGTGGTCGCGATCTCGTCGAGGCTCTCGGCGACGATCGTGTTCAGCACCACGTTGGGCCCGGCGATCGACTGGCTCGAGCCGACGGCGCGGAACTCGAACCGGTTGCCGGTGAAGGCGAACGGGCTGGTCCGGTTACGGTCGCCCGCGTCGCGCGGCAGGGTGGGGAGGGTGGTGACGCCGACCTGCAGGGTGCCGCCGGCCTTGGAGCTCTTGGCGCCCCCCTTCTCGATCTGGTCGACGATGTCCTGGAGCATGTCGCCGAGGAAGACCGAGACGATGGCCGGCGGGGCCTCGTTGGCCCCCAGGCGGTGGTCGTTGCCCGCGGTGGCCACGGCCACCCGGAGCAGGTCGCCGTGGCGGGCGACGGCGCGGACGACGGCCGCCATGAAGATCAGGAACTGCATGTTCTCGTGCGGGGTGTCGCCCGGCTTGAGCAGGTTGTTCCCCAGGTCGTCCGACATCGACCAGTTGTTATGCTTGCCCGAGCCGTTGACCCCGGCGAACGGCTTCTCGTGCAGCAGCAGTTGCAGGCCGTAGCGGTCGGCCACCCGCTTCATCGTCTCCATCGCCATCATGTTGTGGTCGGTGGCGACGTTGGCGTTCTCGAACAGCGGCGCGATCTCGAACTGGCCGGGCGCCACCTCGTTGTGCCGGGTCTTGACCGGGACGCCCAGCTTGAACAGCTCGATCTCGGTCTCGAGCATGCAGGCGAGGACGCGCTCGGGGATGGCGCCGAAGTAATGGTCTTCCATCTCCTGCCCCTTGGGGGGCTTGGCGCCGAAGAGGGTCCGGCCGGCGTTGATCAGGTCGGGGCGGAGGTAGTAGAGGTGCTTGTCGATCAGGAAGTATTCCTGCTCGGGGCCCGCCGTGGAGTAGACCTTCGACGCGGTCGAGCCGAACAGCCTGAGGACCCGCAGGGCGTGCTTCGACAGCGCCTCCATCGAGCGGAGCAGCGGGGTCTTCTTGTCGAGCGCCTCGCCCGTCCACGAGCAGAACGCCGTGGGGATGCTGAGGGTGGTGCCGTTGGGGTTCTCGAGGATGAACGCGGGGCTGGTCGGGTCCCACGCGGTGTAGCCCCGGGCCTCGAACGTGGCGCGGATGCCGCCGGAGGGGAAGCTCGACGCGTCGGGCTCGCCCCGCACCAGCTCCTTGCCGCCGAACTCGGTGATCGCCGTCCCCGCCTCGGTCGGCGTCAGGAACGAGTCGTGCTTCTCGGCCGTCAGGCCGGTCATCGGCTGGAACCAGTGCGTGTAGTGCGTCGCCCCCTTCTCGATCGCCCATTCCTTCATCACCGTCGCCACGACGTCGGCGATGCTGGGGTCGAGCGGCGCGCCCTTCCTGAGCGTGTTCTTCAGCGCCTTGTACACGTTCTCCGGCAGTCGGGCGCGCATCACCTCGTCCGAGAACACGTTGATGCCGAAGAGCTGCCGGGCCGGCGTCTGCTTGAAGTCGACGCGCTGGGTGTGGTTACTCAACTGCCGTTCGACGATCGAGGCGATGGCATTCTGACGAGCGGTTGTAGTCTGATCCATTGTCGGGATGGCTCCAACTAAACAAGGTCAGGGGGCGAAAGAGGCGGGAGGGATCCCGACCCCCACCCTTCCTGGCCGTTCGCGGCCGGGGAGGGTCGAACCGGAAGTCGAACGCACCCGGCCTCCCGGGTCGGATTCGGGAGCGGAGGCCATGAGGCGAACGCAACGGCACGAACGCGGAGCCTGGGAATACCGGTCGAAGGGAAGAGCCAGATCCTCGACCCGACACCTTCGACGGCCGGCGCGACGTCCCCTTGGGGAGGACGAGGGTCGGGGCACGAGGGAATCGGAGGGGGATATGGCCCGCGAGCCGGCCTGGGCTCCGCACTCGGGACGTCGCGGGGACGGCGGACGCGCCGTACCCGATCGGTCTTTCGTTCGAATCCATGGCCGGGGGTTCGCGTCAGCGGGAGAGGTCGCCGGTCCTGTCTGTTCGGTTGGAAACCACCCGGTTTGGTCCCCGAGGTGATTCCACGAATCCCATTCTCGCTTAGCGGCGTCGATTATAGCGGGGCCGCGTCGCTTCCGCCAGACCCCGCCGTTGGTTGATCTCGAATCATGAACACGGGACCGTCGGGCCCCGTCCGCGGGGGATCCGGCCTATTGCTTCAACTTGGCCACCACGGCCGCGGCGTTGTCCTTCGCCTCCTCGGTGCACCCGTCGCAGCAGAGGAAGAACGTCCGGCCCGCGGCCGTGACCTTGACCGGGACGCCCATCTTGGGAGTGCCCAGGTGCTCGCCGCTGACCGGGCAGACCGCCTGCTTCAGCGCCACCTCGGCCTCGGCCGGGGGGAGCTTCTTGATCGTCGCGACCTCCTCGCTCGAGAGCGAGACGGCCGCGGACTTGTCCTGCGGCTTGGCGTCGTCCTTGGTCGCGGGGGTCGGCTGGGGCGCCTGGATCTCGGGGGCGTCCTTGGGCATGTCGGGCGTCGCCGCGGCCCCCGTCCCCGGCTCGGTCGCGGGGCTGGGTTCGGGCTTCGTCTCGGGCGGCGGGATCGTGGCGGGGGAGGTCTCCGGGGCCGGGGCCGTCTCGGCCGGGGCCGGCGTGGCCGGCTCGTTCTCCGGCTTGCCGCAGCCCGCGAAGGCCGCCAGGACCAGCACCGACCACCCGAACTTGCGAATCGCGATCATCGAGGTCATCTCTCGCGGGTGAGCATGGATTGACGGTTCACCCCGACGACCGGCAGCGATCGGCCGGGGACCGGTCGCATTGTAAGATCTCGCCGGCCCGATGCACAAGGTCTTGGCGGGCAAGAGGTCAGGGCGGCCCGCCGGTGCGAGCCGGGCCGGGCGGATAAAACCCTGGCCGTCGGGTCGCGATCCGTTTACGCTGGGATCCAGGCGAGAAGCGCATCGGCCCCACCCCGCCCCGCCCCGCGAACGACGACCGCGCCCTCGGGAAGATCACCCAGGAGAGTCGAGCATGCTCACCTTCACCGGAGACGGGAAAGCCTACACGTGCAACGGCGTCACCCGGCGCGATTTCCTCCAGGTCGGCGCCCTGGGGGCGATCGGGCTCTCCCTGCCCGGGCTGCTGGCCGCCCGGGAGGCCGGGGCCGTGAAGCCGGGGCACGACGATCGCGCCTGTATCATGATCTTCAACCTCGGCGCCCCCAGCAACATGGACCTCTGGGACATGAAGCCCGACGCGCCGGCGGAGATCCGCGGCCCGTTCAAGCCGGTCGCGACCAAGGTGCCGGGCGTGCAGCTCTCGGAGATCCTCCCCCTCCACGCCGGGATCGCCGACAAGTTCTCGCTCGTCCGGTCGGCCCACCACGGCGGCGCGGCGGTTCACGACGCCGGCTGGCAGATGCTCCAGACCGGCCGGCTCTTCTCCGGCGGCGTCAACACCCCGCACGTCGGGTCCGTCGTCAGCTACCTCCGCGGCCGCAAGACCGACCTGCCGCCGTTCGCCGTCCTCCCCGAGCTGATGGGGCGAGGCGGCGGCAACATGCCCAACGGCCAGGCGGGGGGGTTCCTCGGCAAGGCGCACGACCCGTTCGAGCTCAACGCCGACCCGTCGCAGCCCAACTTCCGCGTCCCCGACCTGCTCCCCCCCCCGGAGATCGGCACCGTCCGGCTCGACCGCAGGCGCAAGATCCGCGCGCTGGTCGACGACGCCGTCGGCGAGTTCGAGGCGACCGAGAACGCCGCCCTCCTCGACAGCAACTTCCAGGCGGCCTTCCGCCTCATGACCAGCTCGCAGGCCCGAGAGGCCTTCGACCTCGCCCAGGAGCCGGCGCACGTCCGCGACCGCTACGGCCGTTCGCGGTTCGGGCAATGCTGCCTGCTGGCACGCCGCTTGATCGAGAACGGCGTCCGGTTCGTGACCATCAACACGTTCCTGACCGTCTTCGACGAGATTACGTGGGACATCCACGGCTCGAAGCCGTTCACCTCGATCGAAGGGATGCGCGACGTCGTCTGCCCGATGTACGACCGGGCCTATAGCGCCCTGATCGAGGACCTCGACGGTCGCGGGCTCCTCGACTCGACCCTCGTCTGCAACCTCGCCGAGTTCGGCCGCACCCCGCGCGTGAACCCGGCGGGCGGCCGCGACCACTGGCCGCAATGCTTCACCGTCGGCTTCGCCGGCGGCGGGACCAAGGGGGGGCGGGTCGTCGGCGCCAGCGACCCGATCGGCGCCGTCCCCGCCGACCGCCCCGTCGAGCCGGCCGACATCGCCGCGACCGTCTTCCACAGCCTGGGCTTCGACCTCGAGACCAAGCTCCCCGGCCCCGCCGGACGCCCCTTCCCCCTGGTCGATTTCGGCCACCGCGAGATCCAGGAGCTGTTCTGAAAACGAAGAAGTTTCTCGTAGGGTGGGCACCGCCCACCGGTCCCTCGGCCAGGCGTGGTGGGCGATGCCCACCCTACCAGATTGCTCCCCGGATCGCCCCGGATCCCCACCCGGCCGACGCCCCCTGCCCCGCCCCGCCCCACGCCGAGGAGAGGTAAAGCGCACCATGACTCGAACCGTCTTGCTCCTGGCCGCCCTGACACTCGCGTCGGCGACCGCGGCCGCCGACGAGGGCCTCGCCCTGCTGCCGGCCGAGTGCCGGCTGAGCACCCCCGAGAGCACCCAGGCGTTGCTGGTCCAGCGCACCTCGGGGGGCGAATACGTCGGTCAGTTGACCGAGGGCCTCGAATGGTCGTCGAGCGACCCGACGGTCGCGACCCTCGACGGCGGCGTGGTCCGGCCCGTCGCCGACGGCGAGGCGACCATCCGCGTGCGGGCCGGCGCGCGGTCCGCCACCATGAAGGTTGTCGTCGACGGCATGGCCCGCCCGTTCTCCTGGAACTTCCGCGAGCACGTCGAGCCCGTCTTCGCCAAGCTCGGCTGCAACTCGGGCGCCTGCCACGGCGCCCTGGCGGGCAAAGGGGGGTTCCGGCTCTCGCTCCGCGGCTACGACCCGGCCACCGACTACTTCAACATCGTCAAGCAGGACCGCGGCCGTCGCGTCGAGCTTGCCGACCCCGGCCGCAGCCTCCTCCTCGCCAAGCCGTCGGGCGCCATCAACCACAAGGGGGGGGTCCGGTTCGCGACCGACTCCCGCGAATACCGCATCCTGGCGGGCTGGATCGCCGACGGCGCCGCCCCCCCCTCCGATGCCGATCCCCGCGTCGAACGGCTCGAGGTCCTCCCCGGCCGGTCGCTCCACCGGGTCGGCGAGACGCAACGGTTCGTCGTATACGAAGGCGCTCGCGTAGACATAGCCGTTGCCGGTGCGGTGCTGTAACGGAATCCGCCATCGCCAGCCTGCCGGCATCGCGATGGCGCTGGTGTAGGGCGTGACGGCGGTACGGGTCCGGCACGGCATCGCCACCGCACGATCGGTGGGGAGCCACTGCGACCAATCGACGAAGGGCTCGTCCAGCGCCGACCCGAGAAGCAGCGACCTGAAGCCTGAGCAATCCACAAAAAGATCGCCGGCGATCCGCTCGCCACTTTCCAGAACGACTGCCGTGATGTCGCCGCTCTCCGCGTCGCGTTCGACGTTGGCGATCGTTCCCTCGGTGCGGCGTGCACCGCCTTGCTCGGCAAGCTCGCGCAAGTAAGGCGCGAACAGCAGCGCGTCGAACTGGTAGGCGTAGCCGAACGTGCCCGACAGCGGGGTGCGATCGCTCGCAGGGTGATCGAATTTGCCGCTCCGCGCCAGCGCGCAGGCGTAAGAGACGGTATCGAGCGACGGTAGCGCCGCGCCCTCGCGCAGCAGCCGCGCCCAGTAATGGTGGAAGTCCACCGCCCCGCTACCACGACCGAATGTCCCGAACGGATGGATGTAGCTGTCGCCGATCCGGTTCCAGTCGCGGAACTCGATGCCGAGCTTGAAGGTGGCGCGCGTGCGAGCCATGAACTCCGCTTCGTCGATGCCGAGACGTTCGTTGAAGGCACGGATATGCGGCAACGTCGCCTCGCCGACGCCGACCACCCCGATCGCCTCGGATTCGACCAGCCTGACCGAGCAATGGTCCGGCAGCAGGCGGGTGAGCGCGGCAGCGGTCATCCAACCGGCGGTCCCTCCGCCGACGATGACCACCCTCAGTTTCGACTCCGCCGCCACCGGCATCGCTGCTCTCCCCAGGCGCCTTATGGTTGCGCTCGCACGACTGCTCCCTCATTCGCACCGCGACGTCAACCGTTAGCGGATTGTTACCACAGCGTTGCCGTATTGTCACAAAACTCGAAACTTTGCGTTTGATTTCCTGATAATGTTACCGCAAACATAATACGACCGGATCGGGTGGGTCCGATCGGGTTACAAACGACCAGGCGCGACAACAGCGTCGGTTTCCAGGGAGGGGTTCTCAATGCGCCGTATTGCGCCATCTACACTTGCTGTCCGTCATTTCGTTCGCTTTCTCCAGAGCGCGTCCGCAACCGCTTTGTGCGTCGCGATCGCCGGCACTGCCCATGCGCAGACGAACGCCGATTCGCAGCAGACCGTAAACCAGACATCGCCGACCGGAGCGGAAGCCGGACAAGGGACCGCCGGTTCGTCCGGTGCACCCGGCTCCTCCACCGACACATCTAGTGCCGATCCGCAGGCCAGCGCGCCGTCGGGTGGCGGCAAGGCGTCGGACGACGACATCGTCGTGACCGGTATTCGCCAGAGCCTGGCGAACGCGCAGAACATCAAGCGCAATTCGGATACGGTCGTAGACGCGATCACCGCGCAGGATATCGGCGCATTGCCGGACCGGTCAGTGACCGAGGCGCTCCAGCGCGTTCCGGGCGTGTCGATCAGCCGCTTCGCGGCATCCAACGATCCCGATCACTTCTCGGTCGAGGGGTCCGGCGTCGTGATCCGCGGGCTCAACTTCGTCCGTTCCGAATTCAACGGCCGCGATGCGTTCTCGGCCGGTATCGGTGGTCAGTCGATCAACTTCTCCGACGTGCCGGCCGAACTGCTCGGTTCGGTCGAGGTGTACAAGAACGTCACCGCTGCCTCGATCGAGGGCGGTCTTGCGGGTACGGTCAACCTCAACACACGCAAGCCGTTCGACAACAAGGGACTGCATGTCGGCGTCGACGGTGAAGGCAGCTACGGCGATCTCGAAAAGAAGTGGACGCCGACCGGCTCGATCCTGATCAGCGATACCTGGACGACCGGCATCGGCACGTTCGGCCTGCTTGGCGACGTGTCCTACTCGCGTGTGCGCAGCCGCGCCGATGGCTTGCAGATCACCAACTTCCAGGCCCGCGACAACACGCTGGTCACGTACCAGAGCCAGGGAGGCACGACGATCTGCCGCAACCCGCTGCCGGGCAACAGCGATACGACGACTCTGCCGGGTGCCAACGCCGCGTGCGGCGCGGGATCGACGGCGGGTGCCGATGGCTTTGCCGATCCCACGGCGGGCCTGTATGCGCCACTCGGCGGGCAGTACCGCACGCAGGATTTCGATCGCAAGCGTGACGGTATCGCGCTGGCTGCGCAGTATGAAACCAATGACGGCCGCTTCCTGCTGACGGGGCAGTACATCCGCTCGCACACGACCAACCTGTCGGACGAACACACGTTCGAAGCAGCGCCGGATCTTTCGGAATACAGTACCTATCCGATTGGTTGCCAGCAGAACAATGCCGGCCCGCTGACCAACCCGACGGACGTCAACTCGGGAACCGTGCGCGCGCAATGTCCGACGGGCCAGTTCACCAACTACAAGTATGACAACAACGGCCTGTTCCAGAGCGGGTACATCACCACACCAGGCACCGGATACCGCAGCAGCCTGAGCGGCACGCCGTTGCAGACGTTCATTCCAACCGGGGGTGCGCCGATCTCGCTGTCGCGCGGCCAGAGCTACGAGCAGAACACGGTCAACGACTATGGCCTGAACGCGCTGCTTCATCCGACCGAGCGGCTGCATATCGCGCTTGATGCCGATTATACCGAGTCGCACCATCAGGTCAGCCAGCTCAACATCTTCGGCGAGACTTATGCCGATCAGGAACTGAACCTCACCGGCAATCTCCCCACCGTCATCGCGCACAAGCCTGCGACGCTGGCGGCGGGCTGGGCGGGCCCTGCCAATCCGACGTTGGTCGGCGAAACCGATCAGCAGTATTTCGCGGATCCCAACGTCGAATTCTGGCGCGCCGCGATGGATCACTTCGAAGACAGCCGTGGCAAGGAATTCCAGTTCAAGGGTGATTTCACCTACGACGTGGACGGCGATTTCATCGACAAGATCCGGTTCGGTGCGCGCTATGCCGACCGCGACCAGACGGTGAAATATTCCGCATACAACTGGGGCATGCTCAGCGAAGTCTGGGCGGGCACGCCAGTTTCGATCAACCAGGTGAATGGCGGCAACGCCAGCTTCTACAACTTCAGCAACTTCTTCCGGGGTGCGACCCCGGGGCCGGCGGGCGCCTATTACTATAACGGCAACATGATCGACGGCTACAACAAGACCGTCGGGTTCATCAACCAGATCGAGGCGGCGGGCGCGGCGAGCCAGACCAACCCGTCGACCCGCTGGACGCCGGCGGCTCTGCGTGCAGGCGTTGGCGCCGACTCACCGTATCTGCCGAACGAGGTGACGCGCGTGCACCAGCGCGACAGCGCCGCCTATGCGATGGCGTCGTTCAACAGCAAGACGCTGGTGGATGGTCTGGATATCGCGGGCAATATCGGCGTCCGCTTCGTGCACACCGACATGGACAATTTCGGCGGCAGCATCATCCCAAGCCAGTCGACCCTCGGTATCGCCGATACCTATCAAAGCCGTTGCGTTCCGGCGGCGGCGACCAACCTGCCAGCGGGCTACGCTCCGGCCGCACCTGGCGGCGTCTGTCTGCTCGGCGCTGCGGGTTATGCACGCCTACAGCAGTTCGCGGCACCCAGCCCGACGATCGTGCTTGGCCAGGCCACCAATAAATACACCTATTGGTTGCCGAGCTTCAACTTGAAGGTGGGGCTGACGCCGCAGTTCCTGGTGCGCTTCGCAGGATCGAAGGTCTTGACGCGGCCGGACACCAATCTGGTGCGCAATTTCCAGCAGATCTCGATCGATGGAAACGGCAACTTCCAGAGCCAGGTCGGCAACCCTTACCTGAAGCCTGCGACGGCGTGGCAGTTTGATGCGACGGCGGAGTGGTACTTCTCGCGGGTCGGTTCGCTTACGGCAGACGTGTTCTACAAGGACATCACCGGCTTCTTCTATCAGTCGTTGGTCAGCCTCCCGCTCACCAACAACGGGCAGACGTTCGACCTGCTCACCCGCGGTCCGGCGAACTACACCGGACACGGCAAGGTGAAGGGAGCCGAGGTCGCCTATCAGCAGACCTTCAACTTCCTTCCGGGCTTCCTGAGCGGCTTCGGCTTCACGGGCAACTACACGTTCATCCAGAGCAACGGCTTGCCGAACTCCTTCCTGAACGGTGGATCGCCGGTGACGAACGTGGCGGCGCAGACCAAGACGGGCAGCTTGCCGCTGGAAGGCCTGTCGAAGCACAACGTGAACGCCACGCTGTTCTACGAAAAGGGTCCGATCTCGATCCGTGCGGCGTACAACTGGCGCTCCAGCTACCTGCTGACGGCGGCGGACGTGATCTATCCGTACACGTCGATCTTCCAGGACGCGTCCGGGCAGCTCGATGCCTCGGCGTTCATCAACATCAACAAATACGTCAAGATCGGCGTGCAGGGGGTGAACCTCACCAACTCCGTAACGAAGACGTTGCAGGCGTATAGCGGTGACCCGAGCGTTCTCGCGCCGCGCTCCTACTTCGTCAACGATCGCCGCTTCTCGTTCATTCTGCGCGGTAACTTCTGACCTTACGGCCCCGGCGCACGCGCCGGGGCCGCGAGATGCTGCAATGACGTGGTCTTGGCGGATCACGTCATTTCAGTTTGCCCAAGGCTTACGGTCCGAAGAATAACCGCTCAGCGCGTCGGGGCGGCGGCAAACGCTGCCGCGACGGCTTCGCGCATCGGCTTTGGCCGGAACTGCGTATCATACAGCGTCGGCCGGCGACGGGAGCCGTCCTTGCGGGGCTCGAACCCCTCGATCCAGCTGTATCGGTCGCACAGGCCCCAGCTCAGCACATCGCGCACGGCGGGATAGCTCAACGTCACGTCGAGATAGCCGCGCGTGTAATCGGCGACAGCCCGGTCGCGCACGGTGATATCGGCCGGCAGCGCGTTGTCCCGCACGTCCAGTTCCGTGATCAGCAAAGCATAGCCCATCTGCGTCACCGCATCGAGGAAGTGCCGCCAGTCGCGCTCCAGCCGCGTCACACTTGCGCCTACATCCAGCCCTTGCGTCAACAGATGCGACTGGATGCCGAGCGCATCGACCGGCACGCCGCGCCGGCGGAAGCCCTCCAGCAATGTCAGCACGCCGGCACGATGTGCGGCGTTACCCGGCTCCCAGCTCATGTAATCGTTATAGACCAGTTGCGCGTTCGGGGCGGTGGCGCGTGCCATGTGGAAGGCGAGATCCAGCGTCGGTTCCGCACCGCCCAGAGCCCGCGAAAGCGAGGTGTCGTACAACACGCCGTCGGCCGGGCGGACCGCTTCGTTGACGACATCGTAGCTGCCGATCCGCTTGCCGTAGCGGGTAAGCACCGTTTCAATATGCGTCGTCAGCAGGCGTTCCGCGGCGCGCTGCGGAGTTGCCCCGAAGTTGTATGCGTTCAGCCAGGCGGGCAGCCACTTGGGCTGGTGCCAAAGCAGATTGTGCCCGCGCACCGCCAGGTGCGCCTGCTCGGCCCAACCCAATATGGCGTCGAAACGTTCGAAGGCGAAGGTCGTCGCGGTCGGCCGCAACGCCTGCCACTTCATCTCGTTTTCAGCCACGATCAACCCGCATTCGCGAGCCACGAGACCGGCGTAAACGGGGTTTGTGATGGCGCCCTGGTCGGCATGGGGCCTGCCCGACGCGATCGCAGACCCAAAACGAAGCCCCTTGCCCTTGGCAATCGCGTTCAGCGACCGCGCCGGAAGGTCTTTCGCGCACAGTGGTGCGGCGATCATCCCGCCAAGCGTGCCAAGCACCGCTTCGCGACGTGTAAACCCCATCATGCCAGCATCTCTCCGATTTGTTAGCGCTATCTTCCGCGTCCGATCTCGAACCGTCAAGCGCCGGCATGTTGGCACGATGTTCGGCAGGGGCACGACAGAATGGTATGTGTCACACCATTCGCTTGGTCGCGCATCCGTTGCGTAAGTCGGTGAGAAACCGTAACGGACCCGCCGGAAGGTGCCAATGAAGTCTCAACCGGCCCAGCGCCCGCTAAAAGCCGCGACGCTGCGCGACGTCGCCAGAGTTGCCGGCGTCTCGGCAATGACCGTGTCGCGCGTGGTCAACAACGACGCGAGCGTTCGCGAGGAGACGCGCGATCGGATCCTGGCTGTGATCCAGCAGTTGAAATATTCTCCCAATCTCGCCGCCCGGAACCTGACCGGCGCTCAACAGATGCGGGTCGGCCTGTTGTTCACCAATCCCAGTACGAACTACCTCAGCGCGCTGCTGGTCGGTGGGCTCGACATCGCAAGCCAGTTGAACGTTCAACTCGTCGTTCAGAAATGCCTCCCCGATGATGATGCGCTTGCTGTGGCGCGGCGCATGATCGAAGACGGCGTCGATGGCCTGATCCTGCCGTCGCCGCTATGCGATTGCTCAGACCTGATCGCGACCATCGTCGGTGCAGGCGTGCCTGCGCTGGCGATCGGCAGCGGTATGCCATCGCGCGAACTGCTGGCGGTGAATATCGACGAATTCGCGGCCGCGCTGGAGATGACGCGGCTGATCCTTTCGCTTGGGCACCGGCGGATCGGCTTTGTCGTCGGCGATCGCGGGCATAGTGAGAGTATCCGGCGGCTCGAAGGATATCACGCCGCCCTCGGCGAAGCCGGTTTGGCGGTCGACCACAGCTTGGTTGCGGAGGGACTTTTCACCTATCGTTCGGGGTTGGATGCCGCAGACGCGCTGCTCGACCTTGCAGACCGGCCAACGGCGATTTTCGCCAGCAACGACGATATGGCGGCGGCGATCGTCAGCGTCGCGCACAGGAGGATGCTGAGCATCCCCGGGGACCTCACCGTGTGCGGATTTGACGATACGACGCTTGCGACAGCCATCTGGCCGGAACTGACGACGATCCGCCAGCCGATCGCTGATATGGCCCGGGTCGGTGTCAAAGCTCTGTGTGACGAAATCCTGTCACGACGCGCCGGACATCCTGCCAGTTCGAGCCATTCCGTGCTCGATTACCAGATCATCCGCCGTCAGTCCGATGGTGTGTGGGGACATCGGTGAGCGAGCGTGTCGTGCGCGATGACATCGCGCACGACACGCGTCACTCTCCGTCAGCCGATCAGCAGGCGTGCGCCCAGAGCCGCGGCCAACGCGGGGATCATCGTGACCGCGCCGACCTTGAGGAAACGCCAAAAACCGACGTCTTCACCTTCGCGCCGGATCGCCTGCAACCACAGGATCGTCGCCAGCGATCCGGTGACGGACAGGTTCGGACCGAGGTCGACGCCGATCAACAGCGCATCGACGATCAGGCGGGGCGGGTGCGCCTGCATCACTGCCGTGCTCGCGACGAGGCCGGCGGGCAGGTTGTTCATCAGGTTCGCCGCGAAGGCAAGGATCGTGCCCGCTGCCGCGGCACCCTTCACCGGATCGGCGGCAGCGATGTGCAGCATGCTTGCTACCCAGGCGATCACGCCGGTGCGGTCCAGCGCCTCGACCAGCACGAACAGCCCCGCCACCAGCGGCAGCACGCTCCAGGATACCGACCGCGCCAGCTTGAGCGGCGATCGCCGGGTCAACGCGCATAGCCCGAGCGTGGTAGCCACGCCGGCAAGGCACGTCGGCAAGCCGAGTGGCAGATCGAGCGCCGACATGACGATCAGCAGCACCGCCGTCGCGGCGATGCCGGCGAACGCCGCCTTCCCGCCGGTCGACAGAGCATCCCGCTCGACATCGCTGGTGCAGTCGCCGGAAATACGCGCGCGTTCCGCCCAGCGCAGCATCGCGTAGGTGACCACCACCGCGGCAAGCGACGGCAGCGCGAACGATCCGAACCACTGGCCAAGCGGTGGCATCTTGCCACCATATAGCACGAGGTTCGCCGGGTTGGAGATCGGCAGTATGAAGCTCGCCGCGTTGGCGATCAGCGCGCAGGCGAACAGCAACGGCAACGGTTCGGCCTTGGCTTTCCTTGCGGCGGCGAACACGGCGGGGGTTAGCACGACGGCGGTGGCATCGTTCGACAGAAACGCGGTCGTGACGACGCCGGTCGCGTAGACCAGCAGGAACAGCCGCGCGCCGGAGCCTTTGGCATGGATGGCGGCGGTCGCGGCGACCCAGTCGAAGAGACCCTGTTCTCGGGCCGTCTCGCTCAGCAGCATCATCCCGATGAGGAACAGGTAGACGTCCAGCCCCTTGCCGACCGCGCCGAGCGCCGCTCCGACCGGCATCAGCCCGAACATCAGCAGCAACGCCGCGCCCAGCACTGCCCAGATCGCTTCCGGCCAGCGGAACGGCCGCGCGATCACGGCGCCGGTGGCGGCGGCGCAGATCCCCCAGGTCGCACCGGTGGCGAGGATCACCAGCCCATCCCGTTTTTGTTGGGGCCGAGCTGCGTGCCGAGCAGGCCAGCCTGCGGCCAGGCGCCGATTGCGTGACAATCCTGACCGAGCGCGACCGGCAGCCGCCGCTTGGGAACCTCGTCTGCGTCGCGCACCAGCAGGTCGATACAGTCCCGCGCGGTGCCGCAGGTCACCTCGATCCGGTGCAGGCCGGGCAGATCGATGCGTATATCCGCCTGCGCGATGCTGTCGATGAACCACATCGGTTCGGCTGGACCACCATCCACGCTGATTTCCATTTCCGCTTCGGCCGTATCGCCGAACACCCTCGCAGCGATTCTGACGAGGCCGGGGCGGGGCACCTGATGGGGATCGGCCGGACGCGTCACCAGCCGGATATCGCATGGTGCGACGATCTGCACGTGCGGCCAGGCATCGTCGAGCCGGCGAAATCGCCAGCTCGGAACCGAGCCGTGAACGCAGGTGATCGCGAAACCGGGGCAGCCATCATCTTCTTCGATCTGGCCGGTCGACCGGGTCGCGGCGTAGATCACCCGGCCATCATTCAGCACCTCGTTATAGTGGGTGTGGCCGGTCGCGACGAAGGCTACGCGGGCATCGGCGAAGATCCGCGCAATCTCCGCACCATCTGCGGCGAGGTCGCCGGGATAAGCGTGCATGAAGACCAGCGGAACCTGACCCTCCGCTTCGGCGCGGGCGAGTTCCTCGAGCAGACGGTTGCGGTGATGCATGGTGACGCGGAAGTCCGGTCCGCCAGCGCCGGGCGAGATGACGTCGAGGAAGATGCAACGATGACCGGCGATCACCTCGACCTCCGCGCGTTCCGACGAGGAAAATGCCGCCTCGAAATGATCGGTATGGCCAAGTTCGAAGTCATGATCGCCGGTAATCACACGTACCGGCGTTCGAAGCGGGGCAAGTGCAGCGGTGATGACGCGATACTGTTCGGGCGTGGCGTGGTTGGCATTATCGCCGGGCAGAAACACGAAATCCGCGCCTGCGCCAATATGCGTGTTGATCTGCGCGACGATCCGCTCCAGCCGGTCGCGGCTTTGCCAGCCGTCGGCTTCATCCATGTGCAGGTCACCGATCTGAACCCAGGTGATCGATGCGGTCATGCCGCCGCCTCCTCGGCATCATCGCGGGTGTTGGCGCAGGCGGGCCGCAACGTACCGGCAAACCCGACCCATAGGCCGACGCTTACGATCGCGAAGCTGCCGAGAATGAAAAATGCGGTCTGATAGCCGAGCAACTGCGCCAGCCAGCCGCCGATTGCCGGCGACAGACTCGCGCCGACCCCCTGCACCGTCATCACCGCGCCCTGACCGACGTTCACGCGGCCGGTTCCATTCAGCAAACAGGCGACCAGACCGGGTACAGCCACGCTCTGCAACCCTGCGCCGATACCGTCGAGCGCCTGCACCGGCCACACACCCCAATGGTTGATGAGCGTACCCGCAAGAAACCCGCGTAACGGCAATGCGGCAAAGGAAATCAGCATGACCAGCCAGTAGCCACGCCCGGCCGCCATCCGCATCGCCACCAGCGAGGTCAAGATCATCACCGCCTGAGCGACGACCACCGTCTGCGCGACGAATAGTGCCGCGTTGCCCTTGCCTGCGCCGACGACCGCGAGCCCGTACAACGGCAACATCGCGCCGTTGCCAAGATGGAAGCAGGCGAGGCATGCCGCTAGGATCAACATCGGCTTGTTGCGCAGCAGCGCCTTAAAGCCCTCGGCCTGGCCACCCTGTTCGTCTCCGTCCTCGTCGGCCTTGCTTTCCAGTCCGCGCGCGGCGCGGTGGTCGATCGCGCGTTCGGGGATCGACAGTACGCAGATAATCGCCAGCACGCCGAATGCCGCCGCCAGATAGAAGATCGCGGGCATGCCGAACTTCCATCCCAGCCAGCCGGACAATCCGGCGCCAATCATGTTGCCGGCGTGGTTCCAGGCCTGATTGCGCCCGTTCTGCGCGTTGAAACCGCGTTGGCGAACGATGCCAAGCGTCATGCCGGTGACCGCCGGACCGATCGCCGCGCCGGCGATCGCGGTCGCGACCTGGCTGATCGTCACGACCAAACCGGATTGCGACAGCAGGATCAGGAACGATGCCATCACCGTGCAGATGCCCGTGACGATGACGACTAGCCGCTTCTTCTCGGTATGATCGATAAAGGCGCCTGCCGGCACGGTCATGATCATGCCGGCAACGCCGCCAGCGGTCATCACCGTGCCGATCGGCCCGGCCGTCCAGCCGCGTTGTTGCAGGAACACGCCGAGAAACGGGCCGATCCCCGCCTGCATGTCCGCCATGAAGAAGTTGAGCGCTTGCAGCGCGCGCGTGGCACGCGTTCGATCCCCGACCGCGCCGGAGCTACCCGGACGGCGCATTGCAGCGGAAGTTGCCATTCTCAACCCTCGTTAATCTACGCGCCCAACCCAGCCAGCCACAAAAAGATCCGGTCCGGTCTTTGTTGTCGGGGAGGGCTTGATCGATGGCTTTAGGGTCGTCGTTTCGACAGCCGCTGAACTGCTCCGTTCAGGTCTGGTTTAGGTTAGTTCAGAATGGCCTGCACTCTTGCGGGTAGTTCGAGACTTGATGTTATCCGCCAAGCCGGCGGTGAGGCGTAGGGGCAGGGGAGCGACGAACGGGCTTTAGGTCGCGATGTCCTCAGCGGGCGGGTCAAGAGTGCTGACGAAGCCGCCGACGTCGATGCGAGGACGACGCCTCGCACCAAGACCCGCATGGCTTCGGAACATCACCTGCGACCGCGCCACCATGCTTCGGCTTTGTCGAGCGCCGCCTGATCGTCGACATCGATCCAGTCGACATCGCTGCAATCGAGGATCAATGCGCTTCGCTGCTGCGCGAGGATACGCATACCTTCGGTGATCGAAGGATCCGTCAGTCCGTGGAGCGCGCCGAACAGACCGGCGCCGATCGCGAATACACCTGTATCGAAACAGTCGTACGCGGCGATGCCCTTGCCGATTGCGACGATCCGCTCGCCTTCGGTCTGTACGCAGGTGACGTCGTCCAGATCGATCAGGTCGCTGCCGATCCGCCGATCGATCGCCAACCGCGCGCCGCCGGCCGCACCGGCCGCGGCGGTGCGGCGGTAGAGTGCAGGGTCAACGAGGTGGTCGCACATCGCCAGCAACGCCTCCGCGCCCGTGACATGCGCTTCCGCCGCCAGAACCGACACACCGTTCGGCTTGCGGTGATCTTCCGTCCGCACGGTCTGCACCGTGATCGGCCACGTCGCGGACGAGAGATGCGCCTCGATCTCCTCGGCGCCGTGACCCAGAACCACCACTACGCGCGCGAGCCCGGCATCGGCCAAACCGGTGATGGCATGGTCGATGAGCGGACGGTCTCCGACCGGGCAGAGCGGTTTCAGCGGGGCGGCGGAGCGGAGGCGGGTGCCTTCGCCCGCCGCCAGCAGGATCGCGGTGTCGATCATCCGTGTTGCGTGATGAAGTCTTCCACCGCCTGCGCCGCCAGATCGTCGGTCATCTGCGTGCGTGGATGCTTGCAGAAGTAGGCGGATGCCCCGTCGATCGGCCCCGCCAGCCCACGATCCTTGGCCAGTTTGGCGCAGCGGATCATGTCGATGGCAACGCCCGCGCTGTTCGGGCTGTCTTCCACGGAGAGGCGAAGTTCGAGGTTCATCGGAACGCCGCCGAACATCGTGCCTTCCATGCGCAGGAAGCAGACTTTGTTGTCGTTCTGCCAGGCGACATAATCCGACGGACCGATATGCACGTTGTCGTCATCGAGCCGCTCGGCCGCGACCGACTGCACGGCTTCGGTCTTGGAAATCTTCTTGGAGGCGAGCCGGCGGTGGTTCGCCATGTTGAGGAAGTCGGTATTGCCGCCGGTGTTGAGCTGGTAGGTGCGTTCCAGCTTCACGCCACGCTTGGCGAACAGGTCGGTCAACACGCGGTGAACGATCGTGGCCCCCAACTGCGCCTTGATATCGTCACCGATGATGGGAACGCCGGCCTTGGTGAAGCGATCTGCCCATTCGGGGTTGCTGGCGATGAAAACGGGGATGTTGTTGACGAACGCCACCCCGGCCTCAAGCGCGCATTCAGCGTAGAACTCGCTCGCGATCTGCGATCCGACCGGCAGATAGTTCATCAGCACGTCCGTCTTGGCCGCACGGAGCGCCGCGACCACGTCCTGCTTGGTCGGCTCCGGCGCGTCCGCCAACAGGAATGTGCGGTCGTCGGCATAGTCCGCCATATGCTCGGCAACGCCGTCGAGGACCTTGCCCATCTGCACGATGGCGCCGGTCGGCTCCACCGACCCGCAGAACACGGTGGTGCAGTTGGGCTTGGCGAAGATCGCCTCCGCGACGTCCTTGCCCACCTTGCGCCGGTCGACATCCCATGCCGCCACGACGCGAATGTCGCTCGGGCGGTAACCGCCGAGATCCAGGTGCATAAGCCCGATCGTCTCGTTCGCGCCTTCGCGGTAGTGCGACAGGCCTTGAACGAGGGAGCTTGCGCAATTGCCGATGCCGACCACGGCGACGTTGATGCTCGTCATTGAGTGTTCATGTCCTTCGAGTGAAATGTCGTATTGTGTTCGCGGCCGCTTGCGGTGGCACCGCGCGCCAGGCGCGCCTCCACCCTGCGATGCCATACCAGGCCGATGACCAAGATCGCGGAGAGCGGGCCGAGCTCAAACCACCAGAACCAGCGCGGATCGCTGGCGAGGCAGGCGAGGAAGATCGCGTAGACGCGCACGTTTGCGCTGAGCAAACTCATCAGGCGCATCGGCGCCGCCGCTGCCGCGCCATATGTCGATGCCAGTTCGTTGGGAGCCGACTGCCCCGCCAGAACGGCGTCGAAGCGACCGGCGAAACGCTCCAGCGTGGCAGCGACATGATCGTAGAGCCGGACCAGCGGGTTGCCGCTCGGCGCGGGGCGGGTCGCGGCGGCTACGCCATTGCACCGGCGGTGGAAGCGCGCCCGCTCGCTTTCGTAAAGGTTGGATTGCACCGCGTGAGCGGCACCCGCCGCCAGGGTCAACGCCCAGCACGCAGCCGTCCCGATTGAGCATGCGAGCACGACGTAGATCAGCGTGAACACGCCGTGGTCGCACAGTCCGTCCAGCACACGGCCAAGCGGACTGGCGGTGCCGGTCGCACGCGCCACCATGCCGTCGAGCCCATCCGCGATGAGCCATGCGATCGACAACGCCAGACCCAACACCGCGTACGGCCAGCTCTGCCAATGCGCATAGGCCACCGCAGCCAGCCCCCCGAGCGTCAGCCCACCCAGAGATACGATGTTCGCCGAAATGCCGCGCGCGACAAACCACGGCAGCATAGCACGTGCCGCCGGGTGTATGATCCAGAGGTTGGTCGGATCCTCGATCCGGCGATCCCGCGACCGGTCCATTGGAGGAACTGTCATGTGATTGTCACGTACAGCGGGACCCGGATGCGCAGCAAGCAAATTAAAGGCGCGAACGTCCAAAGCTTTGCGCGCACTTGAAAATAGGGTGAGAGATCGGGCTGCGTGCCATCTGCATCGCAGGCCATGCGATGGACGAGCGAATGCGCCGTTTAGGTGTGTTATTCACTGGAAAATGGTGGACGCACTTGGGCTCGAACCAAGGACCCGCTGATTAAGAGTCAGCTGCTCTACCAACTGAGCTATGCGTCCGTACCGTTTTGGCGGGAAGCGTTGGTGCGCTTCCCCGTCGGGAGGCGCGCTGATACCATCCGCGCCGTGTGATGCAATCCCTTTTGTTACCAGCGCACCGTTTTTTTATTCTGGCGGTCGATCGACATCAACACGCCCAGACATAGCATGACCGTCATCTGTGCCGAGCCGCCGAAGCTGATGAGCGGCAGCGGGACGCCGACAACCGGCGCGAGGCCCATCACCATCGCCATGTTGATGGACACGTAGAAGAACAGGGTGGTCGCCAGACCGGCGGCGGTGAGCTTGGCGAAGCGGCTCTCCGCCTGCTGCGCGACGTTCATGCCCCAGTAGATGATCGTGAAGAATGCGACGATCAGCAGCACGCCGCCGATCAGACCCCATTCCTCCATCATCGTCGCCAGCGCGAAATCGGTGTGGCCCTCCGGCAGATAATCGAGATGGCTTTGCGTTCCGTTCAGGAAACCCTTGCCCAAAACGCCACCCGAGCCGATCGCGATTTTCGACTGGCTGATGTGATAGCCGATGCCGAGCGGGTCGCTCTCCGGATCGAGGAAGACGAGGATGCGGTTGCGCTGATAGCCGTGCAGGACGAAGTTGACGGCGAGGGGCACCGCTGCGCCGACCGCCAGCCCGCCGCCGATGAACAGCCGCAGCGGCACGCCGGCCAGAAACATCACGGTGATGCCGCTTGCCATGATCATCAGCGCGGTGCCGAGATCGGGTTGCTTCATGACGAGCGCCGCTGGCACCAGGATCAGCCCAGCGGCCGGCCAGATCGCGCTGAAGCGGCGCGTCTCGCCAGCGGGAAGCCCGTCGTAGAATTTCGCGACCGCCAACACGATCGAGAGCTTCATCAGTTCTGATGGCTGCAACCTTATGATGCCGAGGTCGAGCCATCGTTGACCGCCGCCACGCACCGCCCCGATCAATTCCACCAGAACGAGAAGTATGACGAGGCCGCCATAGGCGGGGAGTGCGGCCTTGCTCCACGCGCGCTCCGGCACGCGCGACAGCGCCACCGCCCCGCCGAGGAACACGAAGAAGCGGACGCCTTGCGAAAGCGCCCAGGGGCGAACGCTGCCGCCCGCCGCCGAATACAGCACGAGCAGATCGAAACAGCCGATCGCAAGGGTCAGCAGGATTATCAGCCACGGCAGCTGGGAGATCGGTTTGGGGACGTAATCGCGGGCGCTCATGGGTCACGCTCCGTGGTGCCGTCGGCGGCGATGCTGTTGCCGGCCGGGGTCGTGTGAGCGACCGACTCGGCCGCAGACGTATCTGCGGCGGTCGCGGCGTGGACTGCGGGCGCCTCGGTCGGCGCGGTCGCGTTCAGTTCGGTCTGGACCGCCTGGGCCGGCGGTGGCGCGTTAGCCGCAGCACGATAGGCGGTCGCCTCGGCCGTCATGCGCGTGCGGATGTCTCCGCCCCAGGTCGGCTCCAGTTCGGCAAGCGTCGCCATCGCTTTGTCGCGATCGAACAGATAGGTCATGATGTCGCGGCCGATGCCCGGCGTGTCCAGGTTCCGCACGGTATGACCGCCGTGTTCGAGCACGACGGCGGTGGCGTAACGCGGCTTGTCGGCAGGCGCGAAGCCGATGAACAGCGCATGGTCGCGCAGTTTGAACGGCAGCGACGCATTCTTGAGAACGCCCGTGCCACGTTCCGCCATCGAAATGCGGCGCACCTGCGCAGTGCCGGTCTTGCCGGCGATCGCCACGCCGGGGACGTGCATCTGCGCAGCCCTGCCGGTACCGCCGCTGTTGATGACGCCGAACATCGCATCGCGCACCACCGCGAAATGCTCTGCCGAGATCGCCAGATCGGCGGCAGGCTTGGCATCGCCGCCAAGGATCGTCGGGTGGAGTTGCTTCCCCGAAGCGATCCGGGCCGCCATTACCGCCAACTGGAGCGGATTGGCGAGCACATAGCCCTGACCGATCGACGCGTTCAGCGAATCGGCGACCGTCCATTGATCCTTGTATTTCCGTAACTTCCAGGCGGGATCTGGCACCGTGCCGTAACGCTGTGACCCGAACGGCAGTTCGAACTTCTGTCCCAGACCCATCGCACGCGCGACCGGAGCGATCGCGCCGTAGCCGACCCGCCGCGCCATCTCGTAAAAGTAGATGTCGCAACTCTGCATGATCGCGTTCTTGAGATCGAGTGGCCCGTGCCCGCTCTTCTTGTGGCAGTGGAATATGCCGGTGCCGACCCGCAGCGCGCCCGAGCAATTCACCCGGTCGCTCGCGCTTACCCCCGCCGCTAACAGCGCAAGACCGTTCATGGGCTTGACCGTCGAGCCCGGCGGATAAAGGCCCTGCAACACCTTGTTCATCAGCGGAACATGGTCGTTGTCCGACAGCATCTTCCATTCGAGATGGCTGATCCCGTCGGAGAAACTGTTGGGATCATAAGCCGGCATCGACACCATCGCCAGCATCTCGCCGGTAAGGCAATCGATCACCACCGCTGACCCGGAATTCGTGCCGAGCCGCCGCGCTGTGTAATCCTGAAGGCCGGCGTCGATCGTCAGCCGGGTCGTCTGGCCCGGAATATCGGGCCGCGTGGCGAGTTCACGCACCAGCTTGCCGCGGGCCGTTACCTCAACACGCTTCGCGCCGGGTTCGCCGCGCAGTTTCTTTTCCAGCGTCTTTTCAAGACCGTCCTTGCCGATCTTAAATCCCGGTACGAGCAGCAGCGGATCTTTGGTCTTGAGATATTGCTCGGCGGAGGCGGAGCCGACGTAGCCGGTAAGATGTGCGACGGCAGCACCGGCCGGATAACTGCGCGCGAACGCGCGCGTGGGTGCGACGCCGGGAAGTTCGGGCAGGTGGACACTGACAGCGGCGAACCGCTCCCAGTCGAGATCGTCGGCGACCTGCACCGGCTGGAACCCGGCGGCATGCTTCAGATCGGCGGCAATGCGCGTCATTTCCTCGGGCGGCAGGCTGAGCAGGCGCTGCAATGCGGCCAGGATCTTGTCCTTGTCCTCGATCAGATCGGGGATGAGATCGACGCGAAAGTCCGTCCGGTTGTTGGCGATCGGGACGCCGTGCCGATCGACGATCCAGCCGCGGCGTGGCGGCACCGGCGTGATGTTGACGCGGTTGCTTTCCGACAGATTGCTGTAATGCGCGTTCTCGGCGATCGCCAGCC